>Ga0041059_1000698_pt1 | contig 26170 bp, 21 predicted proteins | sample AraColnosormetaG_FD_56232 | JGI IMG/M metagenome (GOLD analysis project Ga0041059, IMG submission 56232) | Arabidopsis roots microbial communities from North Carolina, USA - Col MF nosort | ecosystem: Host-associated > Plants > Roots > Unclassified | place: USA: North Carolina | collected... | reverse complement strand
AAAAAAAAAAAAAAAAAAAAAGAGAGGAATATTTTAACTGCAATGGGAAAGCAAATGAGCACATAACCGACATAAGATATCCTCCAAAGGCTTATAAACTACTTGGTTGCATAAAAACTTCTTAAACCCTAAATTTACTAATATGTAATCTGATCTTTCATGGCCTTTAGTAGCTCAGCAAAACATAGGCCAATGATTGTCTTCTCTCAGCCAAAATTCATTCAGAGAAAGTGAGGACCAATGAGTTTTGCAATCTCCAAGAACCCAACACGTTCTTTGCCTTCAAATATCTTCTTCAGCTTCTCGTCGCAGAGTATATCCCTCTTGTTTTGTGGGTCCTGGGAGAAGAAACATTATTCAGTTAGCCCACAAATTCCACACAGATAGATAAAAGATATACATTACTATTGTCATAAAAAATGTTTCTTTTGTTGAAATTTTAGCACAATGAACACTTAAGAATCTATACAGAACAAGTAAGAGTAGATTACAACATGAGAAAAAAGTACAAACTAACGTCTTAAGGTCAAACCCCAGTATGGACATGTCTACATTTGTTTCCATTACACAGCACAAAGAGTCATTACACAGGGACTAGTATAATGCCAAATGCATAGGTAATACATTGGTCAAGTACAATGATCAAAGAACATCAAAAGTCATTACCAAAACATATCCACTAAAGTTTATCATCACAACAATGATAAAATAATTTGAAGCAATTAACCAGTCATATCAAAAGAAGTTCAAAACCCCAAATTCAATCTCACAATCCGTTGAATCCTTCAAAAGTTTATTATAACAAACATGAAAGAAACAAATACGGTAAGTAACATGACGACTAATCACAAGAACCTGTTTCAGTCTAAACTAAACAGTAAAGAAACTCCAGATTCAACTGTGCATAACAAGACACCACAAGACAACCTTATCCATTTCTTAGAAGCTCTCCATCTAAACCCATAAGCAATTCAAACAACCCACTTTACTTTTGTCTACCAAAAACCACAACTACTCTGAAACACCAAAAAACTTACCCTAATGAGAAATCACCACAAGAGACTTAAAAAATTTCCACAACCAAAACCAAATTAGAGCACATAAAGCATTTCAGAGAGAGTAAAAAAAGAGAGAAAGAAGTACTTGAAGGTCATGTTCCTTGATGTAAGCCCAAATGCGTTTGAGAGCTTGAGTACGAGGGATTTCAGGAACGCCAACGACATCCTGCATCGCCTGGGACACTGGACGAGGCTTCATGATGCCACGTGGCTCCCGAGTCTTGGTCGTGGTTGTCGGGTCGGAGGAAGCCGCCGCCGCGGAAGTTACAGCTCGAACCATGCGCAGGTTAGTCGGATGATTAGGGGACAAACGGAGCGAAGATGGAGACAACATTGAGCTGCGCAACGGCGCCGTATCGACGCAGAGAAAAGTAGTAGAGAAGATTCCAGAAGAAAGAGCCATTGTTGTGACTGTGTATGAGAGTGGATTTGAGAAGACGAGAGGTTTTGTGTTATCCTTTTCCTCGGAAGTTTTGCTTATATAGTCAAAATTCGTCGTTCGACCTAAACTATTTTTTTATTTATCACCGAAAAATAACATTTTCATTTTTTAATATTCATCGTATTCTATTAGTACAATAAATACAACAATACATGAGTCACTTGTTTTTTTTTGTGAAGCCTCTCTTTTGGTTTTATCATCAGCCTCCCATGCTACTTGAAGGGTAGGAACGGAGACCATGAGATTCTTCTGCTGTAGAATCTCTTGACGCTAACAAATTCACCTGCAGTAACATTTTTGTCATCAACAGTACTAAGAATTGGGAACTTTATCTGATACAACAGAAGCACTGTTTTTTTAATAACGCTACCTTGACTATTTCAGAAAGTGAGCTTGACCGTGCGTACGCAGCCAATACACTCATATTGAAATCCTGCAAGAGATTAGCAATACACAAGTTTTGAAAATGCCATAAAACTTTCTTATCAATGGAAATTTGATTGGTAAAGTTTGTCAACTTACCCTGAAGGGGTCACCGCGTAGAGACTGAACATACATCATGGAAAAGTCCGAGCCGTTTCCCTGCAAAGCCAAACCAAATCACATAAGTAAAGTCACATTCATACGGTTATATATTATACGATTGTTTCCATGTTTTATAGTTTAGAAGAAACAATCTACCTCTAGAGTTACATCCCTAAGTCGTCTTCCAGTTTGAGCACAACAAACACGGATCACATTCTCATCGCAGCTTCCACTTATGATGTAGTCATTACCATTCATGTAGTATGATCGAGTATAGTTCATCGAGCTTACTCTTGGGACTATCTCAAAGTTCAGATGAAGCCTTCCATCTACTGTCAAAAGCTGCCTCACCTGGGAAAATGGTCAATGGGTTGTTAAAAATCAATAGAACAACGCCAAATATATCCAAAAGGCTAATCTGATGCAAAAAGCTTCATAAGTAAAACTAAATGGTCCATTAGAGTACCTCGTTGTCTACGGCTGATGCTAGAAGATAACGATCATCTGGAGAAAAGCAAACCATTACATTTCCTTTCGTACTAGAAGCGGTGTAGCATGGTCGGGATGGCTCTTGTCTCAAATCCCAAAGCTTAACATCTTTATCGAAAGAAGAAGTCGCAAAAAGAAACGGGGAATGGTTCGAAAATTTCACCACGTTAATATGCTCTTGATGCATATTAGCAAAAACCTGTAGGCGTGTTCCCCTACCAATGTCATACAAAGCAACATCCTTCGAGTATCCGCTAGCAAGAAATAGTTGGTCCGTCGAATTAGCATGAACCGACGTTAATTGGTCAAACTCATCAAAAGTGACAGAACCAGAAGTGGAATGACTGCTAGTAGTAACCGTGGATGACGCTTTTTGGATGTCGTACAGCTTCAATGAGCCATTGGCTGAGCCAGCTATAACCTGGAAATAGAACAACACTTTGAGATAAACAACTAACATAACTGAAAGAAACATTGGTAGCCGAAAAATTGTAATCCTACCATAGATGGATATATCTTGAGCCAACAAAGTCCCAAGATGGTACTTTGAGATCCATTAGATGGGATGTAACGGAAAATTTTCCCACTTTCGTGATTGAGAACAACCACCTCGCCATCCAAAGTCCCAAATACCATTAGGCTAGGATCTAGTGGATGATACTCAAACTGCCTTGGACATAATCTACTATTATCATCTTCCTGCTGAATCCTACTACTCAAAAAAGGAAGTGAATGCAAGAGAGGCGAAGCAGGCGATCCCATTTTAGCTGCACAAAGCGATCTTTTATAGGAATTCTGAGATTTCCCCTTGCTTGATCTTTTTTCACGGTTCTCAAGGACTCTAACTACACTTTCCTTCTTTCTCTTGTACGGTAAGTCCTCAAAGTTTGCAGAATATGTTTCAATGGCCTTATCTCTATCACTCTTTCTGATGGCCAAATTGTCCAACACTTGTAATTTGGGCAGAGAGTTTATCATGTACATCCTGTAATGCTTTTCAGAACAGATCGGTGATGCTTTAGAGGATATATATTTCAACCCAACATTCCCAAATTGCCTTGTGAACGTATCAACGGGTGAAACATCTTTGGGTTGGTACGGCATTTTCCCTCTCCTAACCTGCCAAAATGGTATAAAAAAGCTTTAACCATCCCAGTGTTTTGTCTCATTGTTTGACTTACAAACAAGAAAAATTGGTTGTTTTGTTTTTACCTTTTCCCTCATGAGTACTTCTCCATTCAACCCTGCAGACACAGAGACATGTGAATCCAAATCATCTTGCTCAGGAATTTTATACGAGAAATCCATGCTATGAAGAGTCTCTTCGACAGGTAAACTAGGATCCATCTGTTCAGCAACGTCCCACATATCTGCTTCAACGGGAGGGTCTGATTCAATAAATGTGTTTATATCATCCTTGGTAGATGATGATGGTGATGACTCTGAATTGAGTGGGCTAGAATCACTGCAAGAGATCCAAATTTGAAACCGGAGCTCCTTAAGAGAAGGGAGTTTCAAGAGAGCAGCAGCTGATGTCCAAAGATCTGACACTAGAGTGTCACACATGGAAAGATATGTCAATTTGGGCATGCAAGAAAAACAGTCTTCTCCAAAACCAACTATACGGTTCTTATCGAGTATAAGGGTGTGCAGCTGTGTGAACTCTCCTACGATGTTAAGCTTATGGATATGCATAGACCTCACATTCAACACTTTGCAGCTCAAACCTTGAAAGAAAACGTCCCTGAAAGTAAAAAACCAATCACCAAAATGAAAATGGAAAACTTCAGAAATAATGCAAAAAGAAAAAAAGAGAGACAAAAAACCATTGCTTACTGCCAGAAGTTTTTCCCGAAAGAGTCATGTAGATGAACAACTCGGAGTTTTTGATTGACGGAACGGATTAAGGGCAATGCATAATGATCTTCTAACGAACAAGCGGATCTCACAAATAGATCTATTCCTTGTACCTCAGATGTGTTGATCTCATTGCATAACTCGAGAAGCGGGAGATAGTCATCGTACTTCACTCTATCCACGTAAAGGTTCATAATGCATCTTTGATTCCTTGACTTTTTAACCTCCGCCTAAAATTCAGTTGATCAGGTTCAATCGTAGTTTATACTCAGACTAACACTAAGATTAAGCTAAACAGATCTTCTGGACAAGGAAAAAGTAATCAAACCTCAAAGAAAGCAGATAAAATGGCAGTGTTGGGTAGGATTCCATGCATCTTGCACAATTCGATATACCTAAAACCAAAGATGAATCAAATCCATTAACTTGAATACTAGTAGAGGAATCACTTAGCACACATTATAACTAAATAACCCAGAATTAAACAAATTAATAAGCACCCCGAAACAGAAAAAAAGCCATGACTTGACAAAAAAACTTGCCTTCTTTGATTCCTTAAGAGCAAAAGCTATAGAACAGAATCAAAAAACAATCCTCAATCAAAGGAAGATGCAGAAATTCAGACAAATTCTCACGAAGAACACCGACAAAAACAACAGAATCGAAACACAACCTAATTTACTGAAACCGTTCCTCCAAACTCATCAATTTTAAGAAAAGGTATTTACAAAGTTTCAGTCTTTCAGACAAAAACCCAATCCTACGAACACATCTCTAACTTTTCTGTCTTAATTTCAAAAGAGTAGATAAGATATACACATAGAAATAGAAGGTGAAAAGAAAAAACTCACTTCTCCTCAAGGGTTGCTATTTCAGTGAGCGTAGCCATTCAATCAAATCTTAAGATGATTAAACTCCGACTTACTTTCCTTTTACTCCGATGTTATCAGAAAAGTTTTTTCTCTACGAAGCAGCAACTCCGAACATATCAAAGACTTTGCACCAAAACCCGCCACCTGGCTTAGAAGCTTTTTCACAATTTTTGTGTTTTTAAAAAACCTATAAATAAATGAGTAGTGCACATAAATTAGTTTTGACCAAAACGGCTCCAACTTTAAATATTAAAAAGATAGTGTGTCTAATTCTATCTGATTCACATTGACGCACACATGTGTTAATAAAATAAAGATACCATTATACAATTTCTGTTTGATACTTATATATGTCAATGTGTCTCAGTATTCTACTACGATATATAATGAAATATGTTTATGCATTAGAGTCTAGAGATTCATGAGGTTTCACCTTTCACTGCTTCCTGATTTTTTTACCACTTTGAATCGTTAATAGTGGCAATGACGACGAATATTTTGTTCATGAGGTGTATCGTGCAAATTAGTTGTGAATTTTTGTGATTGATTCATCTTTTGATGATTTATATGGATATTATTGAGCTTGAGAGAACAAGTGGGCTAGTGGTGTTCCACCATGTCAGGTTTCAAACCTGGTCTAGGTCCTCTAGAGGTTTATTTAGCCAAATCTACTAATAATGAAAAAAGAAACATTGAATATTGACCTTTTTTATAGTGTGTTCCAAAAGCATGAAATTCTAGCTATATTACATTATTATGAAAAAGGCCTACGTTATAAACTTAAAGCCCATTAAGGACCAAAATCAAATTGACCTTCTTTTTTCAAACTAAAATGAAACTAGGCCGGCCCATCAAAAGTCAAATGTCTTGGTTGGATAGTCCGGTTGGTCACACAAGTGACATCGTCGGAGGAGAAAAGGTAGTGCCAATATTAGCCGGCGATTCAGATGGAGACGGTGGTCGATAAAGATGTTCTGAAGTCTTCCGGGGCTGAGCTTCTTCCCGACGGACGTCGAGGTTTACGCATCCATGACTGGGAGATCGAAACCCTCCGCGGCACGATTCTCACTTCTCTCGCTGTCGAAGAGTACTTAATCTCTATCTCTCTCACCTCATAAGATACGATCATATATGATGAATTTGTTGGTGTCTGTGATTACTTGTAGGTGATATTTGTGTTTACGGTTTTGTATTTGTGCTCGTCGTTAATTTGATGAACTGAGTAGTGTAGTTTGGGTTTTTGAGCTCGTGTACACCGTATTAGTGGAACGTATCGAAGGAAATCAGAATTGTGTCCTTGATTTCGAGTTTTTCCTAGTTTTTGGTGGAGTGTATGATCTATTCTGTGAAAAAATCAAAATCGTATTTGCTTTGGTTTAGTTTTTGTGGTTACTGATTTTAGTTGTTCCGATCTCTGCTCATCACATTTCCTGGTATAGCTCTCTGTTTATCTCAAATATGTAAATAGCATCTTCTGAGATTCACGAATGTGATGTTTGATTGTAACACAGGTGGGAAAAAAAGCTTAAGACATCTCACTTACCTGAAATGGTTTTTGGCGAGAATGCATTAGTCCTTAAACACTTAGGTAGCAACACTAAGATTCATTTTAATGCGTTTGACGCACTAGCTGGTTGGAAGCAGGAAGGGCTTCCACCTGTTGAAGTTCCTGCTGCAGCACAATGGAAATTCAGGAGGTAAGTTTCAGGATTTGACTGAAAAATATATCACAAAAGATATTATTCTTTTCAATAGGGAAGCTTTGCTTGATAGTTGTATCTGATACCACTCTGATCTACTTGCAGCAAGCCGTCTCAGCAGGTGATACTAGATTATGATTACACGTTTACAACGCCATACTGTGGAAGTGAAGTAGTTGAGAAAGACAAAGAAACGGTTCGCCTTGCTCTCATTTTCACTCTTTTTCTGTCTGTCACACGATAATCAATCAAGTGTGACTTTCATGCTCATTGCTGTATGCTTTTTTAATGTGAAGCAGGTTGAGGCAAAAGCTAATCCAAAGGGGGAAGCTACTCTTCAGTGGGAGAACTGTGAAGATCAGATTGATTTGGCTGCTCTCTCACTTAAAGAACCTATTCTCTTCTATGATGAGGTTGGTCACCTTATCGATACAAACTCAAACACACATTTTTCTGGGCCCTTTGATGTACTTATTCTCTACTCCTTCAGGTAGTTTTGTATGAAGATGAACTGGCTGACAATGGAGTGTCACTTCTGACTGTGAAAGTGGTAAAGATCAAATTTTCGAGTCTGTTTTTCCAGTCACATTCTTTCACAATAACATCAATTTGAATGAGTTCAGTACCTGTGCGTGCGTGTCTGTTTGTGTTTTTTCAGAGAGTCATGCCAAGCTCATGGTTCCTCCTCTTGCGATTTTGGGTGAGTCAATCAGGAAAATCCATAGTCAGAAAAATAAAGTCATTACGCACCAATATGTGATCTTCATTGACTGTTTTGACGTTTCGATTTTCATCTTCCACTCATTTGCTTTTTAATAGCTGAGAGTTGATGGTGTGCTTATGAGATTGAGAGAGACGAGAATGCATTATAGGTTTGGCGAAGATGAGGCACCAACTGTTCTTCGTGAAAACTGTTGGAGAGAAGCAACATTTCAGTCTCTATCTGCGGTTAGTTTTCTTCACTTTTAGGACAGATTACTAGATATTGTTACCATCTCCAATCTTTGTTCTTATTCAAATCCGTCTCTTTCCCATCAGCAAGCAAATAACCACAATCTTTTTGTTACAAGACGATGACATATTGCAATGTTTCTATGTTAGTGAATACAGAAGGTCCCGTGATTTAACTCTTGAATATGTATATATATGCAGAAAGGGTATCCAGTTGACTTAGCAGTCTGGAGCGACCCGAGCTCCATCAGTCAGAGGCTTCCAGTGATTAAGCATACGACACAGAAACTGAAGATCCCTAGTAAAGTTTAAGCTGTTTATAAAGTTGCAAATTATATCTAAAAGAGCGTACCGATGAGCTTTCTTTACAGCCAAACAAACTACTTACTATTGAATTTGTTAATGTAAGGAGTTACTCCACTGACTTATTGTGGTGGTTTCATATGAACATTCAAACCCTTTTCACGTTGTTCTTACACTCTTATTGTTCCCTACCTTGTTCCCACCATAATTCCCCCTCACTGTTGAATTTCTATAATTAGTGTATACACAATAACGCAGTGACTCGTATGCATAAGTTCAAATGTTGTAGTTATTTAAAAGCCTGCGGCCAATTATCACACTTTGGAAGAGACGGTGACTCTCGAACTCTTTTCACTATAAGAAAGTTTTCTTTAAATTCCTTTCAGGAAACCCGAAGGGAGTTCATAACATTATAAATACAACGATGAAACAATGGTTCTTCAAGAATTTGCTGAATCTACCCTCAAGTATTTAAAGCCATTGGGCTAAACAACAAGAAATATGAAGAGAAATCCAGTGATATTCTAAAACTGGAAATTGACAAAAGCGAAGGAAGATCGATAATAATGTATATAGTTTTTGGTTCCTAATGGAACACAAAACAACCAATGAGTTCTTCTTGGTACACCCCTTTTCTCAAGTCTCCAACTGCTTCAAGATAACTGATGCATCCACTTTGTGCATTCAAGTACCTGCCATCATCAAGTCACAGGTAAAGCTTTGAGAACAAAAAACAGATCTTCAGACCAAACTTGTAACAGACATTCAAAACATCAACATGCTAATACAAATCCATATATAGTACAACAAATGATTGGATATCATGAACACATAACATCTTCTCTTTTGGGAAGGTACCCGAGATTGCTTATGACCTTTACTATACTAAACTAAAATTCTCTAAGGATCTAAACGGCAGGATCTTTATGTGAAGCCCAGTTTTGCTAAATTCTCAGTGCATATAACAACTCATATCTTTAGAATGAAGAGCATGAATGAACACGATGTTAGACCTAGGGTCAAAGCTTTACCGCATTGTATGATTGCATACATGAAGAGAAATATATAAGTTTGGTTAGCTCCTAAACATAAAACACAAAAACAAAAATGGACAAGAAACCTACAAAGCAGTAGCACCTCTCTTGCCAGCGACTGAAAATCCACTTCCATCACCCATCTTTTCCATTCCCTATCAATAATCCCAAGCCCATTGTTCTTTAACACCAAACTTGATTTACAGAGAGCAAAAAGGAAACGACCAAATCCATTTTCATTCTACTTCAACACGAAAACATTTGTTCTAAATACTTCAAAACTTTAAAAACTTGGCCACTCCAAATGAAATCCTAAGAGCAGTAACACTCACAAATGGAGAGTAATTAGCGATCTTGACAAGTGCGTGGGAAGGTACCGTTAGAGAGTTCGCAGAAAGCTCGCAGATTAACATTAAGGTGAGATGTGAGTCTCGCTGCAGCCACAACATTGTACAGAGGCAAGAATGACTCTGTGCATCCTAGCTCTCCCAAATTCCTGTACACGATTACAAAACATGTTTCTTTCTGGCCAATGCTATCATAATCTCAATATGATAAAATCAAACATTTTTCAATTCTTATCAACGGGAATTAGGGATTTCAATTTTAGAAATGGTGAAACCTGGGATTAGTGAAAGAGGCAAATCGGCGGCGGGGCAAAGAGGATTGGGAAGGACGGAGGCGGGGAAGCGTTGGCGGCGGAGATCGGAGAGACGGAGCTCTAGCTGTAGCGGAGACGAAAGAGCGTGCTGCACTGCGCCATGCCATTTTTTATCTACTTGTAGCAGAAAGAAAACAACAAAGCAAATCAGATCAATCTCGAAGACGGAACCAAAGAAGAGACTACAGAAACTCAGTAAATAAGCCCTAAACGAGAGAGAGCGAGAGAGACTCGGTTTGGTTTGGTTCGGTTTATTGTTTTCGCTATAATCGATCGATTTAATAAAATTAATTGGTTTGGTTTCTGGTATAGAGATTTGGTTTGTCATTTACACTTTAGTATTTGGGAACCCTAATTTCTTGAACGATGACGATGATATCCGATCTTCCAGATGAATTGGTAGTGAGATACTTTCTCGGGTTCCATTGACAAAATCTGAATGCGAGCATTGTGACCTAGTTGTCTGCTCCTACGTTCCAAGTTTAGTGCAAATCGAGTGACTGAACTGCATAAGAAGAAGAAGGGTCTATTACCACTATGAAGGACATCATTAACTATCTTCTTACTTCTGTTTTTTTTTTTCTCTTTCCTGTTGTAATGTGCTTTGAACAAGGCTAGTCAATCTTTACAATTAGGAAGTTGAATGTGAAAAAATTTCATATGATTCATGTTAATGTTGTTGATACAATGTGAAGCCAAATAACAATAAAAGTATTGATACCAAGATACATGATTTCACTGTAAACCTTTTTGGATACATTTGTGTTACACACTTACACTTGCACATATAACTCGTCGAACGATGAGAAACAATGGACTTCCTCTATTAGATGAACAAAAACAGATTGAGTCTCTTACTTCTATAACTTGTCGGTCCGAATGCATCTCAAATCCTTGTCAAAAGTAAAGACTTTCCCTGGCAACAATTCGGCAGCCGCAGAGATTCCTCTGTACACTATTCTGGTGGAAACAATCTGTTCCGACCAAAGACCAAACTCCACAAGGTTCCCTTCCATCCACTTTATACTAACCGTCACACCGCCCCTTGCCCTTAGCCCATTCACAATGCCGTTAGGCCATTTATCTGCTGGAAGTGCCGGGAGCAAATATAGATCCTTCGTAGTGCTCTGCACTAACATTTCTGCTACCGCTGCTGCGAATCTGCCAAGGAAAAAAGCTCATGTGTAAGTTTAGACTAGTCATCAAATGGTATAGTGCGTTGGAATGTGAATGTAAACATTCCACATATCTTATAGGTAAGTGTTTGCAACAACTTACCCAAAATTAGCATCGATCTGGAATGGCGGGTGTGCAGTGAACATGTTACTATACAGTCCTCCTTCATAGTTACGTTCGTTCAACGGATCCACAAGATCAAAAATATGTGTAACCATCCGATATGCGTGCTCGCTATTGTGAAGCCTTGCCCACAAGGCGGCTTTCCAGGTGGTTGACCATCCTGGTCCTTCCTCTCCTGCGTCAATCAGTGGAACATTATATATTGCTCCAACCACGTCGATGAAATTGTGGAAATAGTAATGGGAGAGAAGAAAGAATCACACAAACCTCTTTTTTTAAGAGTTGCTTCCACAGCTTTAGCAAGTTCTGGAGACTTCTCAACAGTGATTGTGTGACCCGGGAAGAGGCCAAAGAGATGTGAAACATGTCTATGATGTACCTCTGGGTCCTCAAAGTCTTCTGCCCATTCCCTAATGGAACCGTCCTTTGATATTCTAGTGGGTGGAAGTTTTGCTTGAGCAGCAATGACTTTTCCAATAAGAGTATCATTTGTTTTTCCCAAAATCTGTTGATAAACCAGAAACCATAAGCTCAGTATCCATGAGGTGATATGATTGTTTTGTTGTTTTTGTTGCTTCATGTTACCTCTGAAGCTGAAACGATATCAGCGAAGACTTCCTTTATAATGGCAATGTCCATGGTTGATGAGTAGCTAACACTAGCAGGTTTGCCAATGGGAGCAGTAAACATATGCTCAGGGGAAGTCGATGGATTGGTCTGGAGAAATCCATCTTTACCTTTGATCAGCCAGTCCAAAAGAAACGACGTACATCCTTCCAACAATGGATATCCTTTCTTTTTAAGAAATTCCTAGAAATGAATCAACAAGTAAAAGCTGATTAAACATAGTACCGGTTAAAGAAACTGATTTGAAAATCAGAAAATTGAGGTCCATACCTTGTCCATTGTGTATGTATAATGCTCCCATGCATGAGTGCAGAGCCAAGCTCCACCCATGGGCCAGAGTGCCCACACTGCCTCACCTCTATCTGGTGAAGTTTTTGCCCATATGTCTGATACTTGATGTGCCACCCAACCACTTGCTCCGTAGTTCACCTATACAGCGCAACAAAATGATACTTAGACTAATGTCTCTAGTGATGGAGCACAAATGCATTGCAAAGGTCATCATTAGAAAAAAGGATAGAAACTTACTTGTGCTGTCTTGCGGCCATTAATTGCTAAAGCAGACATATAATCAAACAATGGTTCCTGACATTCCCGGATATTACCAGGAAGAGAATGCCAATAGTTCATCTGCAGATTAATGTTCAGGTGAGGAGCACCACTGCAATACCGCAGAAGAAGAAGTGGAGTTAGTGATACAACAAAAGCTATGAAAGTCCAAGAAAAGATAGTAAGGCGAAAACGCACTCCCATGGTGGCTGAATGTCCCTGTTCCATATACCCTGCAAGTTAGCCACCTGAGTCCCGGGTCTTGAAGAAGATATAAGCAGGTATCGACCATATTGGAATAGAAGTTCCACCAATGAAGGGTCTTGATCGGTTTTAAATGATCGCACCCTTTCAGCAGTTGAAGTTGCCTGTTGCACAGTTTCATTTGTTGAGCTTCCAGAAAGGTGTAAAGAGACCCGGTTGAAAAGTTTCTGATAGTCACCCAAATGACGAGCATAAAGATCAGAGTACGAGTATTTCTGGACTGAGCTGATTCTGTTAACGCATTCCTTTGCAGGGTCTATCTTAGAATCAACAGGCATAGTAAATGGCCCATCAAAGTTAGATGAAGCCGCCAGAAGCAGAACCGCCCAGTCTGCCTTTTCAACACTTAGTTTCTTGCCACCTAAGGAAGACACAGAGCCACCGTTGCTGACTCTCACTTCAAGAATCGAAGCAAACTGCAATCCTTTGTGATCATCATACGGTATATTTGTCGCGTTGATACTTTTCTTCAAGTTCACAGGAAGTCGCTTGGGGCGACAACTTCCCCGCATCAAAATCTGATTAGCCTTGGGATTTGTCTCTGAATGATGGTGCAACTCGCTGTCAAAAGACACCTTAAAAGACAATGATCCCGGTTTGCTTGCATAGATCTTGGCTATTATTACTTGATCCGGATTAGAAGCGAAAAACTCCCTTGAGAAGTCCACAGCCCCAACCGAGTAACTTACTTTAGCTACAGCAGTTTCCAAGTCGAGTTCACGGCGATAAGAGGCTTGAGTGTACTTCCGATGCGAACTGTCAAACTCTAAATTCAAATCTCCCACAATCTGGTAAACCTTTAGAGGCCACAAACAAAAGGATTAGTCTTTACACATAACAAACAAAAAACAAGAAGTGAAAGCAACATTTTCACCAAAAGAATAGAACATACATCAGAAGGCTGGCCTGATAATTTGACAGCTTCTGAAGTAGCTTCAGCATAGTTTCTTTCATCAACAAGCCTCCTCACTTCTGCTAATGCTTCAGGGGCCTTCTGGTTCGTGTAGTCTGCTGGTACTCCAGTCCAAATTGTGTCCTCTATCAATCAAAATCCACAAAATCATCTTAGCGGAAACAAGATTCAGAAATGCTTATGCTTTTGTAGCAATGTATTTCATTTACACAATTTATTTCAAGTCTCAAGCATAATCCCCTGTTCAGAAACAAGAACATTGATTGATCTCTGACAATAGATTTTAGAGAACACAGCAGATAGCATTTATTAACCAAATCTCCAAAATAAAAAACAACACAAAGAATGGGAGAGAAAAGGACAAAAATCCAAAAAAAACGACGCCGTTTTAACATTTACCATTGATGTTGAGAATCTCAGAGGAGACGCCGCCCCAGATCGTGGCTCCGAGACGGCCATTACCGATGGGAATAGCGTCAGTCCAATTACGAGAAGGCCCACCAAATGTCAGCTTCAATGGCCTCGAGAGATCTTGGCCGTCCATCAATGCTCTTCTCTCCGATGATCTTGGCCTCACCGGATTCCTCACTCCCTCTCCACATGTTATTATGATAGTTAGAAGAAGCAGAAGACAGCTGAAATGAACGAAGAAGCTCGACTTCTCCGCCATTGCTGCTCTGTGAGAGTTGCTTCCACAGTTTCACTCTAGAAGAGAGAAAAGGTTTGGTCTTGAAATAGCGCGTAAAGAGATACTGCACTATTCACTAGCGATATGGAGATATCAATTTTTTTTATATACTAAAACAAGAATCATGAAATCTAATATTTTAATAAAAACATTTTAATTATATTTTATACTTATATGATTGAAGCCAAACAGAGTTGAGTGCATACAAAAAATAATTAAATAAATTTGTTTCAATTATCAACATGTTCATCTCTATAAATTAAACCAATATTTCTTTATGATTCAATGTAATTTTTGCTTTAAAAATGCTCTTTTCTAATTTTAAAAATAATATAAATTGAAGATTATGTAATCTAATTAGTATTATTATAAAAACAAAAAGCTTGCCTCAAAATTGTCAATATGTCACTTTTGATTTGGAAAGGATGAATAACTACAAACCGATTTTGTAATGCATTACAACTCACTTATTAATGATGATCACAACTCAGAATAACGAGACCACAAAATGCAGACAAAGCCCCGAACGTGTCGACTGCACCATATTGGTCCATAGCCTAGAATGATAAGATCCACGAAACGAGTTTGTCCATTACATCATCAACCACTTCTTGGAGCAGCTCACGAGGATAAAGAACATTTTTGCTTAGCTCATCTCAATTTTCTACGAATTCAGAAGACTAAACCAACCATAATAATTTGAGCATTTAATATTTTTCTATCCACCGACTTTCGTTTATCTAAGAAAAAATAATAATCTCTTAATTAACAAACGAATGAAGTTTATTTTGGTTCGTCATTTTTTCTTTAAATAGATACTGAAAGATCTATAGTCATATCATCCAAGCCGTATATTACGCTGATTGTATTCGTTGTCGAAGATATTCATCTCATGTGGTTTTATGATTTTCTTCAATGATATGAAGCGAAATAAAATCAAACAAACATGACGTGATCTTGATTCAAATCTATTTATATTTATTTAATAATATTAATTAAGGTTTTATGACTTGAGGGTTTTATATAGGTTTTGATAATAAATACAATATTTAGGCTGTAGGGTTTACAGATTGTTTTTGGTTTTTATATTGATTAATGAAAAATCCTAGGTATCAATTGCAACTTGTGATATTGACATTTTGTTGGACTTAAAAATTTGTTGAAAGATTTGGGTATGAATTAATATATCTACTTCCAACTGTTCTGTTTGTGATGATTAATACAATGGTCATATATCTATATAGACAAACCAAACATAAGAAAATTGATTGGCACACGATTAAAGAGATATTTAGATATGGGCTTCTCAAGCTGTTTCATGTAAAGACAAATCTTACCGAGAACAGTTACGTCATCTCACGCGCAAGATCGATCTGCTAAATATCATCTTCCCATCTTTAAAGTAACATGCTTGTGGAATTATTGCACACTCGAGTTTGTTTAAATGCTACAAGTACAAGCACTCCAGTTTACTTGCCTTCATTTTTACGGATCAAATTAAGAAAATCATTTTCTCTTCTACACGAAGGCAAGTTTTACATTTATATATATTCCTCTTGTTTTCCCTGTCTAAATATGTGTGATAAAACTTCTTTGTAGAAAAGTAAACAAGGTCATATATATACGAAGTGTGAAAACAAGTCCACTACCACGCATCAAATCTTATTCTTAAACAGTTGACGAGAGGAATTAAGCATCATAACAACCAAAGAAAAAAAAAACAAGAAATCTTAAAAGAGAACAATACATAGAGAACGGATAGATTAGTTGTACATATTTGGACCGACCAAATTAAAGTACGATAGTCGATATATAAAACCAGTCTATACGTCTCTATCTTCTTAATTCGTATCATAACTTAATAACGATAAATAGAATCACTCACTCTTTTAAATCTATATCGATCTCAACTGGATATTTGTGTAGACACTGTTCCCAAGGATTATTAGTAGAAGGCTTGACGTTACGAAGAGCCACCCAAACTGAACTATTACACTTAAAACCTGACCCCAACGCAATCTGCCAAATCCTATCTCCTTTCGTCATCCTTCCTTTGGCTTCTGTGTAAGCCAACTCGTACCAAATGGAGCTCGAAGAGGTATTACCAAACCTGTGTAATGTCATTCTTGAAGCCTCAACGTCTAGTGGAGTTAGATGAAGATTCTTCTCCATCTCATCAATTAGCGCTCTACCACCCGCATGGATACAGAAATGCTCGAATGCGAGCTTGAAATCCGGAATGTAATGCTTTAGCTTGGGGTTGAGAAACTTCTTTTTAACGAACCTCACAAAGAAGTGAAACTTCTCGCTTATGGGAAGAACAAGCGGACCCAAAGTTGCGATATTGATCTTTAGGGTTCTTGCAGCTACCATTGGTAGATTCTTTGACAAGGAAACCCCAACTATGCCATCTTCATCCTCTTCTTGAGTTGCACATTCATAGGATCGGTCATCTGCTCCGGTATGGACCCGCACGGTGTGAACAAGCTCGTATTTTGCGCGTTTACGATCTATAGACCGGTTAGAAAGCAAAATCGCGGCCCCACCTATACGGAACAAACAGTTTGTAACCAACATTGATTTGTTGTTACCCATGTACAAGTTTTGAGTGATGTTCTCCGTGCTCACCACAAGAGCATAAGTGTTTCTATGAACTTGTAACAAGCTCTTAGCCGCATCGATAGCGATGACTCCAGCGCTACACCCCATCCCACCAAGATTCAAGCTCTTTATATTATCCCTAAGTTTAAACTTATTCACTAAGATACTTGATAGCGAAGGTGTTGGATTAAAAGTGCTTGAATTCACCACCAATATACCTATATCACTAGGGCTTATTCCCGTGTTGCGAAACAGATTATCGACCGCACCAATAATAACTTCCTCCGTCTCTATACGTGATACAGCCAAATTCTGTTGTAGTGGCAAAGTTTGAAGACCTTCGGGTACGTACGTCTCTTGGCCTAGACCGGAACGTTCTAGAATCTTCTCGCAGAAGTCCATCAAGTAATCGGACTCTTGCTTCCACGCGCCTGCTTCTCGTACAAGCCTTACGTGTTGCATGATCCTCTGGGTGCTGGCTTTGAGATGCGACGGTGGGAGGTAGCAGCTAAAGTCAACGAGATAAACGGGTTTGGGCCGGGTCATGAGGTAAAGAGTCGACCCGAGAGCGAGGTAAAGGAAGAACATGGTTAGAGATGTGTGGTTGTTTTGTAAGTAGAGGTAAAAGTTTTGGAGATCTTGTGTGGAAAGACGAGACGCCTCCACGGCTATAGCAACCATTAATGGTAAGAAGCAGAGCTTGAAGCGATGCGCCATGAGGTAGTTGAAAAAGATTTTTACCTTCTTCATGGGGTAATCCATTTTAGTGATTTAAATTCTTGATGTGCGTCTTTGTTCCTTCTGACTCGTTTTACATTTATAGAGGTTGATTGAGTCAGAGAGTCGAGAAGAAGGGAGAGAGAGTCCCCTACATGCATGCAATGAATGTATGATAGCAATAAATAAGCAAAAACATGAATGATTTCTTGTGATATTTTCTTCTTTGGATAACGACGACCTAATCAAAGTTTGCAAGTTTCTAACCAGATTAGGTATCTAGAAATTTTAGGGCATATGCATTGTTGGGAATAATAAATTCATTTTCATCTATAACGAATCATAAAATCAATTAAAAAAAAGGATTCAAATGAAAAATCAATATCAATGTAACCAAACCAATATACCGGTTTAGGGGGGATACACGGATCACGCAAACCAGATAACGGCTTAGAAAGGTGCTAAGTGCTAACCACAGACCAGGATGGTCGAGCCATGTGGAGACATATACGTATTGAAGTTTTGAATATAAATATGGATGGAGACACTTTGGCGTTTATCAGTTCACTCTCAACAACGAATAGATGCATGCGTGGTCACTGACAATGCTTTTAGCCAACCCGACCCAACTAGTTGGATTATCCGGTAAATGATATCATAAATCGACAGAAAACTCACAAAAAATGATCAAAATTTACCACTTTTAATTAGAAAAATAAATATTAACAACTTATGATGGTAGAGTGGTTCGAAATTCACTATGTTAGTTGAGATTTTAGTTATGGTGTATGCACAAAAGTATTGGACATCACAACTACATATCGATCTTAAGACATTGACAAACTAGTTATAAAATATGCTGCTGCTTCTCTTGATAACATTTGTCATTCTTTATAAATAATGCTAGAAAATGATAAATGCGAGAAAACAAACATGTGCATTTCTCAAATCAGAAACGAAATTGACGCAACACTCAAGGTAGTAAATGCGAGTAAAACAAACAACCACCTATTTTCTTACTCATATCCATAAAATTCGCATCATTTTGCTTCAGAAGAATTCAGGAATATTAAGTCTATGTCAGGTAACTTGGGCTTTTACCTTTTTAAGTTACACAGTACATTCTCATAACCTAACAAAAAATCTATCAATCTTGGTAGTCTATTTCTATAAGTAAAGAAACACCAGAATTCAACATAAAAAATTCCCTAGAGGGAAAATAAAGATACACCTAAATATAATCTCCTTTCGTGATAAAAAAAAAGGACATTAAATGCTATTTCATCTATCCAAAAATAAATTATTAAATTGAATATGGAATGGAGGAGTAGATACAAGTCATTTATGGGCTGTGCACATTTTATATTCGATATTTTTTACTTACTCCTTTAAAGATGAAGAATGGTGCACAGATCTCAAAGCGTATAATGTAGAAGGAGATATGGTTGGGGAGAAGAGAACCATATAATTTACCAGTTGTTCATGACCAAACAAATTAAATTGAAATTTATGTTTGATAATGACTTGGTTGTGTGTGACGTGTTAGATAAAAACATGGTGAGATTTGACATTATGGATGACTTTACCCTAACTAATTTTGTTTCCTTTATCCTTTTTTCTCGTATTTATGAAAACTAGTAGATCTCAAATCTCCATCATACCTGGAAGAGCCAATAGAGTTTCCCATAACAGCTGTTCTAATTAATACATTTTCAATTATCATAACTACTATTTATCTCTTAATTATAAAATTTAGTCCCTAAGAGCTAGAACACTTAGATTAAGCTAACCTATGTGGGAGAGAAATAATAAGTTACATGGTGTGGTCATTTGGAGGAATCGAGGGATGACCCAACTGCTCTCTGTTGTAATTTGGTGTGACCTTTGATTTAGGCTAAGATTTTGTTCTCGTAGACTAATAATTAGGGTATCCAAGATTTGTGTGGAAATGCCAGAAGGACACTTTGTTAGCAGAAGGAATTTCCAATATATAATTAGCTGTCCTAGTAACTATGTAAAATTGTTATTCAAGTAACTAAAATTATTCACTGTTTACATATATAGGGGAGGCTATAGTTTTATTGATCTTAGTTTCTCTATGGAAATATTCAACTTTCTCAGTTGTACTATTCCAGCAAGTTCAGTGATTATAACATGTGATCATGAGTCTTTAGAGAACCCAAAGAAAGCCAAAATGGCAGCAAATATGTTTGAAGAGAGCAAAGCCTTAAGCACCATCTTCTTTTTTGGTGTGTAAGGAGGATATCTAAGATCCGCGTCCCCTGAAAAGCTCCGGTAAAGAACTCCTTTCTTATGGCTAAACGTCTCATACGAGAATTTCCCATGGTAAGCACCGATCCCACTCTCCCCAACCCCACCAAATGGCAGATCTTTTACAGTCACCTGCAGACAAAACAAACCATCTTTAATAAGTGCTAGCATTATGGAACATTGGTTTTGTATGACAAAAGACTTCTTTTTGTACGTGTAAGACAGTGTCATTGATGGTAATTCCTCCTGCTGATACGTCCTGCACGAATTGTTTCTCCAACTCTTTGTTGTTTGTGAAGAGATACGCTGCTAAAGGCTTTGGCTTTGAACGTATAACCTGAAAGCCATCTTCAATCTTTTGTACCGTAATTATGGGAAGTAAAGGTCCAAATATCTCTTCCTGCATCATGGAAGATGCTTCAGGCACATCCAGTAGTATTGTTGGTGATATTTTACTGTAAAAGGAACGTACAGAACACAGTTATTAGTTTGTTTCATCACCATGAAACAATGTCATGGAATGGAAACATGTTTCTCTCACAGTTTATCTTCGGTTATTCGGCCACCATGAACAATTTTGTTGGCTACTCCATTCTCTTTTAACATACTTTCCAACCTTTTGAAGTGGAAAGAGTTCACAATCCGCGACAGGTCCTTTGATTCTAATGCGTTTTGCCCAAAAAATGTCTCCAGTTCAGTCTTCAGAGCATCTATCTGTACCACATGATTTTGCATCAGCAAGATTGAGAGAAACATATAAGGCATTGTGATTCACTGGCTTTTATTTCAAGTAGCCATTACCAATTTTGATGCAAAATCCTTTGTTGTGATCACGTAATCAACACCAATGCAAGCCTGTCCACTGTTACAAGCCCATTTCCCTGCAATGATCCTCCTAGCAGCCACCTTCAACCACAACACCACAATTAGAGTATGAGACCTGAATTTAACTATTTTATGCTTTAGAAGCAGAGAAAGATCTTAACTTGTAGATTAACATCTGAATCAACAAGAGCTGGGCACTTCCCACCAAGTTCGAGAACCACTGGAGTAAGATTTCTCGCAGCCGCAGCCATTATAATGCGAGCAACTCTTGCTCCACCTAAAGAAATACTTTAAACTATTTAAAATAATGTTTTCCTGAGATCCTAATCAACATTTCAAAGATTCTTGAAAGAAAAGGAGAGAGGACAAACCAGTGAAAAAGATCTTGTCCCATTTTTGATCCAGTAGTGCCGTTGTTTCAGGGACTCCTCCCTCGATAACTCTGATTGTTGTATTGTCCAAGTATTCACTAAACAACTTTGCTAAAAGAGAAGATGCTGCTGGAGCAATTTCAGAAGGTTTTAGCACAACCGCATTACCAGCTGCAATAGCTCCAATGACTGGCTCGACAGACAATACTAAGGAAAAAAACAAAGCACCATGAAGACATATAAACTTTAATAGTTTAGAAATTGAGACAAAATTGTCAATAAATAAAATTGAGCTTACAGAAAGGGAAATTCCAGGCTGAAATAACCAAAACAACTCCAAGCGGTTCTGAGACTATTTGTGCAGACGAGGGAAATGTTGTCACAGAAGTTTTGACCTGAAAGGTCCAAGCATAGAAAAAGCAAGTGGTTTTAGAAAGGACACATATCAATGAAGCAGCAAAGCTTGAACGGTCTAGTTACCGTTTCTGGAGCCATCCAGTTCTTTAACTCTTTGATTGCAAGCATACAGGATGATTTTGTATTCGAAATCTAAAAAACGAGAAAAATACCAAAGAGATTCAACAGTGGATAAGTGGAATGCAGTGAAGAAACGGGACATTGAAATTATATAAAAAACCTCAGCTAGAAAAGCTTCAAGCTCAGGCTTAGAAAGATCTTGATACAAAGCTTCGGTGATGCATTTCTCCTTCTCATCAATCATCCTAGCAATGTTTTGAAGCTGAGAAATTCTCCACTCGTAGCTCTTCGTTCTGCCAGAGTTGAAGTTGCTTCTGAGCTCATCTACAAGCAAAGCTGCTTCTTTTCCACTAAAGTCTGATGCTTGCTCCTTTACCACAGCAGATAGTGTTGCATAACAAGTACTGATTCAAGACACCAAAACCGCAATGTGAGAGACTTTAAGACTAAAAATCATGGATAAGACTAAAAAAACATGGATAAGTATCAACTGTTCTCACGATTATTTATTCATACCACTGTACTTAAACTTAAAACCCACTATACTAAATAGAAAGGTAATCATCAAAAAATCAGTATGTAAAAACCACTTTTGTGAATAAAATATGTAAAATGGGTGAATAAAGAAATGTGCTTACAATTTCAACCGATAAGGGATACAAGCATTGCTGCAATATCCACCACCACCACGACGAGATATCCGAAAAGGTGAAGTTGCAACATTTAATCTGCAACAAAAGAGGCCATTCATTAAAATGGTACTAATTAGATCTAATCATATCATATTGAATGACCAAATCATTCACAGAAGCATCCATTGCTCCAATTAACATTCTAGACCAAATTCAACTTAAAGGTAACTCTTTTATACAGGAAACCGAGAAACCGAAAACGCAATTCACATAAAAAGGAAGGCTTGTTTGGAGAAGCAGAATCGAACAAGTCAATCTCAAACCCTGATGAGCAGGTTTTTCAAGTTACCTGGCAGGAGAAAAACCCTTGGCAAAACAAAGGGTTTGAATATGATTAATCTCTAGAAGCTTCGTCATGACTTGGGTTCAGTTAAAAATCTCAAATTGGAGACATTATTGGTGTTTATATATTTGAGAGAGAGAGCCAGAGAGGAGACGTTGAATTGAATGAAGGGTGTGGTCGGAAGAGAAGACGTGTAGAAGAGACGAGACAAGTAAATTTAAGCATTGGCCCCATTTACAGCCACAAGTCCGCTACAACAAATTATTTCCAAGAAACTCTGAGATAACGTCGTGATGAAACGGCTCATGCTGCTGTTGTGATTCGTGAATTAGAGGTTTATCTTTTGGGTTTTTGAATGTTACTTAATTGGACGGTCGATTTTTCAAACTGGGTGTGAAATGTGAATGGGTCATTCATAATGGGCTTTTGTTTTAATGTGAAGCCATTCACACACTCTTTGTCCTTCTTTTCTATTATTCATAACTGTCACTCTTTGTTCTTCGAAATAGTAAAGAGCAAATCGATTCTTTGTTGATCTGGGCCGTAAAATTTCCATGGTTGTGGGAAGTATTCTCGCAGCTGATCTGGGCCGTCAATGCTACAGTTTCATGTCAGAGAGAGGTCAAGAATCAACACGTGGCCAACCATGATTTTAAACCAAAGCAAACACACGATTAGACCCCACATTGTTTGTTCACCAACCCCCGTGGACCCTCCTTTAGCCGACGTGTCCACGTCAATAGTGGTTTTTCTTCCTTTCAAAGTACACAAATTCCATTCTTTCTCATTTTACTTTTTGGATTACGTTGTTGTTATAAACTGGTAAAATGAATTATGAATGCAAATAAATTTCATTTAAGTTTTGTTGGCTTCTAATATTTTTTTCACCTAAAATTCTAATAAACTACACAGCCATGAGCCATCGTATGAAAAGAAGAAGAAAAAAAATGTCTTTTTCTAGAAGGATCTTTCAACGACTAAAAAAGATTTTAAGCTTTTGACTAATTTTGTCAATAATATACACAAATTTACACTCAATTATAGCCATCAAATGTGTGCTATGCAGAAACACCAATTATTTCATCACACATACGCATACGTTACGTTTCCAACTTTCTCTATATATATATATAGTAATACACACACATAAACAGCAAAAGCGTGAAAGCAGCAGATCAAGATAAGAAAGAAGAAAGAATCATCAAAAAATGGGAATAATGGAGGCAGAGAGGAAAACAACAGGCTGGGCTGCCAGAGACCCATCTGGGATCCTCTCTCCTTACACTTACACTCTTAGGTTTTTAATTAGTTTCCTCTTCTTTTACATCTTTGTGTTTTGTTTTGATTTATTTCAGTTTCATCATCTTTTGTGTGTTTTGATTACAGAGAGACTGGACCAGAGGATGTGAACATAAGAATCATTTGCTGTGGAATCTGCCACACCGATCTTCATCAAACTAAAAATGATCTTGGCATGTCTAATTACCCCATGGTTCCTGGGTATAATAATCTCTTCTTTCTTGTTCTTGATCAATTCTGATGAAAATGACATATAGAGTACAATAGAATCTGAGATCGAGTGATATGTTGTCAGGCATGAAGTGGTAGGGGAAGTAGTGGAGGTGGGATCAGATGTGAGCAAGTTCACCGTAGGGGACATAGTTGGAGTTGGTTGCCTCGTTGGATGTTGCGGAGGTTGTAGCCCCTGCGAGAGAGATCTGGAACAGTATTGTCCAAAGAAGATTTGGAGCTACAATGATGTTTACATCAATGGTCAACCTACACAAGGCGGCTTCGCTAAAGCCACCGTCGTTCACCAAAAGTACAACTCTTTTTCTTTCTTAACTTTTATGATTATCTTGATCTTCGTAAATTAATTAATACAGGTTTTATTTGATTGCGGTGATCTTGAAATCCAGTGATAATAATCTTTGTGCTATTTGATCAATGATTTTAAAAAAATTAGTATAAAGTATGTGATGAAATTCAATCATAATATACAAAAATCCCACCAAGTTTATGATTGAATTTCAACACATAATCTTGGTGTTGTTCAACTAACGATTTTGGCATATACTAACTACTCATAAATATCCTTATACTAAAATCAAAGAGATGCATATGAATTTGAATTTATCTAATAGAAAATCAAGCTTCAAACCGGATCTTTAGGTTTTGGTTTAGGTATCTTGGGGAACAGGGTAGGGTATGTTTGGCTAAAGGGTCAATTTCTTGTGTTCAGGTTTGTGGTCAAGATTCCAGAAGGAATGGCGGTTGAGCAGGCTGCGCCGCTACTGTGCGCTGGTGTGACTGTGTACAGTCCACTGAGCCACTTTGGTCTGAAACAACCAGGCCTAAGAGGAGGTATACTAGGGTTAGGTGGAGTCGGTCACATGGGTGTGAAAATAGCCAAAGCAATGGGTCACCATGTGACTGTCATAAGCTCATCAAACAAGAAGAGAGAAGAGGCATTGCAAGATCTTGGAGCTGATGATTACGTGATCGGATCCGACCAAGCGAAGATGAGCGAATTGGCTGATTCGTTGGATTACGTAATTGACACGGTGCCTGTTCATCATGCACTTGAGCCATATTTGTCTCTGCTTAAGCTTGATGGTAAACTCATTCTCATGGGAGTTATCAACAATCCATTACAGTTTCTCACTCCTCTGCTTATGCTTGGTGAGTCCCTTATTAAAAAAGTTAACCCTTTCTTAATGATTGTGATTTAGAGGATTACTAATTGGGAATGATGATGATGATGGTTTGATTAGGGAGGAAAGTGATAACGGGGAGCTTCATAGGGAGCATGAAGGAGACAGAGGAGATGCTTGAGTTCTGTAAAGAAAAGGGTTTGAGTTCGATTATCGAAGTTGTGAAGATGGATTATGTTAACACTGCGTTTGAGAGACTCGAGAAGAACGATGTGCGTTATAGGTTCGTCGTTGATGTCGAAGGAAGCAATCTCGACGCTTGATATCATGAAACTCGAGGCTTTTTATACATACTCGAATACTCGATTTAAACACTCTTATGTTTGTTTGTGAGCTTTTTCATTCGTGTGTCACTATTTTTCATGAGAAAGTGGTAAAAGATATAATGATATTGGATTTCTAATCATGAATCATATGATATATGTGTTAAAATATTTGCCCTTATGTCGGGTTTGAGTCTTACTATATGAAACACAATTCTTCGGACTAAAAACAGTGACTGAAAGCGAAATCCAACTACAAAGTACGACTTGCATATTATATTTTATTCGTTAATATTTGTAAGCTGTGGTATAAGAAACTTGATGCGAGTGTTTGGTCCTTGAATCTTTTACAATAGTATGCATCGTTGACGATTTCATGTTTATCAAAGTGAGTGGTAGGTTAAGGAAGACTAATTTAGATGTACGACCGTTGATTATAATTTTTTCATGTATAAATGTTGATACACAATTGGTGGTGCAAATTGAAATTACAAATGTGTGCAACTTAGTCAAATGCTTAGTTGGTAGATAAAGAGATGTCTCTTGGTGCTATGTCAGAACCTCTATTGGACCAGACAAGAGAGCATGGCGTGGATATTTATATTTGAAGTCGATAATTCGTTACCCTTTTGGGCTTTATATACGATTCCCTCTTCTTTACAATAAGTGGTTGGATGATTGTTTAATATTTCTAAAATTTCAGATTAGAAAAAAAAAAAAAAAA
>Ga0041059_1000697_pt1 | contig 26170 bp, 9 predicted proteins | sample AraColnosormetaG_FD_56232 | JGI IMG/M metagenome (GOLD analysis project Ga0041059, IMG submission 56232) | Arabidopsis roots microbial communities from North Carolina, USA - Col MF nosort | ecosystem: Host-associated > Plants > Roots > Unclassified | place: USA: North Carolina | collected 2013-09-02 | reverse complement strand
CCGGTTCAACCGGTTCACCGGGTCACGGGTTAATTGCGAGTTTTTGTGGGTTTTTTCGGTTTTGAACTTGTTGGGTTTTAGCACTAAACCCAAACCGGAAACGTGTTCGGGTCACGGGTTAACCGGTCGGACCGGACGGTTCGGGTCGGGCGTGAAAACACTGGTCTAAATAGTAACCGAAAAATCTGGCTGAGTCAGGCTGAATTGCTGACTAACTGAATTTTAGTGATTTTCAGATGGATCTAGCTGAACTTTTACATTTCCAAACCGCCGGAATCAAACTGAACTTTCTTTTTTGTGATTTTTGGTCAAATCTGTCAAAATAGTTAAGAAATTTAATTCAAAAATAACGTCAAATAATTATGAATGTTAATAATATAAAATACATCAAAATTATCTAATGGTTTAATTAAATCTTATACTAGAATAATTATCTAAAATGAATACTAACATTAATATATTGCTTAGGAAAATTGAGTTATTTTTCCATCTTTAATTTTTGAACAATTAAATATGTAAATAACTAATGAAAAACTTTGACAAATCATTATATAAAAAAAATTGTTTCAAAAATTAACATGATAATAGAAAATAGCTTATCGCAAGGAAGCATCATTAAATTCATTTTTTCGTATTTGTTTTCTTTAGTATATGGCACATAACTTGGCTTATATAATTAAAAGAAAAAATCTGAAGTTTTGTAGTGCACTTTGTACTTGTTTTTGTAATACCAATTTTCTAATGAAACTTTTTAAACTGAAAGAAAAATGGAAAAAAAATATCAGTGTCAGTCATCATTATTGGTTTGTTCCGTTGATCATTTGGTTCTTCACGTTCTTCGGATTTGCTTCCACAATTGATGTCTTCCGAACTTGTCTAACAATAAATACAAACCGTTTCTATATTAAGTTGAAAAATATAGTGAAGCCACCAAACATGATACATAATGCATTTAATATTTACCCAATTAATCTTAATGTTAGCTAGCCAAACTTATTGGAATGTATCAGTTCTATAAGATCTTAAAATTACGACTCCAGTAATTCAAATAAAAGCTTAGTACAAAGACTCTTTATAATTCATTTATATATGGTTGAGGCTTGAAGTTTAATGCTTTTCACTAGTATGCACATGATACAAATTATATATATATATACAAAACATAGTTGATAACGAATTTTATTATGCATGGCCCCGTCCCCTAAATGCTACATCCACCACTCCTTTATAATCCATAATCGCTATATGTATAGAGCATTTCGTTTGAAGTTTAACACCATTCTCATTAAAAGCTTAAGTTCATACAAAAACAAAACAAAACTTAAGTTCATACATCATGGCCTTAATAGCTACCAAAATAAGTTCACGTTCTTGTTTTGTTTCTGCTTATCCAAACAATTCTCCAACGTTTCTGATATCCAAATTTCCCAATACGGTCGATTCTTTGTCGCCTGCAAATACTGCTAAAAGATCGATCTTGAGAAACGTCCATGCTTCAGTTTCTAACCCTTCGAAGCAGTTTCATAATAAGACATCCTTAGTATATATATTCTGCTTACTTTTTGTTGCTCATGCTGTTTTCAGAACTAAGAATGTGTTTGTTCTTGTACGTAGGAATATTTACACGAGTTGAATATCAAGAAGATCAAGAATATACTAAGTGCAAACGTAGATGTTCCATCCGAGAACCTGGAGATGATCGATGTCATTCAAAGTTTAGGCATTGATCTCCATTTTCGACAAGAGATCGAGCAAACCCTTCACATGATTTACAAAGAAGGCCTCCAATTCAACGGTGATCTCCATGAGATAGCGCTTCGCTTTCGATTGCTGAGACAAGAGGGTCACTATGTTCAAGAAAGTATGTGATGTTATATATATATATTTACTTACTATATTGCTCGTATGAGATATGCGTATTTACTGTTACAATTTTTATAAAACATTTAGTTATTTTCAAAAACATCCTAGACAAGAAGGGTGGATTTAAAGACGTAGTAAAAAATGACGTCAAGGGTCTAACAGAATTGTTTGAAGCTTCTGAGCTCCGTGTAGAAGGTGAAGAAACACTCGACGGTGCGAGAGAATTCACATATAGCCGCCTTAATGAACTTTGCTCAGGTAGAGAAAGTCATCAAAAGCAAGAGATAATGAAGTCTTTGGCGCAACCTCGCCACAAAACCGTAAGAGGATTAACGTCCAAGAGGTTCACAAGCATGATCAAAATCGCGGGTCAAGAAGATCCAGAATGGTTACAGTCTCTATTACGAGTGGCGGAGATCGATTCCATTAGGCTAAAGTCATTGACTCAAGGAGAAATGTCTCAAACATTTAAGTAAAATCAATGATGATACTCCCTGAAGATCAATGTTAACTTTTTGTCGAAAATAATTGAATTCCGATATACGATTTTGTTTTTGTATGGTTTTTGATGTTTCAGATGGTGGACAGAACTTGGTTTAGAAAAAGATGTGGAGAAGGCAAGAAGCCAGCCGTTAAAATGGCATACGTGGTCCATGAAAATTCTTCAAGATCCGACCTTAACCGAACAAAGGCTTGATCTTACCAAACCAATATCGCTTGTTTATGTTATAGATGACATTTTCGATGTCTATGGGGAGCTAGAAGAACTAACCATCTTCACACGAGTTGTTGAGAGGTACATACAAATTACTTTATACATTTTCTTGATTAACATTCTGTCAAACATAATGAAATCATTCGTCTAGATGGGATCATAAGGGGCTTAAGACGCTACCCAAATACATGAGGGTTTGTTTTGAAGCTCTAGATATGATCACAACGGAGATTAGCATGAAGATCTACAAATCACATGGTTGGAACCCGACATACGCTCTTCGACAATCGGTAATTATCATTCAAAACGTAATGTGTATATATATTTTGTATCATATAGCTCAACTGGTTCAAACCCTACTAAAAATATGATGTCTTTGTTTCTCAGTGGGCAAGTTTGTGTAAAGCATTCTTGGTAGAAGCAAAGTGGTTTAATTCGGGTTACTTACCCACCACTGAAGAGTATATGAAGAATGGGGTTGTGAGTTCAGGTGTTCATTTAGTGATGCTTCATGCCTATATCTTGTTAGGCGAAGAACTAACAAAAGAGAAAGTCGAACTAATAGAGAGTAACCCGGGGATTGTATCATCTGCAGCTACAATTCTCAGGCTCTGGGATGATCTCGGAAGTGCCAAGGTTATATTGAACTACTGATAACTAATGTGACTAGAGAGAATCTGAAACTTGATATCGAATCTTAGATATGGTTTTTGTTGTTTAACAGGATGAGAACCAAGATGGAACTGATGGATCATATGTAGAGTGTTACCTGAACGAGTACAAGGGATCAACTGTTGATGAAGCAAGAACACATGTTGCCCAGAAGATATCTAGAGCATGGAAACGCTTGAACAGGGAGTGTCTGAATCCATGTCCATTCTCAAGATCATTCTCAAAAGCTTGTCTCAACATTGCAAGAACAGTTCCTTTAATGTACAGCTATGATGATGATCAACGACTTCCCGACGAATATCTCAAGTCTCTAATGTAAAAAAGTTCCCTTTGACGCTCTGGAAATAAGCAGTCTGTAAATCTTTCTATAAGACTAAAAGAACTTCGATCTGGTAAACAAGTCCTTAAAGGTCAGTAAACAACTTACTCAGGTACAACGGATAAAAGACATAAGGTTACATACACTAAAAACTACTCGGCGAGGTATGGACTATCTAACGCTTGCTATCTGGAGCTTACTCACGTTTGCCCTCTTCAACGTCGTCTGGAAGCCCAAATAGAAGTTCATTCCTTTCAACATCTTCTGTACTCTTAATTCCACTACCTGTCAATGAGATACCTTCCTCTTCAAACTCATCCCCTGTTTCCGCTAAGTATGAGTACCTGAAAGGTTTAAACCAATTAGAGGTAAGCTGAGTGCAAAATGATAATCTCTCGGTGAAGAGCAAATAAGTGTCTTGAATCTTGACATCTTTGGCAGTTGACCCATTGGGACCATCGGAGTCCAAAACATTTGAGTAAACGCTAATGGAAGTATTAGAACCTTGTAGGATTATTTGATGGAGCCCAAAGGATGCATATGACTGCTAACAGACCATAAGAGAGTAAATTCCAAAAAGCTGGAATGATCCACGCCATTCGCCAGAGTTCGATTAGAGGGTCAGTTCCGTTGAAGTATAGCTGATACAGACACATAGAAGAATTTGATTTCAGTTACACTCCTCTGACTAGGGGTTTCATGTTATACACGAGACACAGTCACTAGAGTAGCGATTTGTTACCTCAAAACCAATCCAAGCGATAGAGAGCAGAACAGAGATAGCGAGTGCATTGGTGAAGTTCCTATAAAGCTCAAGCTTGGCCATGTTTCTCTTAATCTGTAGTGAAATTTAGACAGATAAGCAGCTGAAAAAAAGAGTACGAAGAACTGGATCGTCATAGATGGCTTAAGCAGCAATTGTATATGATTTTCCCTCGAATAGGCTGCATAAATTGGAATCTAAGTACGATAACATGGTTAAAACCCATGAAAGCCTATGGTATATATACATCCTTCTGATATAATAATGTGACGGATCATGAGTATCCAATATTCGATATAAGTGTGGTATCTTACCTGAAGTTTCTCAAGTGTTCTTGCCAATGATGAGAAAATCCACAGAATAAAGCAAGCATCCAGTAATGCCACGGGAATAACCAAAACTATCATCGTCTTTCCCGAAAAGTCATTGATGTTTCCCAAATGCTCAACCAACTCAAGAGCCTCTGTTGCAACAAAATATATGACTCCAAGTAGAAGTATCCTCGAGGTTATACCACCAAGGGTAGGCTTTACAACACCATAACCCATAGAGACTACCAGAAGAAGAAGCCTAGAAAGCGTCTTCTTTATAGAAGAAAAGGTCACCGCCCATAGGGTAACATCCATTGGCCTCATCCCAGTGGAGTTAAAATTAACATACTCAAAGTATCGAACAGCCATTTCACACATACCAAGAGCAATAACCAAAGTGATATGATAATGCAACTGAATTATATCCTTCCAAAACTGAACAAACCTCACAAACCAAACTAGACCAAGCAAAATATACGCTAACGACATAAAGCCAAAAACGTTCATTAAAGGAGCAACCTTTCCAGGTAAATAACCATCAGGGTTCTTCCAAACTGTTCTCCCCTTGATCCTAGTACCATCCAATTCCGGGTCACATATCATGAAATAAAGATAATACATCCCAGTCTTATTGATAACCACAGTTTCAGGGGACATGTTAACTTCAGTCTTATTCCCTTTAAAGAATGTCTTGATCTGTCTTGGCCACTCAACATCATTAGACTCTCTCTTAATGATAACTTCCCCAAGACTACAAGATCCAGTATCAGCTAGCTCCGGCGTGCAACAAATCACTTCGGATTTGAGAAAAGTACCACCGATTCTATCACGGTCTTTTACCTCAAGTATAATTGCTTCCACTAATCCTGAAGTTGACTGCATTGCATTCTGTTTACTAGCAGATTCCTTTGTCCTCACAAATGTTACATCATCAAACCTAAAAGGAACAAACTTTGAATCAGTACGATTCCAAATGCACAAACTTTGAATTATGAAGCTGATTCAGAAAGAGTGAAACTGACCTTATAAAGGACTTGCCTTTAAAAGAATTATCAGAAGAAGAAGAAGAGTTTAGATCTTGAGATTTGGAAGCGTAAAGACCTTCGCTACCACCATGGAAGAAGCGAGCATTGAATTTTGCAGTGAACTTTTCGTTGTTGTACTCATGAATCGAGCCTTCCGTAGCTCCGATCAAGCTTCCGATGAGCAAAACCCCGATCGCCCAAAACCCTAAAGAACGATTCTTCATCGAAATATCCGATCTGATTCTAGAAATTGATCATTCAGAGATGAAGAAAGCAGAAGATGCTCGTCGAAGATTTTTGTTGGGTTCATTCACCTGTAACAGACACGATTACTACTTAAAAAGACGAGCATTGATCATATACCAAAATAGTCACAAATTAATTTAATTTATTTATTTTTCTTTATGTACTATTAATAAAAATAAAACGAAATTGATGTTTTTAAAATTTATCTTTAGTATTATACAAATTTTTCGTAAAAATATCATTTATCAATTAAACTTTAACATAATATGAAATATATAAACAAAATAATGTAATTTAAGTTTTGAATTATCTAATAATATATCTACTAAATAAATGTATAACATTATTATCTCGAGGGCTATATATAGTAAATGTAGTTCATCATAAATTTGAATTATGTCACGTAACTATAATTATTATCAAATTTCTTAAACTTTAGATATTAACATAAATCTAGCAAAAAAAATCCTTAGAACCAAAAACCTCAAATTTTAACATAGCCAAAATCATGATTTAATATCATCATAAAATTTTTACTATATAATACCACAGTGATTAAACCTTGAGACAGATTCTTCATCTCTCGTGTCCACCACAAATGTGAACTGTTTTGTGATGGAAGATCTTCCGATGCTGTGGTGAGCATAGACAAAATATATGACTCCAAAAAGAATTCAATTTGTATCAAAATCTCCTATACACTCATAACACTTTATCCGATTTGAAGATCACCAACTGATTCTTTTATCTCGTTTACTTAAAACTATGTAAATTAAAAAATTTACAATAGGTTGTGCCTATAAATATATTATTTTTAATTAAAAAGTTTGGTTAACATAAAAAATGTTAGGTTATCTAATTTCAACTACCTTTATATCATTTAAGAATTTTAAATATATTCTAGAATCAATTGGTGAAATGACTATAAATTCAAATAAAACTGGTGAAAACATGTTTACTAAAATAATTTGATCAACGATATACATGTGATATTCAACACTGAAAATTCCAAAAATGTTACTAAAATCGCATATAACTAACATATATCACACTCTGACGCGTATTGACATCTGTGATATCAGAATAATTGGTGGTTTGAAATTGACCCGTGTTCTTTTTTTTCTATGCAAAATTTTTATATTTTTTCCTTATGACTATTTATATTTTATTTTATCATTTATTGAATATGTATAAATAAATAAATTACGTTTTTATTTCGGAAAAAAATATAATAACTTCTGATCTTTGTGTAAAAAAGTTAAACATCATTTATTTTGGTACAAATGGGAGTATTTATTTTACCCGAAATATCTACCTGATTTTTTTTTTTTTTAAACTTCTTGTGTAAAAATGAGTGAAAGTTTTAAATAGGTATTTCAGTGCTAGAATTTTATAATCCGTCAGTTGTGTTTAGGTTAACAGCTGTGATTGCCTGTTTGGTAACAAATGCAGCTTTGAGCTTCCATTCAAAGAATAATTCTATGTCAATGATTATGCTAGAGGATAATGATTAAACGAAAACATCATTCCTCAAAAATTAAAGCAAAAGTTAAACAAATATCTAAAGTACTCTATATTCCCTCTATATAAAGAAAAGAAAAATAATTGACAAGTGACAAAATTGATTACTTTATGGACCCCATAATTTATACAAAGTTCCAAAATTTTCCTCCCTTCTTTCCAGATTTTACACATATCTCCCGACACTTTCCACGGTTTCCCAAACAACCCCGAACAAAAAGGTAAAAGAAGAAAGAAAAAAACACATTTTTTGTTCAAGTTTCAAAGAGACAAGTTTGAGTTTTGAATCTTACACAACCCCAAAAAAAAAAAAACTCATTCATCTCTTGAGCTGAATATCCATCTTGCTTTTTTCTAACTTCTCCATTATAGATCCTACAAATAAAAACATACAATTATTACTACAAAAATATTCTGTTCAAGATCATATATATGTTACCAATAAATAAAACACTTGGCATTAAACACTAAAACGTTTTGAGGAACAAACTTTGACTCACCAGGAGGATAACAAACAGGAGGATCTTCAAAGAGAGAACGAGAGATTTGTTTATGAGCAACACCGATATCGAAGAGAACAAGTCCAGAAGAAGGATCATTCACTGCAATGCCTTTAACAGGTAACCAAAGAAAAAGCTCTTCTTGTGTTAAACCTTCAAGTCCAACAAGCCCACCATAGCTTAAATTTGCTTTAATCACACGATCAAAATATACTCTGTTTTCGAACCGAGCGAAACAAGGATTTTGTAGCTGAACTTCGAGCTCTCCTGTCTTATCATCTAGACTATAACTCTCCACGTTGTCTGGAAACAAACCACCTGGTAAACCGCGAGCTTCGAGGAGGTTTCGAATGGAAGATTGCGAAGATGGAGTAATGAATGGGACAAGAAGAAGAAGAAGAAGAAGCATAGACATATTTTCTTTTTTTACGTGTGATGGTGAGATTTGTGTTTTTGAAGGGTTTAATGTTTGGTGCTCTGTTTTTGTCAAAAGAGTGGAGAAATGAGTTGTCTTTTTTAGCATATGAGCTGGTTAGCAATGAGTTGTGTTTTGTGAAAAATTGTGATTATTTCAAATATACATATATTTAAATAATTTTTGTACCATGTTAATGATTTGAAAAACAATCCACTTAATTTTTAATAATATTATTATCTGTATAGTCTCACTATTTGAATTTGTAGTCTTTTGCCTTAAGTAAAGCCATGTTGAACTAATTGACGTTGTAACATCCGCAAATCACGGTTTGTTTCCGGGAAACATTATAATGGAATATCATTTTCTTAAAACATAAATTAGTGGATCCAAAGTACCAATCATGGTTAAGTGTATCACACATTATTGTTTTTATCTCTTTTTTCTACCTTATTTTAGTTTACACTTAAAACATAAATTAATTGATTTTAAATACTAATCAAGATAAAGATTGCAAAAATTTTACTTATCTAAAAAAAATCCAGACTCATTCCAATAGTAACTCATTAATTGTATTGAATTTATAAATGTTGTTGTTGATTATCATGATTCATGGACAGTGTAAACTTCTCACCAAATTTCGCCTACTGATTTTGATTAGTATGCTAATGAATAGTTTCGTTACTTCTTTTTAAAAGGTTTCGTTAAGTCAGTCTTCCATTTAGACGTTATTCTTTTGTCTTGTCTGAAAAATGGTACAAGGAACTTGGGCTGTGGGATCAAAAAAGGAACCCAAACGGAACTGAAAATGACACAGTTTCTATATTGAAATATGAAGTACAGAAATTACATAAAATAAATATTTAAAAATTATTTTGATTTCCAACTAAAGCTTGTAATACTTCCTCTGTTTTAAATTAAGTGATGTTTTAGAAGAAAAAATTATTTCAAATTAAACGATATTTAATTTTATTTTAATTGGTGTGCCAAAACATCAAATAAAATAATGAAACAGAGAGAACATCTGAGAGTTAAAATGATCCGACATTACTCCACATTTTAATTCATTCACTAGCAGAATTATTATTTTCAGTTTTAAATAAATGACATAGAATTTAAATTAAATTATAGCATAAAACTCTTTTTCTAATAATTTAATTGCAAGTTTTGCACACATGTATATGTGATTTTTTTTCTCGCCCTCCAAATTTTTTAATTATCCAAGCAAATACAAAATCAAATATCATTATAACCACAACTCATCGATCAAGTGATGATTTAGCGGCCTCTTCAGACTATTGCTGAAAATGCAACAAAAGAATGGTGAGGTATAATTTACAACAAACTCACTATATATAACTTCAGAGCATACTTCAGAGATGCACTACATTGCCTTATCCATTAGTATTAACCACCTAACTTTTCTTCATCGGGTGAATGGATTATGGACTTGTGATGTTGTAATATATTTCGATAATGAGATGTGTGGTGAGAAGTAATAGATCTTGCAGCCAATAGATTCTCAGTTTAATATATTTATTTTGGATGAAATATACCAGTCTGAATTTTTTACGCAGAAAAAATAGATCTCCATATTCATGGGATGCGCAAAATGTAAAGACCAAAAGTGTTGAGTGTGATAGCATATGGCAAGGAGACATTAAAGATGGGGTTGTTATGGAAAATGGCTCTAGACTTAGTGGATGTGAGTCATCCAAACCTTGAGCCAACAATGGATTGCCGAAGTTCTGCAAAAACAATGAAAACATATCGCTAATAACACTAAAATGTATTTAACATTACATGTTTGTTTGTATTTTAAAAAAAGTAGTGGTAAAATTCATTGCTTATTTGTAAAGTTTATATAAATTTGAATGAAATATAAAACTATTTACATTTAGAATTCTTTGACGATATAATAAACCATTTCTTTTAGAAAAAAAAAACTTTTTTTAACACACAAAAAAATGATACCAGTCCGGAATAATGGCTTCCTAAAATTTATATTAGTTTATGAACTATATAGTAGCAATGTTAAATCAATCTTGCTTTCTCCCTAAAACTTTGTACGACGATGAACATTTTTCATTTATATAAGCTTATTAAGTATCGTTTTTGGGTAGCTCTGTAAATAAAAAAGTGTGTTAAAAATAAAACTTTGGAAAATATCTAAAACCTATAAAAGTAAAATATCTCCATTTCCTCAGTTCTATACAAAAATCAATATATACATAAACAAAACCGTATGATGATCATTATGAGAATCAAGAATTAATGCACATATAACGTTTTCTTAATTGAATTGTAGAACTTCAACAGTCAACACCAACAAAAAGTTATTTATTATCTCATAAAGACTATACTATCTAAATAAATAGAAAAATCTCAATTTATAAAACGTTACTCAAGGTCCTCAAGTGCTTCATTATAAGTGCTTCGTTAAGGTTCTCAATTTGATATCATTCTACAACTTCTCAAATTTTCACTTTAAGCACGATTTCTCTTTTCAATGCTCTTTTGATTTTGCGGTGAGGCCAACGCAACAACCCCATTTTCCTGCGAAGTTTATTTTACCACAAAGATTCATTTTTTTTTTTGCATCTTCTTTAGAAAGAGGAAAGTGTATAAGTGTAGTTCTTCTCGTTTTATCCACACGATCCTCTTTCTAAAAAATTAAAAAAGTTGCAAAAATAAATCTTTTCATACGTGGCAAAGAAAATTTTGTAGGAAAGAAGGTTTATTATGTTGGCCTCATCGTAAGATGAAGAGCATTCAAAAGTAGAAAAATGTTTGCCCATGCAGTTGCATGCAAGCCTTGCATTGGACCTTTAACAATCTTTAACGTTTGCAGTTCAAAACGTCGATGTTGTTCAAGAAGGTTTTATGATACTATAGATGATTTTACAAGAAAAACACTAAGAGCTTATAGCAAATTAGCAACTAACCAATAGATAATATATATCTTTCCTACGAACCTTTGTAATCTTTCTATCGTTCAAGGTGAATCAGAAGCAGCCGGTTCTTGTCTTTGTCTTCTTTGTTCAGGAGGCAGACCATCTATTTTTGTCTCTCATACTTCTTAATCTGGTATTTCGAGTTTCTTACTCTTATTCTATATCAGCTAACACAGATTCAAATATGTTCTTTTTTAAAAAAAAACAGGCTTAAGATTCAAGAATCTCAAAGAGCATTATCAAGTCAAGACAAGTGAAGCAAGATGTTCTAGTAATTTGAGTGGATCCCAATAAAAATTCATTGGATACACATGTATAATTCAATATGAATTTGATCAAATTTGAAACTGAATGTGAAGATTTCAACCTTATTTGAACCCTTAGAAATAATCATCCTTAACTTAAGTGTATGTGCTGAATATGAATCTGAGTAAACGAAACAAATTCGATAATCAATAGAAATCAAATTAGGTATAAACTTCAAAAGGTCCGACAACCGACGTCGCAAATTATTTATCCTGATGAGTACATTTTTTTTTTTGGTCAAACTACTGATGAATACATAAAATTCAAAAGCTGTATAAAACGACTTAGTCAATTATCGTGGGCTTCGTGTTTTTGATGGGCCGAGATAAGAAACAAGAAACATTTATAGTCCAGTCCACTCTAGATATTTATGAGTTTTCTTACACAAGTTACAAATTACAATATGAAGTTATGAACCGAACAAAACCAGAATTTAGTGCCTTAGAGCACCATTATTGGTTGTCTCTTAGATTAATTCTTAGGATTTTTTTTTTGTAATTGATTGCAAAGAACATCTCATTCTTAGCCTAAGAACTAATTTAAGAGTTAACCAATAATGATGCTCTTACTGGCATAGTGCAATCAAATAAATTGAACAAAAGAAATCTAAAGTCATGTGAATTTGAACACGAAATTTCAAAATAGAAACAACAATTATATGATTAAACTGAAGATGTATCACAAATCTTCTTCTTCTCCTCTATGCTAATATTAGATAAGATGTTTTACAAATTTCTGTGTTTATTTTACTCAAATAAATCTCTTGAACTTAAACACCAAATGAATCATATGTGTTGTAACCAAATGAATCATATTCATATCTTTTAACTTAAACACAAATTTCATACACTTCAACTTTTTTATACATTTAAACTAAAATAATTTTCAAAAATTGAATTCTTTAAGAACTCTAACTTAAGAGTCTGTCTAGCATTGGACACATAAAAAAATTAAAATCATTACACAACCTCTTAAGTATAAAATTTTCAAAATTAATATTAAAAAATTCATTAGAGCTTCTACTAAAAAAATATTGTTGGAGATGGTCTAATAGTTTGTCTAAAAATAGCACAATTCTAGTAGACTCCACATGCATGCATAACCCAAATCAGGATCTCCAGCTTTGCGAGAAGCTCGTTCACAAATCCAGCTCATTCCTGATGTCACTTCACAAATGTAATACACAAACTTCAACCGAGTAAAATGTTAACTCATATTGTTTTCATTACATTTTAAAATCAGTGCCTAAAAAGTAAGAAATAGAACGAGTCAAATTGTATTAGTTTTTGGCAACTTATACCGGAATTGACTTACAACTTACAAGTGGGACCATGGAGACTACCACACCCCGAAGACTCTAAAACCCATTGACGTTGTTTATTCATTTCTTCTCTCGAAACCTTCTTAGAAGTCTGCGAAATTATGATGATTGCTTTCTCTACTAAAACGAAAATTACGGAGAAAATCTATAACAAATGAAAATTAAATAAGTAATAGAGATTCTCAAGTTTACCGAATTTCGGCCTGATGCAATCAAGCATACTTATCTCATTTCGCATCTCATTAAAAATAATTTATTTGTTTTTAGTCATAGACTACAAGTGAAATATATTGCGGCAACAAAAATAATAATTATTAATGTTGACTACGTGTTGTTCTTACGAATATAGGAAAAAAAAGACATAAAGTTTAATTATAGTACAATTTACTATGTCTATAAAGTGAACAAAAAAAGATACTAGTACTGTATAGTTTATACACGGTTTTATTAATTACTGTATAACATTTAAACAGATTTTGTAAAATGTTCTTACAATTAATATAGGGGCAATATATAATCTTATTTTAAAAATGATGAAGATGATTACAATTTATTATCAATGTTGTAGTCTATCAGAGCTTGTAACCTTCTTATACTAGTGTGAAGGTGATGAGTTGCGGATGCAAAATAGCTCAAGAAGAATAATGACTGCATTTTCGTATAGAGTTTTAAACATATAACTGTATTTTAGGAACGTAGGATATTTTTGCATAACAAAGGTTAGAGAAAGTGATTTATATATGTTTAAAGAAAAAACAAAGGTTAGTGAAATGTTATTATTTTATTCAAGTTTTATTAGTGTATGTAATTTGACTTAAATAACATGCTCTATTATAAAACAACAATATTTGCAAACTATATTCTTTTTAGTTGCAAATGTTATATCCAAGTATAGCAAGAGATCGCTCTCTCTTTATATCTCAACTATTACTTCAAAAACTATAGGCATAATCTTCGATTAGAATAAATTATTTTTGATCTTTCAAATGATCCTGGGTTTTACTACTAACTTTGAATTTTATTCATATTTATTAGAATTTTTCGGAAAACAAAAAGAACAAATGAAAATGACAAAACTAGAGTAAAAGCGTGGGGCGGCTCTTGTCGTGTTCTTGGCACGATATCTAGAAGAGTCGTATTGATCTTGAGTTCTGCGTTGACCTTTAATTGTAATCAAGAAAATAAATTGAATAAGAGATAAACTAGGAGTCAACTTTACCTAAAAAAAAAGTAAAACTTATAAGAAGACTACTACTTTTCACTGGTCAACCACTAATCAGTAGTACATAAACCAAAATTTTAGCGTGTCAAATGATTACAGTTTTTTGTTTAAATTACTTTCTCAGAAGACAATTAGAAGTTTATAAGTACTTTTTCAACTATCACCAGTTTCACATGTTTTAGCCAAATAAAAAATCATTACATGTTTATAAGTTCATGAACCATAAAATACTGTTCCATATTTAGATGTTATATAATTTGTAGAATGTCTACAAAACAAATGTGACTTATTACATGTGAATAATTCCATATTTTCTCAGTCCCAATTAATTCTCAGTTTTTACCTAATCATATGTAGTTCTCTTGGTGTCTATGAGAGTTCTCAAAAGTAGTGCGCCTCAAGGTCACGTATTCAAATTTTGATATAGGAAACATGACTAATTTACATATTTTTGTGTTTGGCGTCCAAGAAATTGTGTGTCAAGTTTATAACATTTTGGGTTCATAAAAAACATTAGTTTGATCGACCACAGTATTCTGGACACCACCTACTAAGAGTCTGACCATGCTTAGTTTTTAGCCAGTTGTATTGATAATGTGTGGTACCGGTAGAACCAATTGCATAATGATGATCGGGGACTTCATGTAAATATTTTTCATGTAGACGGTTCTTGGAACGGTGCTGTCCCAAAATTCGTTTTGCTCCACGAATTCGTGATAAAAATAACCAAGCAAAATTACAAACACAGAAACTTAAAATCTTACCTTTATTGCCAAATTTGTTTTTATCAGTTAGATGATTGCATGAATTGTGAACAAAAAAAAACATACAAGTAAAATCTAAAATGTAACAACTCCTTAATTTCACCATGACAAAATAACTTATATTGATCGTAAATGGACACAAATTAATATATAACATATATGAATCAAAAGATTCAGCTAAGAGTATATAACATATTTGTAACTTTTAGTTAGCTAGTTGTATAATAATACTATAATAGATATAAGTTAAGTAATTATATGTCACATGTAAATTAATATATCTATATGAAAAATAAGAAGTAGCAAATCATACACAATCCATTTTATAAATATTTGAATTCGATGTAAATTCAGGTTTCAACAGAAAAACAAGATGCAAAGTATAGATGTACACACCTTATGACTATGTCATTGTCATGTCATCAAACACTCTACAAATGTTGTGATATTACATTTGCGACATCTATTATGAGAATGAGTGGCATGTAATAAATTTTAAATTGATAAATTACCAAAGAAACCATAAGAACATTATGTTGATTTTGTCATATAAACTGTAATTAATTAAGCGAATAATTAAACTGACCGTAAATCATAATTAATAACCATAACTTAAGATAGGAGTGGACTAATTAAAGCGCTTTTCTTTTGACCGTCATTGCTACAAGGAATACAATTTCGTTTCTTTATTCATGGAGCTCACTACCCCACGTGTCTGTCACGGCCATGATGATTTTTTCCGATCGTATCATCATCGTTCTGTAATCGTGCAAAAAAAAAAAGCTTCGTTTTTGTAGTTTTCTGCATTTCATCCTTACGTCAGTATGACATATATCCTACATAGTATGAGATAATGAGATATATAATATTACGATCAATAAAAATTTGATAGATAAATAAAAATAGAAATACAACTGATATGTAAAATCGGATGTAGAAATGGCATGTCATGAGAGAAATATGCGTTACGCTTGTATTCTTCGACTGTTATTCTTCAGTGACTTTCATTTCAACCAATAAAAATAAAACAAAACATTATTTGTGTTCTAATATCTTTTGCATGTTAAAAGCCTCATAATAATATTTTATAGTTTATGTATGAGATAGCAAATTATCTGTATAATTGACAATTAATGGTTCGAAGTTTTTATCCGCACCATCACTAAAAAATTACGTAACTATACAAGTTTTAACACATCTCGCCATGATATACACTCTTTAGTAACAGTATTAATTGAATTCCAATATTACTTGGGTTTTTTTGTTGGTTTATATATATCAATATATCGAATATTTATATCAATTTTAATGATTATAGTATATTTTAATATGAGGTATTCCTTTTAAATTTCGATATGTTTAGTTTGTTTAAAAAATTAAGGCTGAGTTTGTTGCAAAAGAGATTAGTACGTATGTTGTTGACATAATTTGTTATATGGGACATTTTGAGAATTTGATTCATATAATACTAGGACTCTTTTTAGATAACTTAATTATTTATTAGTTTTCGAACTTATGTGAACTACATGAAAATAATAATTACATATGAGCTCCCGTGAGTCCCAAAAACAGCATTACGTTACTTACGTGTAAAAAGAATGTTATCATAAACATAAAAACAAAGAAACATGTGCTTTTCCAAATACAAAACAAAAAATTGTTAGGACATATGATGATTTGATTTTGGGGTTTGAAGAAAAGAATGAGTCGCTGACACTTATCCGACTATCTGCGCCAAACAAAGTCTCCACTCATATTTGCCGTGTGGGTCCTATTTTTTGACTACTTGTCGTTTTCCTTCACCTACTTTAAATTTTATACATGTTCATATTGCTTCTAATCGTATATACGTGTCTATATCACTTTATATACGTATATAGCAATACGTATTTTGGAGCAATTCTTCGTCAACTAAGTTTTTTTCATACAACGAGTGCATGAATCTCATTGTTCGTGATCAAGTTTTACTCCAACATCCGAAAGTGTTCGTATACTTGCATTGTGAAAAGCGGTATATTTCAAAACTAGTCGTTGATTCAACTATATATGTTGCCACCATGAATATACTAAACAGAAAATGGAAGAAAGCTGAATAAGATTGGGGACTATAAAATTTAGCATATGTGTCCGATAATAATAAAATCCAAATATCGACCGACAAGAGCTTAGAGGAGTGTCGGTGTACATATCGATGGGATCGACCAGACCGTTAGAGAAAACAACCGATGGGCTGACAAAGATTCTTCGGATTTAACTTATGTTGTCATACGGTGGCTGTGACACATTCTTTTGACGTTCATTTCATAACTTTTATTTTATCGATATCAACCTAAACGAAACAAGTGTTTTCATAAATAAATAAAAAGTTAGTCACGTTGCAATAATGAATTATTATTTTTTTCATTTTTGGCGGAGTGGACTGGTGGGCTTAAGCAAATTGATCAAATTTGTTTTGACACTTTCTTAGTTTATATTAAAATTAATTTTAATTGCACGATGAAAACTTACTAGTCAGTCGCATGGATCTGACCTAACTGTCTCTGTATTTCAGTGCTTCAAAGCTCTTTTAAGTTTTAAGTCAAAATGCATTGTGTCGCATAGAGAGACCATTAAGAAAAAAATTCAATTAGTTCTTAATTAATATTTTAATAATAATTAGATAAATTGGGGCCTTTATAGTCTTCATTTGTCCTCAATAGCCATTATCCAATAAAATATTACCAGTTTCATTTGATATTTTTGTGTCATATTTTTACCATTTAAGACTTTTCACAATTCGAATAGCCATGAACAATAAAAATCTACGAGTTTCATTTGATATTTTTTTTTTTTTGCCGAATACATTTAAGACTTTCACTTCTACTAACCATGAACAATGGTCTCCCAATTACAAAATATATTTTTGAATCATTGGACTACCATAAATGATTAGTGTCTTTTTTGTATTACATGTAACGTAAAAATACCATTCTTCAAGCATTCATAACAATTTTTTTTTTGTCAAGATACATAACGTAAATTTGAATTTCGTAATAACGATACTAGCACAATTTAGCTTAGAATATGTCCAATTTTTTTTTTTATTTTGAAAGGAGATAGATATATAAATATTATATACATGGATATCGGTGAAATTATGTTTATTATCTATGCCTATCGTTTGATAAAACTTGTATATTTTATGGACGGTGACACAGCCCGGTTCACTATGCCTCGAGCCGTATAATGATCATAAAGAACAGAACTGGTTACTATTATCAGGTTCAACAAATCCATTTTTTGATATTTTGTGTGGCTATCAGTCTATCACATAAAATGGAAAAAGAATTAAGAGAAAGAAGAAAAACAAAACAATGACTTGTAATTAAAGTGCAATAATTGATTGACTTATCAAATTTATTAGAAGAATAAAATATTTACGGAATTTAGAAAAAGCTAGTTGAAAAGAATAAGGACCGTTTGGTATAAAGAGATTGTGAAAAAAGTCACAAACACAATAGGTCCAGAAACGGTGACGTGACACACAGATCGAAACTCAGCATCGATCGACGATCGTCATCATATACCATTTATCCCTTTAGCCTCAAGCCACAAGAACAAATCTTATTTTATAGTACTATTTTTAACCGAAAGAATCCGATCGACAATGAAATAAATATCGAACTCATATCAAGTGCTAACTCTAGGTTTTGCCATTAATTTTGCGTTTTCCAATCGAGCTAAAAACAATTGATCGTCTATTAAAAAAATAAAAATTCCTATGATCGCTTTTTCGATCTAAAACTAATTTTTAGTAATAGTAATACCTGTTAAAGTATAAATATCCCTCCCAAGTACTGAAAACTCAAACCTGAACGAGCTAGCCTAGGACTCAACTTTTATCTCGAAAGAATCTTTGAATATTACTTTTGAAAATAAGTGAGTCTAATCCTTGAAGATATATGTTTTAAAGTTTTTTTTAGCAAATGCGATTGAGAAAACATATATTTTAACTTCAAGATAATCATTACTGTATGAAAGTATGGATAATTAATTAGAAGAAACGTTGTTCAAAAATTGGTTAGTCGTTTATAATTACCAAAATAATAAAACAATTATTAATACGCTTGCATAGACTAATTAGTTTTTTTTTTTCCTAAGCTTACTAAAGTGATCTGATAAAAATCATGTATGGAAGCATGAAAGTAATAAAAAAATATCAAGTTTCAAAATTTTAGTCTTTCATATTTATGTACATTTATATATATACGCATGCGTAGACTATAATCAGTCATTTTCGTGTTTTGTCTATACAATTACTAAAAACTGATTTAATCAAAATCGTGATATGTTTTCTATTTCTGACCACTTAATATAAACGATCGATTTGTAGAATTTGATGGCAACCAATCAAAGGTTACCGTTAGATATAATGTCTATATATAAATAGTATCCCCTTTTGGCATCTTGCATAATAGTACCAAACACCTATCTAATCTCAAATTAAATATTTAAATATTTATAAAATGAGGATCATTATCACTTCTTCGAAAAGCTAAGCAGCAAAGAAACAAATCTCACAAAGACAGTTGTTCTTATAATAATAGAAGAAAATTGAGGGATTAGGAACACTATTATTACAACATCTTTCTGTCAAATAAAATATTTAGCTTAAGGAAAAAATTTAAAATCAAGATTATTTAATTAAAAAAATCACATAGGAATGTTATGATGATATAAGTTTTTGTCTTCAAATGTCAACTAAATTCCGGTAATTTCCACACACTTGTCCGTACTTGCCTATATAAACATACACACCCTCATAAACATATATCAAAATTTTACACTTATGCTCTTCATATCACATACAACAAACTCATATATATAAAAACTTTAACCTTCGTATAGCAACGATCTAGTAGAAAGCTTATACTAAAACTTTCTGATTCTCTTAATATGGCGGAGGAGTTTAAAGCTACGGCATCGATTTGTGGTGGCGGAGGTGGCGCGTGGTGGAACTCGCCAAGGAGCGTTATGTCTCCTTCGGATCATTTCTTGTCACCATGCTTCGGAGCGGCTATCACTTCCAATGATTTTAGCTCGCAAGAGAATCATCTCAAATCTAGGATGACTTGTACGGACAACAACAACATCGTTTTCGGGCAGCGAGAGGCGGATTCTGACAGTGGAGGAAGTACCGTGACGATGGACTCGACGTTGCAGATGATGGGTCTAGGGTTTTCCTCAAATTGTTCTTCAGATTGGAACCAAACCATTTTGTAAACTTCTTAAAGAAAAACCCTAACTTAATTTTTTTTGTTCACTTTCTTGATGAACAAGATTGAAGATTTTTAATAATAATCATGAGATCTCTTTTGTTCTTGTTTTGTATTTTTCAGACAAGAAGACTTAAACTCAAGCTTCATAAGGAGCTCACAAGATCAAGATCATGGCCAAGGATTCTTATCCACAACTACTTCACCTTATATACTTAATCCAGCTTGTTCTTCATCTCCATCAACTTCTTCGTCCTCAAGCTTGATACGAACCTTTTACGATCCCGAACCAAGTCCATACAACTTTGTCTCCACCACAAGTGGTTCAATCAACGATCCTCAACTTTCTTGGGCTAATAAGACAAATCCTCATCATCAAGTAGCTTATGGACTAATTAACAGCTTCTCTAACAACGCAAACTCTCGACCCTTTTGGAATTCTTCATCAACCACTAACTTAAACAACACGACGCCGAGCAATTTTGTAACCACTCCGCAGATAATATCTACTCGTTTGGAGGACAAAACCAAGGTAAATTATCTCATATATGTCAAAATAATTTTGCTACTATATAAGTTTTGTGGCTATATTATTGAATTTATTTATTTATTTATTTTTGTTGAGAAGAATCTGAAGACAAGAGCTCAGAGTGAGTCTTTGAAGAGAGCAAAGGATAATGAATCTGCGGCGAAGAAACCGAGAGTCACCACGCCTTCACCGTTGCCAACTTTCAAGGTACATGATCATATTTCAAGATTTGTTTAAGACCTTTTATTTTAATTCAATTTCTTGGTGGATAAAATGGATTGTATATGTAACAGGTGAGAAAAGAGAATCTAAGGGACCAGATAACTTCATTACAACAACTAGTTTCACCTTTCGGAAAGGTGAATGATTTATGTGTTTACTTTATTTTATATGGCTTAATATATACAACCAAAAGCATTTATTTTCCCTTGGTTATGTATTGAGCTTCTTAGTTTGTTTATTTTGTATATCTTTGGGTTAAACTTCAGACAGATACTGCATCTGTTCTCCAAGAAGCTATAGAGTACATCAAGTTCCTTCACGACCAAGTCACTGTACGTTTCTTGTGATTTCTCTCCTAACTCACTGAATTCATAAAACCCTAGAAATGAGCAAATTTTTAAGCATATTAATGTTTTTTAAATACAGGTTCTAAGCACTCCATACATGAAACAAGGTGCCTCGAACCAACAACAACAGCAGGTTCAATACACGATCTAGTGTTTTAGTTTTGTCCAAGTTGGAGTCTTCGTGCTATAATCATGGTTAAATAAGTACTAATTTCAGTATGGATTCATGTAGATATCTGGTAAATCGAAGAGTCAAGATGAAAATGAGAATCACGAACTAAGAGGACATGGTCTATGTCTCGTCCCAATATCAAGCACGTTTCCGGTGGCTAACGAAACAACAGCCGATTTTTGGACACCAACGTTTGGGGGCAACAATTTCAGGTAGAGAAGGTGAATTACGTATATCATACGGTTCTTAATTAGCATTAAGATATTATTTAATAATGCTTAGCATAAAAATAAAAGAAAATAAAATTCACAAGTCATGATCAAAGATTGAATCATTACTTGGAGAAAAAGTAGAGATGGGAGAAGAAGAAGGTGACTCTTCAAAGGTGGGCAGAGGCAACAATAGTGTTGGAGGGGACCAACTACGAAAGCAAGAATGATTTAGGGCTTAGAAAATTTGGGATAATAATCTATCATAAACTAATAGATAGATATATTTTTAAAAACATTAACTTACATACTCTCATGTTATATATGTAATAATTAACCTAAATTTCACTTTTTAATTATATATAGGTGATTAAAGAGAGAGGGTTGTGGTTGTCAAGACGGATGGGAACATATGCTAAATTCAGCTTGGAGACTCTAAAGCATAACAATAATTTTTAATGTATTTTCTTCTTCTTTCAATATTTTAAGGGGGGTTTATTGCTGAATTTAGCATATATGGGTTGTTTTTATGTTGAATAACCTTTTGTTCCTGTCATTGTTCTTGAATATATATATATACATATTTTTGTCGTTGGTAACATCTTTGTTAATCACTTATTAAAGTTAGAGAACATAATAATTGGTGGTTTGTCATATGAAGTTCTTTGTTGTTTTTATAGAGTTGTTTTTTTCATGTTTAATCATAAATTTTAATTTTAACAATCACAAAACCAACACTTATAACCTAATTGTTTGTGATAGTGCCGTTACTCTTACATAGTTACATTTATGTCCAAACTTGCAAACTTGCACATTTTCTGGATACATGCATGTATTTATGTTCGTACATATCCATGTATAAATATGTGTCCATATGGATTCAACTTTTTGTTGGTTCGATTAAGAACTATATATTATGGAAATTCAGTAGTGGAAGCCAGTAGAATAGCGGCCCACACTGCTTCCTACTTTATGATTTGAATATACATATATGATTTTAGTATAGATACCGATAAATATATACTGATTTGCATTCAACATCATTTATGTTTACAGAAAAAAGATTATTCATATGTTACTATAAAGACATATATGTGTGTCTAATCTATCAAATGCCACTCAAAAATATATGCAATGCAAGAACAGAATTCTTACCTTAGATCTCAATATCGATAAAATACTCAACAAGTCCCATGCATGATTAGTACGTATTTATTATTAAAAAACAAAATCTCAAATTATGCCCTATTGGAAATTAATGTTGGTTTTCTCCAAAGTACAAACAAATTAAAAGAACATAGCATGGAGTCAGGATTCAAGATTCTAAAAAGTGAAAATGGAGTTAAGGTCGAAAGTGAACGTATGGAACGGTGAATCTACACATTCAAATATGGTTCTCGGAACCATAAATTAAAGAAGTACTAGGCTTGATTACCACAACATGTCTCTGGCCATTGGAAAGAGATCATTCCGCGACTAAAGGAGAACCGGCAAATGTTTGTTTATGAATGTTTTTCATGTTGCAACTAAGATTATCGTCGTTGATAGAGAGAAGTTAAGATTTGGTTGCAACTCATATTCGGCTATATCCTTTGTCTCAGGATCAACAAAAGTTACCGTCCTACGTAGATTTTTTGGATTCATGAGGTGCTTCGGCTCTTGTCATTGGTTTAATATGTAACTTGGATTCATGTAAATTTAAGTTGCTAAGTTTGTGAATCTAGTGACATCGGTCCCTCTTCTAGTCTTCTTAAATCTTAACCAATAAATTACAGAAAATGGTCGATTACAACTATATATGTGGTGGCTCATATAAATTTTTCGTACCTAACAAATAACAATCTTCGACATAAACAACATATAACTAGTCTAAAATATTGGATATTATATGAGAAAGATAGCATAAACTTGAGTACATTTCAAATCAAATTTAACTTCTACCTGAAAATTCGATTCACTAGTTTCAACTGTAGATCGATTAGAATCAATGTTGTAATAGAGTTTGACAAAATATGCCATGCGCCAAAAGAAAGGAGGATCATGTATAATGTAATATGAATATAAAAGGCAAAAGAAAACATTATGAGCATAAATTTTTAGTCTTTTAGATGTACAATAAAGGACGAACAAGTTTCATCTTTTTTGCTTTATGTGAATACAACAAGTTCTTAATATCTTCAGCTATAAGCTTCGTTTGATTGAAGCTTAAAAGCCTTATTCCTTTTTCTATAAATAAATCACATTGATTCTAATATTGTTTAAGTTTCCGAGTATCACAAAGACACACGGCTTATTTTCCTCCAAAGAGTTTATATATTCTCTACTATCATGAATCAAAATATATCCGTTTTATATTGATATCCTTTATATATTGATATCATTTACAGATTTTCTTTTGAAAATCTTTTACGTGAAGGTTTTTTTCCATAAAACATTCGAATGAAATTGCTCATATAGTTTATGAAGTTTGTTAATTGTTCCCAATATATTTAGAATCACAGAAGTAACCTTTAAATTGTGACATAGTGTTACAAAGATAACATTGGTAAAATTACTTTATTTTTGGCTTTTTTTTTATATGAACGGTAAAATAAAATTATCTATTTAAACTAGAACTGTACGGTTTTCTTTGGAAAAAAATCAGTCCAAAATAAAAGAGCTTACATGAAAAAGATAAAACCTCGTGCTATTGCCTTTTTTGCAAGACAATCAGCACGTATATTGTTTATAAGAGTCCTCTTTTTAAATGCTAGTCATCATGCATGGGATTAACTATATATCAACTTTCTCTTATGTTACATCATTTTTAGGTGTATTAGAAGGAATACAAATCAGAAGAAGATACTTGGGAGCCGTATGATGGATTGGGGTAAGGTTTTTTAAATTACTGCTTTGGCCTTCTCATGTTGTCCTCTAATCTGTATATGGTTTCATTAGAAAATACAAATAAAAACTTAAGGAATTCGTAACGAAGGGTTTCAAGTCAAATTTATTGCCACTTCTTGTAAGCTAAGTCATGTTAATTACACATGTAAATCCTCCAAATATTTCTTGTTCCCCACTTTTCGTAACTTTTCGACCTTGTGTCGTTCTTTTAGGAATATGTGCATCTTGTATGTGGGGGTCTTCCATGCCAGGGACTTAGTGGTTTTACACCGATTTAGAAATAAAGATAAACCACTTCAAGATGAAAAAAAACAATGAAGTGACGGTTTCATGAATATCATAGACTATACTTGAAGCCCAAATACGTCTTGATGGAGAACGTTGTAAATCTTTTAGGTTTCATGGAAAGATTTGTTGGTCGTTATGTTGTAGCTCGTCTTGTAAACAAGAATTACCAAGCAAGATGAGGCATAATGGCTGCTGGTGCATACAATGTTCCTCAATGTAGGTACATGGTGTATTAGTATCGGTAGATTAAGGATCCCAAATCAATTCATGAAGAGGAAATGAGGACTAAGGGAAGAAAGGCTAGAGTTTGGGAGAAGATGAAGATTGTGGAAAGTGGCATGTTGTTGCTGTTCCAGTCGGGATTGCCTTAGGATACATGTTTGGGATGGCGAGTCAAAGGTTGTGTGATGATAAACCTGTCATAGACTACCCTTTCATGTATCCCTGAATGTCTTAAGAGAAAGGTAGATTCTGATAGATTAAAGATCCCAATTCAGTTCATGAAAAGGAAATTGAGGACTAAGGGGAGAAAGCCGAGAGTCTGTGAGAAGAAGAAAATTATGGAAAGTGGCTAAGTGTCGAGTAAAGGAGTATTGAAGAAACCTCTTCCTGAGCTAGAGGATTTTTTCTTCTTATTATCTTCCTTTAGAGGATTCCAAAACAACTGTTGTGATCTCATCTCTTAATAACTTCTTCATTGTTTATCTTGCTTTGACTTGGATTTATATTAGGATTTAGGACTGTTTATTTTTTTTCTTTTAAATGATTTCATTAATAACTCTAAATTATCTGCTAGGTTTCATGATACTATGGGGATCCTCAGCTTTTGTTAGATAGGTTTGAGGAACTTAGTGAAGAAAGTACACATCTTGAATTATGGGTGGATACTAAGAATTAAATTATGAATTTCGTATTTATTAGATTAGTTGCTGAGGACGAATTATTGTTGGAGTGACTAATACTTGACGAAATCTTGATGCACTCTATTCTTTCCTTTTTATTTGCTCTACTTCAACATGAAGACTAAAACTATCAAAAGAGAGTTTAGATCCATGGAAATATGGAATGGATGTATTTAGGGATGGTAGAGTGTACACCAAGCTAGGGCATGTGCAGAACCTAACCTAAAGCTTAGGCAGCAACTGTTTTAAGATTTTACAACCAATTTTTTTTTAAATAGATCATGGGATCATAGGGGCCAGAGAGTGATTGCGCCTATCTACCCGAACTATTAACATCAGATAAATCAATCGTGTCTCTCCATCTTTTGCAATTACCATATTCTCTTTTAAGGTTTTTTTTTTTTTGTTTAACTGGTCAAGTTACTTATTACTCTATCTGTTAT
>Ga0041059_1000696_pt1 | contig 26174 bp, 21 predicted proteins | sample AraColnosormetaG_FD_56232 | JGI IMG/M metagenome (GOLD analysis project Ga0041059, IMG submission 56232) | Arabidopsis roots microbial communities from North Carolina, USA - Col MF nosort | ecosystem: Host-associated > Plants > Roots > Unclassified | place: USA: North Carolina | collected... | reverse complement strand
TTTTTTTTTTTTTTTAATCATCCCATTACATTAATTGAAAAGAAGAGTTGCAGAACATAAAACATAAAACAAAAGAAAACATAAAAACAGAGCATAAGAAGAAAATTGTCTCATTGCATTGCATTCATCTTGACTTTTTTTGTTAAGTTTTTGTTTTTGTGTACTAGATTTATTTAATTATACATGTGTCATAATTAAAAATTTATATATGTATTAACTATATAATATTTTATTTTTGTAGGTGTGAGCTTATTTTTCTAGGATATTTGTGTTAAAAGATAGTGTTGCAACGTTAGAACACAATATTTCTATTGTTCTTTGTAATTTGGAGAAGATATTTCCACCATCCTCTTTTGATGTCATGGAACATTTGCTTATACATTTGCCACACGAACCTCGACTTGGGGAACCTGTACAATTTAGATGGATGTATCCTTTTGAACGATACATGGACCATTTAAAGAAAAAAGTGAAGAATAAGGCAAAAGTAGAAGGCTCGATTGTGGAACAATACATCAATAAAGAAATTTCTACTTTTGCTACTTATTATAGTGAAACTTTTTTTTTGTATATATTGGCTTTTTGATGATAGCATGGCTGTTGCTTGGAATAACCGGAGATGATCTAACCTCCCTTAAAGAAGAAAATTTTGCAAACTGGTTGGAAAAAAATGTAAAAACTTACTTTTAATTTAGCGGATTTTAATATTTGAATTTTCTTATTGTAATAGAGGTTATTTTATGCGTTGATAAATATGTGGTGGAGAATACTTTAAGTGAGAATTCATATCCAAAATGGTTGCAGACTCTCTCCTATGGTTCAATGACCAAAGTTACTTCTTGGCCTATGTACTTTTTCGTGGTTACATATTTCACATATATGACCATGAGAAAGACAAAAAGAATGCTAAATTTGGTTTGTGTGTGAAAAACACATTATCTTCTAAATCAAGTGGAGAACATGATTTTTACGGAGTATTGAGAGAGATTCTGGAAATTCATTATCATGGACCGGTTCATCTACACATTGTAGTGTTCAAATGTGATCGGTATGATACAACCATTGGAGAAGGTGTACGAATAAATCGTTCTGGGATAATCGATGTTAACGTTGCAAAGTCTTATGGGAAATATGACCCTTTCATTTTAGTCTCTCAGGCAGATCATGTATGCTATGTACCGTATCCACGGAAAACAAAGAAAAATGATCAACAATGGAACGCAACAGTTGTGATACAACCAAGAGGAAAAATATTGCTTAATCAAAATTTAGATTTCATAGCAATGCAACATGAAAAGCTGGTCCAAATGTCATCGTCGATTCGTTACAAGTAAAGACACTCACTGATCTTCGTGATCAAGTAGAAGATCTTGATGATAATGAAGACGAAGAAGAAGTCGGATCAGACGAAAAAGATTATGGCTCAAATATCGAATCAACAGATGAAAAATCTGACTAATTTTCTATTAAAAATTTTAAAGGTTTGTTTTTATTTAACGTTTGGTTAGAGATTTTTAATTCTTTTGTTTAAAGACTTCTTGATACATCTACAGTTTTAAGGATTTTTTTATTCTAAGGATTTTTTTTCTTTACTAAGAGGTTCATACTTTATGCTACTTTTAACAAGCCTCACGCTTGAAAGAGATGCGGCGGAGACCACCAGATATTTTGACGGCCATTAAAAATCACATTCTCTTTTATAATCTCTATACAAAGAGAGAAGAAGAATGCTTCTCTCTGCATTCTTTTATAATTACGTAACAGAGCATGTGTTTGATTAACAACTTGTGTCAAAATCATAATTACATATCTTCACAAGTTTTTTAATTAACAAAGCGATAATCAAAGCAAATATTAAAAACAAACCCAATCATATATTTTAACAAATAATACTTCAACAACAATTTTGACATTGAGGCTACATAGCAGAGATTTTGAAAGCAGTAAAAAATGAAGAAAGTTATGTAAACGACATACTATTTTTATCTTAATAAATAGAGTATAAGATAAATATTTCCTCTTAACCAATAGCCAAATCGATCCTTCAAATTTCGAGGAGGCAGCAAAAGCTTCAGCATTTCCAGTTTAACTTCATTCCATCCTTTGTTAAGATGAGATTCTTCTTTTTCGAAATACGGATTTTTCTGATCAAAATTACGTGTGGTACTAGAGATTGTCTTCTCAGTAGATTGGAAATTTTCTGCTCTAATATGTTTTAGTTCCAATACTTGTTAAAATGAACCACTTCTTCGCTATAATAGGGTTATGTTTACATCAAATTTGTGAGGATTTGTCTTGCTAATGGGTTGATCGTCTTGTAATTTGCTTTCTATTTGTCGCATTTTGTTTTGTTTGTGATTTTTCATGTATGAAAGAATTGAATTGTAGCAAGATAATGAATATATAAGATGAAAAGTTAACAAACTAATGATGAAAAAGCTAATATTTGCACTAAATATAAATTGACTCAAACCTTTTTAATTATTCCTGGATTAAAATATATTTAAAATATTTGTAAATTTATCTTAAAATCTAGATTTTAATTTAAGGTATTTAACAAGCAATTACACTTTAATTTGTTAATACGTGCAATTATTAATAAATTAATTATTTTTTGTAAATTAAGATATGGTAAACATATCCAAATATTATTCCCAAAATTGTGTTGTTCCATAAATCACTAAGCATTTGTATCTAATAAAAAATCAAATGAAATATGTATATGGAGACGGAAGATACGTATACGGACAGGTGAGAATATATTTTGATGATTTCAAGTCACAATTATAGGAAATTTGTTTTAGGAGAGAGAAACAAAGAAAAACATTTAGGCGGTGAAATACAATGTAAAAACTATTAAATTTTTTGGTTGTGACTAAATAAAATCACTGTACCGTCACCAATACCCTAAAATATCTCTTAATATATAATTGTGTCACACAAACCTCCTCCTCCTCTTACGTTTTACCCTAAGACTGTCTTACGTAAAGGTCGATCCATTACTCTCACACCGGTTTCTTTCTTCCTGATTCCGCTGTTGTTCATCTCGACGTGGAATCTATAGTCTCTCTCCTTTGTCTCTTCCACATCAACTGATTTCAAGGTTTAAATTCTATTGTTAATCTTTTGAGTTTTATAACTATGTTTAAACAAAACTTCATGATCACTTTGTGGCCTGTTCAAAAAATTGTAATTTGTTAAATTCTTAGTTTGATTTCGTTTGTGTAAAAAAATTAGTATCATACTGCTAAAAATCCAAATTAATTGATTTTACAGGTTTCTATTTTATCTCAATAAGCTGAGAATATATATCATCAATTACGAATTTTGTGAGTTATTTTATTTTATAAATTTTGTTTTGCCAACTAGAGGTGCGTCCACCACTCGTGATAGGCGGACGTTCGTATGGAAGAGTATCAAATTCTCTGCCTACTGTTTTTGAAATACCTCCTTCTCCTAATCTTGGGAATCCCCAAGAACCAAAAGATGAATCAAGTGATCAGATGGAAGAAATTCCACCTATACAAAATCATGTTCGAATTCTCCACCCATCTTGAAGGAATGGAGCTAAATGGTAATGATACTCTTAGTCTCAAACTACTTTATTTCATGAAACAGAATTGTAAATAATGAAAATACACATGTAACAGGTTCAAAAACAACACCGAAGTATTAACACGTGTTCGACAGATCATTAAAGGGTGTTTTAAAGGACCACGGTATAGTTGGAAAAAGTGCCAATTTATTACAAAGAAGCTTGGTTTGGTTTAATTGCAGTTCTCTGTAATATTTTCAGAAACGATTGTTATATTTGTACAAATTGCATACTTTGTATTATAGACATGGTTTGAGTGGGATGCTTCAATTGAGCATCTAGTGAAAACAAACTTTGAAGTACTTGCTGCTGCTCGGCTCAAAGGAATGGTTAGCCTTGCAAAGTCGAGAGGTAAACAACCTGAATGGATTCTAGCTGCACATTGGAGAGTTATGGTAGCTTATTGGAGGATTCCAAAAATTAAAGAAAAAAGCGAAAAAGCGCGTTCTTCTGGACTGTTTAATCGTGATGGTTTAAATCCACACAGTCACAGATCTGGATCACGTTCTTATCCCAAAGTTCAAGATACTTTGGTAATGCTCATATATCTTTACTTTTCATACTGTTGTGTTTTGTTTTCATAATTTTAAAGGTATGTTTATTTTTGTTTAATATTTTATATGTAGGAAGCAAACAATGAAGATTCTTCTTTCATTGCAGTGACGAAAAAACACATCAAAAAAGTTGATGGAACATATGTTGATGAAAAAGCAAGAGTAATTGCTGAAAAGTATGATGAACTTTTATAAGAACGCATGGCTCAAATGCAGCTTTCTGATGGAGAGAATTCAACAATGAATCCCCTTACCATAGAGGAGAAAAATGAAATCTATGTTCAGGTAAATTTTCTTGTCTAACATTTTTATTTTTGTAAAGATCATACTTTAATCCTATATATTTTTGGGGAAAATATCCAAAAAATCACAAATTTTTAAATTTGGGACGATTTAATCTTGAATTTCACGGAAGACAAATAAATCTTAAAGTTTTTGTTGACTCTCGAAATAAATGACAAAGTTATTGTTGACTTGCTATTTGAGTCATGTCGTTAAATAGGTTAACATAATTTTTACGGCATTAATGTCTCATTTATTTGCTCTATTAGAACAAAACGACATCGTTTATTGTAGAGACAAAACGACGTTATTTTGTCTGTTGAAACACATTTAAACTTTGTTCTTCCATTTTCTCTTCTTCCGCTTTGATTTGGGCTGAAGAACATCGTTCCCCTCGTCGCCAGATAGGATTTGAATCGGGTTGGCTTCTGATGAGATCATCCCAAGGACTCGACACTTTTAAGTTGAGCAAATGATAGAGGTGGCTGTGAAGCCGTGATGTTGGATAGATTTGAATGAATCGATGCATATCACAGAAGCTTGCGGAAGGGCTTCAAGATACCGAAACTTAGATCCTTTGGATATACGCAAGAAAATAGATTAAGGGTTTTGCTGAATATACACACCAACAAGATGATCTTCTTAGAAAATATTTTTGATTAAAAGAAAGATAGGTTCTCATAAGAGATTACATGAGCTTTTGTATGGTTCTATGATAAGTAATTGATGTAACTTGATGAACAATAGCTTAGCAGCTTCTATAATAGTTGGTATTTGTAAACTACTAAAAAAACACATTTTGTTTATGTGTTTTCTTCTTTCAACATGTCTAATTCGTTTTTTTGTTTGTTTTTTTTCGGAATTTGATAAAAATCTGATAACCAACACGTTTAAACTAAAATTGACCGACTCGAACCGAAATTAATTTCGATTTAAATCGACTAATTTTTTTGTAAACCGAATAATTCGACCTGTTTAACCCGATCATTGGCGTAATATATTATATACAAAAATAAAGTTGGATATCTAATATTTTAATATAGGTGGAGAAAATGCAGAGGTTATGCGGCGGAGAGTGGGAGTTAATTAATATGATCAACATATATTCACGAAATAATGAAAACAGCCAAGTGTTGTTTTGGGAAATGAAGCTAAAGACAAAAATGAAAGCCATGGGAACAAAGTCTATATATTATACGTATTTTTTTGGTGGTATGTAAAAGTAGAGACAACTGGAGAAAGTGGAGGATTTATGTGGCGAAGGGCAGGAACTGGTTTATAAAAGTAGTGCAAGAAAAAAACTCGTACATGATTAAGAAAAATATCCATGAATTAATAGGGAAAAAACAAATACGTGATTAGATCAAAAAATTTATTATAAGATTTGATCTGTAGATTACAGTTAATAGGGTCTCATTCTTTTGATATGATAAAAAGAAATTACAGCCTGTAATTGTTTTAGGGAAACAAGTAAAACATGAAAAAAAACATGTAGTTATGAATGAGACCTACTTTATATATTTAATCCGGATTGGTAAATAATAGAAGTTTTAAAAATTGAGCTACCCAACGAATCAGGCAATCACTCCTTAAAGTATTTTGCCATTATTTAGTTTCTTTATCATTTGGACTGTTCGGCTTTTAAACAAACTATAAATTTTGGACAGTACAGTACCCAAATATTTATAATTAGGTTGAGTTTATAATTACCCAAACATGTAATTTATAGAAATAGAGTGATAATGATATACACATGGATTAATATTCATACAAATATTTATATTTAATTTACTACACATAAATATTCTTTCATAGGTGTTGATTTCTTGTGAGAATGATCAACCTTTACAGTTTACATAATAATATAGAATTCTTCGAATTTTGATTTGTGATTATATACGATAACTAGATTTTAACCCGCATGGTATATTTTTTTATAATAAGTGAAAGTGTAATTTGCTTAGTTACTTAACATTATTATATAACCTATTGTTTTGTATTTTGTGAATGTACAAACCTTTTACATATATATATATTTATTGTATAAGTACTCTATTTTAGGATTTAATCTTTCATACGATGGGCAAAATTTTATTAGTATACATTATAATGTTAGATTTATGATTTTTTTATTTAGTATTAAAATTTGTAATTTTATATTAGTGCTGTAAAAAAAACTGATGCTGATAACATATTAAAATAAGATTTAAACTGTGTCATTATTTTGGGTTGATGATATTATAAATTTGTATTAATATCGATCCAAACCCGTTCCACCATATAACTCTTTTGAAATATTATTTTTTTATAAGTTTAAATATTAATAATGTTTTACAAAGTTTAAATATTTCAAAAATTAATACTTTTTTGCCTTTTATGTAATGACATTTTGTGTAATTCTTAGTAAAACAAAATAACTCTACAAAATTTAGTTCAACTTTTTTTAATATAGATAATGTTATAAATAAATATTTTGTTTAATCAAAATTTGTGATTGATATTACTTGGGTTTTTGGACTTCATTTAATAGCATAAATTGGGTAGTTTTGTTCACATTATTTGAAACAATAACATCAATTTAATCTATATATACATTTTTAGTAAAGATTTTGAGTTGAAAAATCATTTATCAATTTCCTAATTAAATGTTTAGTTCCTACAAATTCAATCAAACAAGATATTTTCTTTAGGACAATGACCAAATTGTTTATGAACAATTAAGATATTGCACTAATTACTTGCTTAAAAATGGATATTGCTAAGTACTACTTAAATATATTGCATATTGACTCCCTTAAAACTCTACGAAATTCGTTAATCATTATTTATTACTTACCAAAATTTGATACACAATCTTAACTAACCATATCTATAATTACTTGATTCCAAAATCATTATAGCTTTAATGAAATCTTACCAAACTTTAATCTACTCTTATCAATTTTCTAGAAAACATATCAGTTATTAAAGTTGCTTTAATTCCGTTTACCTCAAACAAACACTTAATATATCATATGATCTTACATTTGGTATAGTAAATATATTTTGAAATATACTTCATTCATACTCAAAATTCTTCCTAATATCGGTATTGTGTTATCAATCTTTACCAAGTACTATATTCTCCATCTAATTTAAAATGTAAAGTAATCTTGCATTCCAAAGATATTTTCCGATTTGAATCGCATCATCAATTCCCTCCATTCCTCATTTATAGCAATGCAGTTTCCTGTTTCACATATATCACAATTAAATTCTTAAAAGGGTTATGGCATGCCATTAAAATGTCGCCAAAATAAGATCACATTAGCTAGAATATCTTTCAAATTTTGCATGAGAATCAAAGCAAAATCTAAATACAGCAACTTATTAATTTATTATCACTTATGATCCTCAAGCATATTCCTCTTTCTGAACCATTCCAAATCATTCTGTTTCTAAAGAAGTTACGCTTAGAATCTTTGAAAATCTAGGTTTACTAGCTTGAGTCGCCTATTATAAATAAGGTTGTAATATCATTCCATTTCATCATCACCTACACAGCAAACTATCTACACATTTCACTACTTCTACATCTCTGTTTTTTAAGAAATGGCTACTACTTTCGCTTACTTGAAAGACGTGAGGCCTTACATGAACACATGGAGGGTCCAGGTTAAGATCCTCCACTCCTGGAAGCAGTACACAAGCAACACCGGTGAAACCATTGAGATGGTCATCTTTGATGAATATGTAAGATTTATTATTAGTAGCTATTTACATTTCAATATTGCATAACAACTAACATATATTGTTACTATCTTTGTCATAAGGGAAAAAAAATGCATGCTACTGTGAAGACGAAATTGGTTTCTAAGTTTGTTCACAAGCTTATTGTTGGAGAATGGATATTCATTGAGATTTTTGGTCTTACCTATGCGTATGGCCAGTTTCGTCCAACTAACCATCTTTACAAGATGGGGTTTCAGGCTTGAACTGAGGTGATGGGTTGTGAGTCTATCTCAAATTCCAACTTTTTTTCATTGGCGCCATTTTCCAAAATCCAGAGTGGTGAGCTTAACCCTCATATGTTTGTTGGTGAGTGTTCTATTTCTATATTAAATGATTGATCTATTTTCTTCTAAGTGGTTTCATCAAAGTATGAACTTATTAATGTTTTTGACCAGATGCTATTGGACAAATCATTACTACTGGCGAGTTGGAGGAATGAGAGGCTAACAATAAGCCGACTACAAAGATTGATTTTGAAATCAGTGATGAAATGTAATGTCTTTATCTTATTAGTTTATGTATTTTTGTTCAAATATAATTTGCTTATATCTATTCATTTGTTCTACGTACTAGGGATGAGAGAATGCAAGTTACATTGTGGGGATCATACGCTCAACAGGTTTTCAGGGTATGTCAGGAATCTGAAGGAAAGAATGTGATTTTTCTCATTCGTTTTGCCAAAATTAAGGCATGCAAGGGTAAATTCTATCAATGGTACATTAAAGTGCTTACTTTTATAATATGTGATCTATGGTAACTTAACCGTTTATAAAATTGCTGGTGTGAAAAGTTTATCCAACTCTTTTGATGCATCTCAAGTACATGTCAATCCTAACTTCCTCGAAGTTGTGGCTTTCAGTCAATCGTAAATGCATCTACTCTCAACACATGATACTTTTGTTTTGATTTTTATTATGTGTTATTGACCTACGGTTTGGCATTTGCAGACTACCAGCTGATGGTAATATTTGCATTTTTTGTGCAAGAGTCCCGACGTTTGAGATGGTTGCAGTGAAAATGATTGATTACAGTGAGTTTGCAAGGAATACCATCTCAGATCTGCTCAACTCGACTGAGGATTGTTTTTAATCAGATACTTTGTAAAGATAAAGACATTAAGACTATAATCTAATATGGTATCAACTTTATATTTGTTGGCAAAGTTAGAGTTCTGTGCACAATCTATGTAATAGATACGGATTAGGCTTGGTCTTACATCAGCTGTAGTCATGTAATAAGAAGGTTAATCATATACATGTTGGTGTTAATGGTGTTAACAACAAGGGGAAGAAGCCTAGATTATGATGTGCCACATGCAAGTCTGTTGTTACAAATGTGGCCTCTAGGTAAATATGATTTTAACACTAAATTTGCAGAGTATTTAATACATTCATCTCTTTCTTGAGAATATGTTTTTCATTTATAATCTAAGTGGTTTTGCAAAAAAAATTATATGTAAGGTACATGTTTATGCAAAGGTTATGGATAACAATGGTGGAGCCAAATTGCTACTGTTTGATTCAATTTTCTCTAAGATCATTGGCGAGTCTGCAACCTCTGTACTTTAATTGATCTGTTGATAAGGTCTGTTTAGAATATTAGTTATCTACTTTATGTAAATTGATATATATTAATCTAGATTTTAAATACTATAATACTGTCTTGCAGATGGAGGATCCAGAACACCTTCCTGATTCTGTAAAGAATCTGATTGGTAAGACATTTATGTTTCTGGTGTGGGTCGAGAAAGATAATATTTTGGATGGAAAAGGAATCTATAAGGTTTCAAAGGTGCTTTTGAAGAAAATGGACTGATAGAAGAACATTTATTAGAGAATTCTGCTAAACATGTGAACCCTGCATCAATTGTATCTGGTGATCAGGTAATGTACACATCTATATGTACATTTCTATTTCAAAATATAAATTTCCGTTATAATGGTGTCTAACTTTTTGTGGATTGGAGGTGCCACTCATGTTGGAGAATTGTAATGGTTCGCCAGACTCTACTACTCCATCTTCAAAGCGTGTTTACGCTAGAGAATTGAATGGCTCTGAAGGTTTTTCAAGTTCGAAAAAGGTGTGTATTGTACCATTAGATTTGGAAAAGTCTATATCAGAGAATGCAGAACAAAGTGTTGTCGTGGATGCAGAGGTGGCTGATTCCAAAGAAGCCATTGTCCCAATTGATATCAAGACACCAATAGTGGCAGTTGAAAAAGATAATGAAAAACCTAAGTTCGAAGATGTTGGCATGGTGAAGCAAGAATTCAAGAAGGAGAAGTCAAAGAACATGGTCGGGGTTAGGGTCAAAGTTGAGAAGAAGTAGTTCTACTTATCTCTGTCTCTTAAAAACTGCGGCTTATTGAACACTTAGTGTCACATAAGCTCTGTTTTTTAGTTGGTTTCAATGTTTTGAAGTTTAGGAATCTTTTTGTTTTTCTAAGTTCTTGGATTTCATGTTTTGGATTATGCTTCAGGTTTTTAATCATTAAATTTCTCTTTTAAAGATTCTATTAAGCTTTCATATTCGACTCTTATTAATTTATATGCATTATATATAATTCCTATATCTGTTCTAATGAAATATCTAAAGAGTCCAAATGAAGCTTACCAATTACTCTTCAACTAGATGTCTTCGACCTCCTTTATACCTTGAATGCATCATTTGAATCATTCCTGTAACAGAGTAAATAAAGATTTGTTATTGTATATTATGTTTCAGCTTTTTAATAATTATTATTCTCTTTTAAAGATTCTATTAAGCTCTCATATTCGACTCTTACTAATTTATAACCATAATATATAATTCCTATCTCTGTTCTAATGAAATATCTAAAGAGTCCAAATGAAACTTACCAATTACTCTGCAACTAGATGTCTTCGACTTCCTTCAAACCTTGAATGCATCACTTGAATGTATTCCTGTAACAGTGTAAATAAAGTTTTGTTATTGTATATTACAATCTTATAGATAGATATAGACTTCATGAATATATAACCTGTATACATTCATACCTCCAACTAATAAAATCTTATTTCGATATAGATATTTATATTTCTATAAATTGAACTATATATATAAAATAATGAAGCCGAATCTAGAACTTGCTAGATATTAGGTAACTGCCTGATTTGTAATCATTATAGAGATATAGTTCAATCGGTACACCATCATCATTTTTTTCCTAAAAGATACAATTTAAACGATCTGTTTAAACCCTCAAACGATTCGTATTTTCTTTTATTAATAAATCGGACATTCGTTGCATCTTTTGAGATATAATTCACCTTATATATATAAGCAAATTAGGTTTCATTTTTCTGTTAACCCTAAAAACTTAGCAAAATGAAGAAACATAAAAAAAACCTGCCTAGAACTTATGGAGCCTATTAAAAAAAATCATAAATTTGAATGTGAACTCGACGCAGTGGACTATAAACGTGAAAGTCCTGTGGAGATGAGATCATCCTTCAAACATTTATGGTGATGTTTCAACCATGATTTGGTTTGATGAAAAAGTTTTTATCATATGTATTAGAGTTCTTTAACATCTGTTTTTTTTTTTAAATGTGCTTATCGATTCTGTCAAATAGTTTTAAAGTGCTCTAATTTTTGTTTTTTCTTGGGCTAATTAGGAGCATCACAGAATCACTGCTACCGTTCCAAAAGGCAAGTTTACAAATTCAGGCATTTTCTCAAGGAAGGTTTTTGGTATCATATCTCTCATTTTCGTGTCATTTCCTCCACCAACAAATTCAAGTATACCGCGAACCCTCTACACATCAAGTTTAAGTGGGATACATCCGTTTGGCCTATGTCAGAATTGAAGAAATGTTCTTTCACAGACTGGATTTTCTCCATTGACCTAGAGTATTCTTCTCTAGAGAATGTCTCGGACGTTACTAGTAAGTAAAATTTTCTGTTTTATGTATTTGATTGTCTACACTGTATTAATAGATTGCAATTTTCTATGATGCATAGATGCTATTGGTGTGGTGTCAAGTGTGTCTTCTATTCAGAGGTTTCCCTATGTTTGTCGCCAGGATGAGATCGATTATGAGTCCAGATATGTTGAATTTGAACTTATGTATAATTGGTAAGTTTTTAAGTTTATAGATTTAGAATAAGTTAAGTTGCAGTCTTTATATTTTTCATAGATGAATTGATTATGTAGCATAAGTAATGTCGAATGGTATAGGGAACAAAAAGACAAGTGCCGTGCTGTTGGGAAATGCTGTGAATGGTTTGTTAAGAAATGGTATAGGGAACAAAAAATTTAAGTGCATTGCTGTTGGGAAATGCTGTGAATGGTTTGTTAACAAATGGTCTAGACGTATCTGTAGACCAACATACAACTATGAGCCAATTGTATGTGTTGTGCGCTTCTGGAGAATCTCTGAGCTTGAAGGTTAGTTTTCTAACATCTCTAGAGAATTGTAGTTTACCTTCACTTGTGTTCTGTGATCTTTAGAATTTATATTGTTATTTGTATGTTAGGTGAAAATGTCTTGATGAGTGAATTTGGTTGTTCACGTCTAGACATAGATCCAAGATTCCCTTACTTTGATCTTGCAAGTTACATGTAAGTCTTTAAAGATTTTAACATTTATGTAGTTTACAAGTAACAACAATGACTAAGTTTCTGTTGCCCTCATATTTTGTTAATACCAGCCGGAGTTTCAAAGATGATGATGATGAGGACGTGACAATGGAACAAGTTTGAGAAGCTTAGGAGAATGGAGTTTGAAGACTTACATTGAATTATTCTATCGTCCCAAATACTTATTTCTATTTTCATGTTTGTGACCTTTTGAATTGAGTAGTGTTTTTTATTTATGCTATGTTTTTAGGATTCAAACATATCTATCTCTATGCTATAACTATTTATTTGTGTTTCTCTGTCATTTGAGAAATCTGAACTTCTCAAATGCATTTGCGTTTTAATTTATTTGATATGGTAGCTAAGTTAAGTAGTGATCTGATACCTTTAGTAGTTGAGAAATAATAACATAATTGCTGACTTTGAATCATAGAGTCCAAAATAAATGGTACTCTACAAAAGGAAATTGAATATTATCATTCACGATGATATAGGGCTAATTGGTTACATAGTTTGAGTCTAATTTTTTATATTTTCATTCAAGTAAATTAAATGAAAAAATCCAAAAACATAGCAAGTTTAGATATTTTGCTCACCTAGAAAATATTATATTAACTAACAAACAGATCTTCTAAAACTTGGTATGGTCTCTATTCCATTTAATTTTAACAGTTCTATAAAATCTTGATGCATCATCTTAAATCACTTACTACTCATATCAGTCTAAAGTTACGAAATGGGAAAAAGAAAAACAGCCCTCTTTTAGATCTAAATTTACCTCCACCATCAGAGAAGAGACCACGTTTAGTTAACAGAACAATTTCTCAAAGAAAAATTACACAGTTTAATGGATCTAATGCTATTGGTGCTTTTACTAATGGTTCTATTCCTCTTAGATCAACTTTCAACAGAGTATTCAGAGATATCACTAATTTGCCAGTCAATTGTGATGATAATAATCAAACAACTACTTCTACTCAGCCTAGAGGGTCTGCAAAATCTATACCATATTCACATGGTAATATCATTTTCAACCTTAAGTGATCTATCTTTTATATTTTATCAGCTTCTACAAGACATTAAAGTCTCACAAAGTTATTTACTAAAACTCAAATTTATCTCAGGTTCATTTGAAAGATCAGGACTTACATCGTTTTCAAAGAAAACTTGCTTTAGCATCAAACAACTTCTACTTCTACTATTTCATTTTATGACCTCATCGAAATTTATTGTAGACATTATAAAAATGCTTAATTGTTGCACTCCTTATGTTGGAAAATTCAGGACAGCCAGAGAGAGGATTCAAACAAATTATGAAGAGCCGTTTCACATGCGTATTATCGCAGATCGTAAGGGTGTTGATGGCAGGACATATAGTATGCCTACCACATCAGAGGTTGAAACCTTGATCCCTGGAGATTTTCGCCATTGCATGCCTAATAGAGACATTGTTCTAGAAAATTAATAATATAGGCACCTAAAGAGGATTAACCAGATTCACATTTCCTATTTGGCTCTACAATATCCACTAATTTTTTGTTATGGTGAAGATGGTTTCAGACCTGGCATTGAGAAGTGTTATAAATCAGCCAAGAACAAGAAGAAGAGGTGTATTAGCATGAGACAATGGTTTGCATTCCGCATTCAAGAGAGAGAAGATGAGTGCCAAACTCTACTACGTACAAAGAGGTTGTTCCAGCAGTTTCTCTATGATGCTTATACTACTATTGAATCTAATAGATTAAACTATATCAAGTTTAATCAGTCTAAGATACGTTGTGAAAACTACACATCTGTAAAAGAAGCAGCTGCAGCTCGAGCAACCACTATGAAGGAAGAAGGTAACCAACTTCTGATTCCAGCTTCATTCACTGGTGGTCCTAGATATATGGTTCAAAGCTATTATGATGCGATGGCTATCTGTAAACATTATGGTTTTGTCAATCTTTTCATCACCTTTACATGTAACCCAAAGTGGCTAGAGATAACAAGATACTGCGAGAAAAGAGGTTTAAATGCTGATGACAGACCTGACATTATAGCTAGGATTTTGAAAATCAAGTTAGATTCTCTAATGAAAGATTTAACTATGAAGAAGATGCTTGGGAAGACTGTTGCGTGTAAGTATGGTTTAGTATACTATACTTAGGAGTTTTCTAAACCATCAATTTTTTTTGTACTCATTCTGATATTTTGGTGCTTGCAGCGATGTATATTGTTGAGTTTCAGAAAAGAGGCTTGCCTCATGCACACATTCTCTTATTTATGGATGCTAAGAGTAAATTACTAACATCATACGTCATTGATAAACTTATTTTTGCTTAGATTCCTGACAAAGAGAAAGAACCAAAGCTATATGAAGTTATCAAAAACTCGATGATTCACGGTCCATGTGGTTCACCAAATGTCAATTATCCATGTATGGTTGATGGAGAATGTTCTAAACTTTATCCCAGAAAACATCAATATATAACAAAGGTTGGTAGTGATGGTTATGCTATTTATAGAAGAAGAAAAACTGATGACTATGTTAAGAAGGGTGGAATTAAATGTGACAATAGGTATGTTGTGCCTTATAATAAGAAGCTTTCTCTTCTTATACATATCAATGTGGAATGGTGTAACCAGAATGGCTCCATCTTATATATTAAAGCAGATGTCGAAAGGCCTCACGTTCGCTCTCAGAATATGAACTGACGGATTTGGCCCTAAAACCCTAATTTACGCCGTCATATGTAAAACCCTAAAACCTTATGCTGAAAATACCTATAAATATATGATCCCTCCTCTCAAACACAAACATCGTAGCTTGATTTTAGTGCATAGCAATAGCAATATGGTTTATAGTTCTTTTTTGTATTTCAATCTAGGTCCTTTCTATGATGCATCTTCATCGATTTTTTCAACTCTTTTTTATGTTATGGTCACTTGGAAAGTAAGATCTTATAGATCTTTGCCAATTGGTGATGAGTTGTTTACCCAAGCTTTATAGTTTCTTCGATTACATGTTTTGGTTTTTGTAGCTGTTTGGTTTTTATATTTGTGAGAATTTACTTGATTTTGATTAGCACTTCTTTTTTGTTTCTCAGGTACAATAATAAATTTTGGGGGTGTTGGAATTGCAAACGAACTTCGAATCAAACCGAGGTATCTCTCTAATCTTTCTTGATTTTTGTGTTTTTAAAGTAAAAAATAACAATATTTGTTTGGTTTACTTTTACGTGATCATATAGTTACGATCATCATAAAAGGATTAGCCATGCAGCCGTATTTTCTTTGGTATGTTCTGTATTCTTTTACGTGTTGTAATTATTTTTGCCAAAACAGTGTTTCCCATCAGTGTTGCTGTTGCAAATATTTCATATTTGGCTCAATTTTCTTATACCTAAATTTTAATTTTGTTCAGAATGATGTGTACTATATTATGGAGTCTATGAAGATTATACACCGATTGCAAAATTGTTCGGATCGTATGAGGGAGAGTGCACAAGTCGTTATTAACCCAAAGATGTGTTTTCGAAGTTATAAAAGGATTAGACATGCGGCCATATTTTCTTTGATATGTATTGTATTCTTTTACGTGTTTAAATTATTTTGCCAAATCAGCGTTTCTCAGCGGTGTTGCTTTTGTTAATATTTCATATTTGGTTATATTTTTTATCCTAAATTTTAATTTTGTTCAGAATAATGTGTACAATATTATGGAGTCTATGAAGATTATGCACCGATTGCAACATTGTCCGGATCGTATGATAGAGAGTGCACAAATCGTTATGAACCCAAAGACGTGTTTCCGGAGTTATAATTACCCTTATCGTATAATCGATATCTCGATGTAACCCTAAATATATTGATTTACGATGTAATCTTTAAATATCTTGATTTTTGGGAATATATCAACTTTATTAATCGAGGTTAATATTTTGGATTATATTGAACATCATTAGCACACCTTGAACATCGTTAACACACATGATTATTATTCGAAGAATTGTAGTTAATATTTTGGATTATATTGATTATTAATCGAGGTTAATATTTTGGATTATATTGAATATCATTAACACATATGTTTATGATTTGAAGAATCGAATTTAATATTTTGGATTATATTGATCATCTAAGTTAATCTGTGCTATCTTGGGAATATTACTTATTTTTGACACTTCTTATATTGTGAGTTTGTTATGCTTAATTGAATATTGAAAATTTTAAAATATTTAATATTGAGTATATTACTTCTCGGGATGATATGTCTCTGAAACATGACGCCTGCTGATAAGTGATAATGATGAATTTAAATATATAATAATTTAACAAACTCACCAACACGGTAACAATCTATAATATAACTTTATATTTTGCAAGTATTCGGTATTATCTAATAATTACTTTTCCAATAAAATAAGATATATAGATAGATACTTTTAACCCCTTTTATAATTTTATATTAATTTCTATATTATTTAATGTTATCTTATATAATCTTATATCTTATATAAAGAGTATTAACATATCTTAAATAAATTAATATAGAATTTTTGTTGGAATTACTTTTTAATCATTATTAAAAATGTTAATATAGTAAACCAAACAAAAATGGGAGTTTCTATTTTAAAAATTTTAAACTTAAACGAATATTTGAATATATTGATATTAACATTTTAAAGGCATAACCATTTTGGAGTTATTATTTATTTAACTTTTCCTATTTTGTATGGAATCGAGTATCATGGTAATGGTAATTTCAATCTTTAGAAATATTAAATAATATTATACTGAATATTCTCATAAAGTTATTTGGTAATATTTATCAAATAATTTGGGTAAATTTTATTTTAGCTCGCATGATTATATGGAATAATGCGTATTGTTATATAAAAAAAAAGTAAAGATAATCTCTGACAAATATTCCGAATGTTCCTAAATAGATATAGATATTATGACATATTCGAGTATATCAGCCTAATATATAGATACGCTCTCTGACCTTTTTTGATCTGCACAACTAAAACCTAGCAAAAAACATTCGATCGGAACGTGTTTCTTAGTTTACATTTCAATTACTTTGTCAGGCGATGGGGTACAAGATTTTCGACGACGTTCGCGATTGAATTCATCCAAGACTGATTGGCTCATCCGAGTATGTGTACTAAATCTATGGCAACATAATGAACGTGGATTTGGGATGAGTTTAGAAGTAATCCTATCAGATAGCAAGGTTTGTGAATTTATGGCAACATAATATTCGTAATTATATTTTTATTACATTGTTGGATTTAGAAGTTTTCTAAATTTCTTTCGATAGCTTCTTCTCTCCAATTAAAATGCCGAAAATTCAAAGTAATAAGTTAAAATTCCTTTTGACCAAAAAAAAAAGAAGTTAAAATTCCATGATGATTTGCGCTATGATAATATTAAATCTCTCAAACGAATGTGATACAGTTAATTACGTTATTATCTACCATATATTTTACGTTATTATCTTCCATATCTTTTCAAAAATTTAGAACTTTTTTTGTTTTTTTTTGGGAAATTATCTATATTTACATGAATTATATTAGCAAAAAAAAAATGTTAATTGTCGATATAGTTTTCCTTTTATCGTTTGATTTTTAAAATATATAAATATTGAGATATAGATATTATACAATTTTAATAAATGCAAATCTTAATATAATATTATATAATCGGTTAGTTCAATACTATATATAGAGATAGTTTCATTCATTATCGATATACTCACGCATTCTTAAAATCTTCCATACTTATTGGTAGATTATTATATTGATCATGGCGTCTATTCTTTCGAATTCTTTTGTTTATCTGAGGGAGATTAATCCGGCTCTAGATCAATACAAGATTAAAGTACGTGTGGTTAGGCTTTGGAGATTGTTTAAATCTATAGAGATGGTTCTGGTGGATGGAGAGGTATTGTTGTATTTTTCCTTTTAAACTATTTGTCTTTATAATGTTCATGTTGTCTTTTGATTGTCAATTTTTCAATATTTGCATCATTAGGGAACGAGAGTTCATGCGTCCATCGAAGAGGGATTGGGTAAGAGGTTTCAGCACCAGTTTGTTAGTGGTGAAAGCAGAATTATCGATACTTTCAGTTTTGTTTATTATGACGGTGACTATAGGACGAGTCCTTTAAGTTTCAAAATAGTCTTCTATAGAACTACTACGGTGAAACCATGTGACAATTTTCCCTCTCAAGCTCCAGATAAATATTTTAAGGAATTTAATGAAATTTTGTCTGGGAGATTAGACAGGCAGATATTGATTGGTTTGTATTAGAATTCCATATTTTTACTATGATTAGTAAAGTAAAGGTTATTTTCTAATGTTTTCTTTTTTTATGTTGGTAGATGTCCTTGGACAAATCGTTGATGTGGGAAGTCTCGATAGCATTAAAGCGAAAGGCAAAGATACCGTTAAGTTGAGTTTCGAAATATAGGATTTGGGGTAATTTTCTTTTTTGTGCATTCATGTTCGCTTTATTATTTTATTAAATATTATTCTTTTAATGTTAGTTTGTTTGTATTTGAGTAAAAAGTGGCCATCGTTTCGCGTGTACTATATGGGTGATCTTGCTATAAATTTCTCTTCATATTTTAAGAATAACAATGAGCCGGTTATTGTGTGTGTCGTTAGATTTGCGTGCATCAAAGAGTGGAAAGGTAACATCTTCGATATTATAATGTATGTAGAGTTAAGTTGGAAATATTGACATCTCTTTTTTTTTTCGTAGGTGTTATCAGTATATCTAATTCATTCAATTCAACGGATATTCTATTCAATCCTCCTATTCCTGAAGTCTAAAAATTTCGACAGATGTATATGTTCTTTTCTTATTCTCTAATATATTAGTTACATGGCTTAGGTACATGTTACAAATCATAAATTTGGTTATTTGTTCTGTTTTATAGGTTATCGGCTGGAAGTGAGGATTTGATCCATGTAGACAGTGAAAATAAAACAAGCCACTCTGCGGTTACTCTATACGAGGAGTTCTTTCAACTGAATGAAAAGAAAACTGTCGAAGATATTGTGTATGCATGTGATGTATGTGTCTTATTACGTCTTTACGTTTACGCTCTATTTTAAATGATACTTAGCGTAATCTAACCTGTATTTATATTTTGTCTGAATTAGGTGTCCACGTGTGTCACTATAGCCAGAGTCTGTTTCATCGAGACTATGCCTAAATGGTACTATATTGCATGTAAAGTATGTGGTAAGAAGGTTCAGCCGTATCCACAAAGTATGTGGTAAGAAGGCTCATGGCGATGCTGGTCCTATCTGTAGTTGTGGTGTATGTGATGCTGACGCTACTGATGTTAGCTATAGGTTTGTATATGCGTTTTAGATGTTATAATAATTAAATGGTTTGTTCATTCGTAAATTTTAGCGTTGTTTATTTGTTAATAATGATGTCTCTTGATCTGTATCGATATAAGCTCATTCTACGTGCTTCTTATGGTGCTTCGCCTGAGGTTAAATTACTCTTCTTTGATGGATTGGCTCAATGTCTTATTGGTAAAACGGCTGCTGAGTTTTTTGCAGAAGTTCCAAAGGTACGTAGTAAAGTTTGAATTTTTAATATTTAAACTTTCTAAGAATTTCAATATTTGCCCACAATAAGTATAAGAAAACTTGATGAGTTTAATGTTATTCTATTTGTTTGAGGAGTCGGACCCTTCTATTTTACCCGAGGTTCTTGCTGATTTAATGGGGAAAACCATGTTATTCAAGTTATCCATTGGTACCGATAATTTGAAGAGTACGAAGGCTGCGTATGTTGTCGAGAAATTTTGGGAAAAAACGGATATGGTTGAAAAATTCGCAAAGGTTATCTTTTACTTTATGAATCTTTAAAAGTATTATTAATTAATGTTATGACTTCTGTCTTGTGATAATATTTTATGTTCATTGGATTCGTAGGAGTTGACTGTTGTGAGTGATTCTGCATGTGATATCATCAATCCGAAAATTGAGATGATTGAGTCCTCGGTTGTGGATGACAGTCCTTCTACGGATAAAAGGATCTTTGATGACGTGAAATCGAAACCGGTAACAGGAAAGAAGATGGTTACAAGAAAGAAGGCCAAAGTCGAGAAACTTACTTAATCCTCACGTTCAGTTCTCCTTTTATTTATTTTAAAAAAAATCTTGCTTAGTTTTCCTTTTTTAAAAATATTTTGCTTTGTCTTTTTAAAACTATTTCGACTTTTATAATATTTATCGTTTTATACTCTATTATTATTCTGATTTAAATTCTAGAATACATTACGGAATAACAAAGTACTCGATTATTATAATGTATATACAAATTTACAGAAACGGGAGAATTCTTATATGCATGTCTGCTTTAAGTCATTACTTTTATATGCGGACGGTCATTATTATATGCAGACGGTCATTAGCACTTTAAGTTACTTTATGATAAGATTACTGATTATAAATATTAGTTTATTCTGATTATAGATATCGTCAGTTTTCGTATATTACGATTGGACGTGAACCATCATGACTTTTGCTTCGGGAACCAACGTAACTTTATAATCGTCATCGTCAAAGAAAATAAGAAGGAAAAAAAAGGTTACCTAAGAGAAAATAAAGTTCTCAGAGCAACTTTAACGCCCGAAAACAATGAAGTCCTTTCACAATCTTGAGTTGATAAGTCCCTCCATAACCGGATGTTATGTCCGTCTCAGGGTTGTGAGATCATTTGTGGTTCCTCTCAATGCTTCGTCTAAGACAGTCAGCTTAGTTTTGGCAGACAAGCATGTAAGTTAATTGAATTATCGTGTATTCTTTGTCTAGATCTTAGATTTTAAGAAGCTTATTGAACAATTGTTGCATGAATACTTAGTAGGGTGTGACGGTTGAGGCTATGATCGGAAAATAATTTGCCGACTACTATAATGAATTTATTGATGTTGACGATTGGATAACCATCATGCGTTTTGGAGTTTTTCCGAATTCGAATCCCGTTAGGGTAACATCTCATAAGTTCAAGATTTGTTTCTTCAAAGACAATGTTGTTAGGAAGACAACTTCTGTGGTTGCGATTCCTCATTACGCTTTCGCATATCTCTTCAATTATCGATGATGAGGTCGATACGTCTGTTCTAATCGGTAAAGTCCCGTTTAATTTACTGTTAATTTCTTATGTTCTTGAAAATCATCTAATCTATTTGAATAAATTTCAGTGATATTTAATGATGTTCTATTTTTTGTTGTATACTAGACTTGGTTGGAGCGATTCATGATGTAGGAGAGGTGGAGAATAATAGGCCTACACAAAACGATGTCAATGATTTAAGGATTTGTTTCAAAACTCAAGAACAAAGAGTGAGATTATTTATGAATATTATGAATTTGTTGTTGGTTAGTATAAAAGGTCTAATATATATATATTTTTTTTATGTACAACCGTGTGTTGGAATGCTTGGCTACTGGAAAGCAGGCTCTTGATTTCAATCAAAATTATCGCAGTCGTGGTGGTGGTGTTATTGTGGCCGTGCATGGATGGTGGAAGGTAGATCGTTATTTTGATGGTAAAAAAAATGTTCAGATTTGCACGTTCGGTCCTCTCTCAATTGTTTTCCCCGATCCTAATATCCCTCAGGCCGATGAGCTACGTGAGATGTACGTTTTCAATCTGATAAGTATTTGTCCCTGTTACATATAGGTTGCTAAATTCTAATTACTGGTTCTTTTGTCTGTCTCATAGGATTGCAATGGATGTCTCTGAGAATTCCGGATAATGCATGGAATTATCAATACTGGAGAATGTTTCTTTTGTCATAACATTATGTGCTCACTATAATATGTCTAGGTTTTTTGTTAATCGTTACTGTTTCTTGCTACATAGTTATAAACCTATTTTCATCGTTATTCTAGATGTTTCTGTTTATCATCATATTTTATTCTTCATGTATGATTGCTAATCGTCTGTCTGTATCTCATTCATGACAATATGCGCTTATTATTATTTTCTTTAATTAAGTCTGTATTTTTCTTCAAACAAATATATATTGATGTTTGTTGTGAATCATAAACATTAAAACAATATATTTTACAAAATATCTTTAGTACTAAGAAAACAAACAATTATACGGATAACATTATCTATGTTTCTTCACTGTTATTCACACTAAAAGAATCTTATAAAAACCTATATATCAGTATAGAAAATTATAGTATTTTTAGGAAATAATATCGATATATTCACATATTCACCCCATACAAAATTATTTTAAATAATTGGTTAGTTTCTATTTTCGTTTAGTACGATTAAATGTAATACTCCTTTTTATTGTAATTTTACATATTAAAGTGTTAGGATAAAACCTAGCAAAAATTTGGTATAATCATGATTAATTATTATGTCATATTCGAATATATCATAAAAATCTTATATATATATATATATATGTTTCCTGACTCTTAACAAAGAACATTCAATCGGAACGTGATTCGGGTCTAAGGTAAATTGATTGTTTAATTATATTTGTTAGACAAAAGTTTGCTAACTGGTCCGTGTTTTTAATTCGATTCAATATATTTCTTACTGTAATATACAATATTGAAAAGTTATCAATCACCACTAAGCATGTACATGTATATATATTTGTTTATACAAACTGAATTATGTGTTGTGTATTATTGCAAGATTTTGATGGTGCCAACAACTGCAAGCGGTTTGGCGAGGCTTAAGAGGATGCAGATTTTAAAAACTATAAGAGAAAATAAGCGCAAAAGAGGTGAAGTGTTCGTTATTAATAACTGATAGTTGGATAATACTAATTTTATTCTTAAATGTCGAAAATAATATGTTTTTGCGTGCTGTTAACGATGATTTCGTGTGCTTAGTTATCACTGATTCAGAGTCGGAAGATGATGACGATTTGTCTAAAGAGTCGTACGCAGTGGATGGTTGTGAAGATCTTGAGGATCTTAAGCCGGACATGATTACAAAGAAAATTAAAGTCAAAATTGTTCGAAAGTTCGTATGCCCGGCGTTACGCCATAGAGTGGTGGAATTTATATTTTCAGATTCTAAGGTAACAATTATTAATTATCATAAATTTGTTATGCTATAAGGATTCAACCTAATTCAAAAATCTTAAACAGCATCGAAAGATACATGCCCTAATTCATGTAGACGTGGCTCGACGATTCTCATCTATCCTCATAGAAGGAAATTGCATTCTCTTATCAGAGTTTAATGTCTATATTGTACGAGGATGTTTTTGACCAGCTAGGCACGATTTTGTCATACGTTTGAATGCCCTTACTTCGATTACTTTACTAAGGTCTTTCTTAGAAACTGATTGTTTCGCTTTTGTCAAGTTTCGTGACGTCAACCAAGGTCTCCTAGATCCTAATTATTATGTGGGTAAGTGATATGTTATACCTTTGTTATAGATTATTTTAAAAATTGTTTATTAAACCATATCAAATTCAAATTTATAGATCTGATTGGGAGGTTGGTGCGTACGATCGATTAAAGAGCGTTTGATTCGCTTGGCGTTAATGCAGTGGGGTACGTATATCATGTCGATTGCCAAACTTCCATATTAATAGATTTATAACCCGTATTGCCACTTGTGTTGATGATGTCAAAATCATCAGAATCAGATTTGCTAAATTGGAGCTCTTTGAAGGTACATAAAATGTTATCATATATTATTAGATTTTAATAATTCAACTGATATTTTAACGATTCTAAAATTTTATATTTATAGGAACCATCCATGTTACAGCAACTCAAAGTTGTACGCAGTTCTTATTCAATCATGATTGTCGCGAGGTTTGGAACATGAGGATATTCTTTGCTGGGCGATAATTTCAGCGTTTTTATTTTGGGTTATTACGAATTATAAAAATATTTAATTCTAATGATGGTATTTGTTTGCTAATAATGGTTTGATTTTGATATTTTTAATTATCCATTTTGAATCTAAACATTATATCACACATGCCTTTGAGACCGGTCAATACATCTAAATATAGGTGTTGTTATATCCATATAAAATATAGTTCTTGAATGACTCTAACTTATCACTTTAAATTACGATTTAAGAATACTCTTTTTTTATAAAAAAAAAAAAGAAATTGGAAAATGTTATAATTCACAACAAATGCAGACTTGTGAATCGAATGTTTAGATAGTTTCTTTTATAGACATTATGCTTGATATTTTGTAATATTATGATCTTTTATAGACATCTCCAAAAATTATATTGTTTGACTAAACATCCTCCAGAAATCATGTTGTATGACTAAACAATGATGTGAGAGTCGAAACTCACACAATCGAAATTGTATTTAGGGTTTCTTCAAAGAACGGATCTTTGTGAGATTCTCAAAGAACAACAGAATTGTTGATTACTACGGACGGTGTTCTTGATTTTATTATTGAGATAAAGATGATTTGATCGTACAAGTGTTTAGAAATATAGAAAATAAGTGTTTTGTTTTCAAAGTCAGAGCGTTTTTGATAGCCTGAGGTTGAGAGCGTTTTTTTGTGTGTCCCCTTTGTTTGTCCTTTGCGGCGCTTTATATAGGGGTTTGGCAAACCGCCTCTCGCGATATTCTCGGAAGATTTCAAGATCTTTTTCAATTTTCTTTTCAGTTACAAACTGTGTGTTTTTCTTGTTGTTTTCTTGATCCAGGTACATCTCTGCTGTATGGGAACTCGATCAACAGGCAATCAGAACCTCCTTTTGAATGACAACATCGACCGCATAGCTCGCGAACTCAGAGAAAGGAGAAACACAGTCAACCTTGTACCTCAGCAACCACTCGATATGGCTGACGAACAGAATCAACAAAATGGCCCTTCCAACATTGGTGCTGGAGATGCACCACGTGATCAACGTCAGAGGAAAGGAATTGCACCTCCTGCTATCCATAACAACAACTTCGAGATTAAGAGTGGTCTCATCTCGATGATTCAGGGGAACAAATTCCATGGTCTACCAATGGAGGATCCACTCGACCACCTTGATGAATTCGATAGGCTCTTCAACCTAACAAAGATCAATGGTGTCAGTGAAGACGGATTCAAGCTCCGTTTGTTCCCATTCTCCTTGGGCGACAAAGCACACATCTGGGAGAAAAATATGCCCCATGACTCAATCACCACCTGGGATGATTGCAAGAAGGCTTTTCTATCAAACTTCTTCTTCAATGCCAGAACTGCAAGACTCAGAAATGAGATTTCTGGTTTCTCACAGAAGACTGGTGAAAACTTCTGTGAAGCATGGGAGCGTTTCAAGGGTTACACCAACCAATGCCCTCATCATGGCTTTACTAAAGCCTCTCTGCTCAGCACTCTTTACAGAGGAGTCC
>Ga0041059_1000694_pt1 | contig 26214 bp, 18 predicted proteins | sample AraColnosormetaG_FD_56232 | JGI IMG/M metagenome (GOLD analysis project Ga0041059, IMG submission 56232) | Arabidopsis roots microbial communities from North Carolina, USA - Col MF nosort | ecosystem: Host-associated > Plants > Roots > Unclassified | place: USA: North Carolina | collected... | reverse complement strand
AATGAAGATTAAACCGAGAAGGCGAGAACTTTTTTTTTTTTTGTTATTGGTTATTTAATATTATAAACAATGGTTTAATGGATTATTTTCGAATTTAGATCCATACAAAATTTGAAAAGAGCCCAATCAACTATACCAAACCGAACCAAGCTCTTAAATCAAAATCGACCCGAGCTAATAAACTGACTAAACCGATCTACTATGAAGCCCTAATCTTCAATCGGAAAATCCAAAAAAGCCGCCGGCCAACAGATCTGCGAATATTCTTCGGAATAGGACTTCCGACGAGTCTGGACAATGCGAGCCGAACGGAGATGGTAACACAGATTTCGTCGCCATCCCACGACTGTAGAGCAATATATGATTGATTGTTGATTTTTATGGTCTGTGTGTGGGTTTGTTGATCTAAATCTTATTGTATTGTAAGATCAAAAGCCAAGAAACGAAAGATCCGGAGTAAGCTCAACATCATAGCAAAAATGTTGCTCGTGAGGAGGACTAAGATTTGGCTTTGAGCTTTGATTCTACGACGTTTTACTCGCTATGAATCTAAACATTTTGTAAGTAAAGCGTGAAGCTTATGTCGAAATCATATTATAGCTACTAAAATAAGTAGAATGTCTAATCTCTTAGATCAACAATATAATATTAATAGGCTACATCTTTATAAAAATTAAGGCTAGTATTTACTTAAAATTAGTGTTTAAGGATATTTTTTTTAAAAAAAAAATCATAACATTAACATTTATGAAAATTATTTTTGATTTTCATGATATTAACTCACAAAATCTCATTTTCAATGAGAATATTTGAAAAATGGTAAAAAAAACTCTTGTCTTTAAAAGAAAAATATGTATTCAAGGCAACAATTTAAATTTTTGCCTTAAACCGCTTTTGACCTTCGCACATTATGTTTCATAGATAAAAAGAGTTATGGAAAAAACTTTAGATCTTAACCTAAAATGCATGAATTATAGTTAAGGTTGGTTCGATATTGATAACATTATGATATTGCACATATATTAATGTGATTCATGTGCCTGAAAGATCTGAAGGTCTTGTCAAACGAAGTAAATTTAATTTTTGTTTTAAGAGATCTGAGATCAAAAAAATTACTGAGTAGCTATATCAATTAAAATCTATTGTTAGTTTTCAGAAATAGAGACCGAAAAAGAACTACTGTTCTAAATTAATAGTGTTAGACATTGGACATAAAATGTACAATCTTGCATAAAACTGGTTTGATTTGATTTTTTAATGTCGTAGTTGTTATAATATTACATTAGTATATGTATAAAGCAAAATCTTCAGTCCTCTAATCTTCCCTCTAGTTTTCATTTTCTGTTCTTAGAAGCATTTTCCTTCACTATAACATTAAAGTTTTTCCTAATCTTGCTTCTCTTAGCATTTGTAATAGTGGTTTTTACAAAACGATAGGATTAACAAAGACAAATTCTTAAAACTAATTCGGTTAATTGCTCTACTCGACTTGAGAATCATTCATATTCTCTGTGACAATAATTACTTTAGCTTTTGTATTGTGAAGTTGAGAATAAGTAAATTAATTAAGCTAAAATGTCTAAATTATCAAATTGTTTGGTTAGTCTGTCCATGTCGTTTACACTTCTAAAGATTTACGTATTTGTAAGGGATTTTAGTCAACTAAACTGAATCATTAGATGATATGCATTTAATTTAATTAGCCGTATTTATTATAATCCACGCGTCTATCATGTTCAGATACGGTCAAATTTAATCTTTAAATGTAAAAGTATAGTTCATGACCACCAATTAAGCAATGTATCAAACTATATAATTGTGTAAATATTTTTTTTACAAAAACAAAAAGACAAGAAATATTAAAGCTAATTTATTTTCTGTTTTGTCGACAAAAATAACTGTAATTTAACTTTGGTTCTCTTTATTTTAACATTTTAATTCCATGTATTTCTACAGGTATTGTTACATAAGATACCAAATCCGAACATTGGTTTTCATTCATACTTATCTCTTAACATTAATTGTAAATCCAGCCAAGCATGGTCATAGTTTCAATTAAATGAAATTAATTGTAAGGTTGTCAGCTTTTATTATACTAGTAGTTCGGAAGATATTACCTCTTCCGTGTTATTATTATCTTTATTATCTATTGTTTTTAATAGGAAAATTTATAAATTTGTGTTTACCAATTTCTTCTTACAAAAAATAAAATAAAAAATCATTAAATAACTTCACATGGGAAATTAACTCACACTGCAATATTAATAGCTTGCTTTTGGTGTGAAGCTACGTGATATTGCAGTCACAACAATTAACTTTGACGTAGCCATTCTTTTAGTATCTTGTAAGTTTCTTTAGAAGATTTTGTAATCCTGTGATTAACATTAATATATATACATTTAATTCTTTTCCTGCTTCGATTAAGACACCTTTTACATATACGTATATCTGTTCTCTTTAATACATTTAAAATACTATTCTGTATTTTTTTCAGAAAACATATTTTACAAACATACACTGATACACATAATCTTTACACTTATACATAAACGTACACAAAGAGGTGTATATATAACCTAGCTACCAAAAAATAACAACAAAATGGAATAACAGTTAAAGCATTTACTAATATAACCAATTGAAGAAAGCTGAGATTACTTGAGACTGTACTAAAAAGTATGATTAGAATGAATGATTTACGTCTACAAATCTAGCACGTATATTGCTCGACTAGTTCCGTGTCAATGAAGATTGTCTAGAACAATTAAAGACGTTTTCTTTTCTTTTCTTCTTTTGTCAACAGACTAACAGAGCAATTAAAGACTTAAAAGTACTGTTACTTTCAGTTAAAATTTGTCGAGGATATTAAAAATAATTTCTCGGACTTGAGATTTTTTTTCTTTTTTACCATATGGTTTGCTTTCATTCGAATTTTATTATTTGAATCTTAGTAGTATTTGCGATGTTCAAAAGTAAAAAGTTACTATAATTGTTCGCAGTTAAAGACTAGCTAGTCTCTCTAGCTATTATCGTTGGAGTATTATTTATATATTTTCACCTATCATAATTAAATTAGGCCTTAATGAATATATCTCTCTCTCTCCCTCTAACCAACTTTATGTTTGTTTTATAAAATGGCATAAGCATAACCAACAAGAAGACGACTTTCTCAATAAAACCAAAACCTCTTTCTCAATCCCACATAGAGAGAAAGAGAGAGAGAGAGATGAGTCGGAGGAACAAGAACGGCCCTAAGCTCGAGCTGAGGCTGAATCTTTCGCCGCCTCCTTCTCAAGCCAGCCAGATGAGTCTTGTTCGATCACCAAACCGATCCAACACGACTTCACCAAGCTCATGCGTTTCATCTGAAACTAACCAGGAGGAGAACGAGACAATAACCTCAATGGTTCTTGTGGGTTGCCCTCGTTGCCTTATGTACGTTATGCTTTCTGATGATGACCCTAAATGTCCTAAATGCAAAAGCACCGTTCTTCTTGATTTCCTCCAAGAAAACGCTTTTGCCGCTACAACCGCTACCGCTGCCAATACCAGACGCAAGAAGAAGACCTGGTGGAACTGAATTTATTAATGATCCAACCGCGTTTTTTTTGTTGTTGTATGTAATCGAGGGATCTCAAAAGTCAAACCGAAATCTAAACTAATCCAACCGTATTTTTCTGGTTTCTCCTTTTATTTATCTCTTTAGTTGTTTTGTCTTTAGAGTAGTGCTAATCACGCTCCACTTTTAGACCAGACTCGAAGTGTAGCGCGACTAGCACTAACTTTGCTTAAAATGGAAGAATGATTATTTTTGTTATAACTGGTGATGCTTAGTATGACGAAACATGTGTTGTTGTTTTTTTTACATATTTACTTTTTGTTTTTACTATGAAGTTATTACAGTTCAGCCTTTCCGGTGAATTTTCCGGTAACCATCTTACCCCAAACAAGTTTCTTTCACTAGAAAATCTTAATCAGTGACTCCTCATGCAAGTGGAGATGTTTCTCATCCTCGGTTTCTCGAACATATCTAAGAGTTTTTCGGATTATGTAAGACTCGTAAGAGAATTGTAGAAGAGTAATAAAAATTGGCACTTTTTTTTTTCTCAACCTTTGTTCCTTGGAGATGTGATAGAGCAACTTCCTCTGTTTCTTGATTACTTTGTTTTCATTTCCTAAGCAATCACAAAGGCTTATAGTGTATTAAAAGTGAAAAAAGTAAACGAAAAGTTAGGTTAAGTTACAAATGGTTAGAGATAAACGCCAAGAGGTGATAATCAAATAATCTTAATATCTAGCAAGAAATGTTGTAAAGTGTTTTGGTTGTCCCAGGAGCAAAGGAATAATTTTGGACTAGGATCCAGATTAAATTTTTAGTCTCTGTGGTCCTACTAAATAGAAGTCTTTGAGTTTGCAGTTGATTACTCAAATGGTTTGGGTACCAATATTTGACTCCCCATCATAACTCAGACCTAAACCCCTGTTTGAATGTTTTTTTTTGGTTATTGTCCTTGGGGAACCAAATTTATAGATTTTTCTATTTTGTTGCGCAATGATGATTTACCCTTCACAAATAATACCAAAAACTAGTTCCTGATCACTAACAATATTTTTGTTTCCTGAAAATTGCATTATTAGTCAATGACAGTAAAAAAATTGGAGTTGTTTGTGTGGCAAAGAAAAAAAGAACACTGAAAAATATAAATGATAAATTCAGAAAATCTATTTTTTTTTTTTGAGAATGCTATTGCTAGGGGTGAAAGTTGGTTAAAATTGAAGAGGAGGTAGTTCAGATAGGTTTCAATATACTATTTAAAAGTAATGTTTTCATTTAAATCAAATATAAATGCAATAGTAATTGAGGCAGTTGAGAATTATGAGCGTTACGTAAGAATGATAAATACGAATTTAATTCCACCTTCAATAATTTATTTATTTTTGTCAAAAATAAACAAAGAAAATGGTACTACAATTTACCTTTCTTGTTGAGTTATATCTTCTTCTTTTCTTTATTATTATCTTCTTTATCATTCACTAAATGTCACCTTTCTGTTGCAACCTTCATATTTAAGCAAAAATCTCATTCTTCAAAGCCTCATTTTCTGTTTATTAAGAGTCACTATCCATTATATAGTTCTTTTTCTTCCCGGGAAAAATCTAGAAATTTCGGTTTATAGTTTACGTAAATGGGACCAAGAATTAAAATCTTACTAATCGCGATTTATTGGATTTTATATACGAATTCATACAACTTTTGTGGTTGCAAGATGATTTGCGATTGACCAACTTGCACTCTCCTAAAATTTCTTTGTAACTAGATAACCAAACATTTTTTACATAAACCATCTCTCTGACAATTACTATTAAACTAATCTGTTTAAAACAAACATTTTGATGGTTGACACTTATTTTGTTGGAAGGAAGAGACAGGGGAATGTACTTTACTGGAGCTGTGAAAACCGGTTCTTGATTAGAGTGGCTACGTGCTGCGCAACCCATGCCGAGCCAGCCACCGTGCAGCAGAATCCGTGCGTGTGACCTTCCCTCTCGATAGATAAGGAAGTATGCGGAGCTTGCTTTGAAATCTGGACAATGGAGAGATTCTATGAGAGACCTTCCTTCTATCGTTAGGATAATGCATTTTGATTAAGCGAGAAGAAGGGAAACCAAGTAACCTCTTCAAAGAGTTGCAGTGGACCCCAATGATCATCAATGCCAAATAAAAATGCAAGCTTGCTCTGGTTTTCTCTCATGAAATCCCAATCTGGCTCTGCTGCAAGCTTATATGCCAAAAATGAAACAGTGGATCGTCACCTAGAATGCTTTAGTTGGAGATCAACTATAGGGCAAGCTTGGTCATGTTGTAGAGCTTTCAAGTAAACACTTTGCATACTTTGAATTCAAAATGAGACTCTAAACTCTATACAACACATTGTTGAAAGAAGAGTACCTCTCTAAACTCTGACTTTGCCATGAAGAGAACATTGCGCATGGTGTGATACTGCAAGCATCAGATGAAGTTAAGTCGTCTGAATAGTTAGTAGGGAATAAGAACTTAAAGTATCAAGAAAAGAAGATGTAATGGCCATCTTCAAGTCTTTATACAACTAGGTTCAAGTGTAAAACCCAAGAAAATCAGTGAATATGAGATAATCAATACCTGCCTCAAGTGAGTGCAGGTAGCTTGAACAGCAGTATCAGACCATGAAGCTCCAATGGATTTAGATACAAGCAGCCGTGCAGCTGACATAGGTAAAAGTCTCAGCGATGCAATCAGAAAACTTGCTGTAGCCGACAGAACAGAAGACCTGCACAACATGATAACGATTTCACAACATTCTAAATAAAGACTGATTGGTTCTTTCCTATCGAGGATTCGTATTGAGAACAAAAGCTCACGCTGCAAGTTTGCCAATTAATGATTGCTTTGTTGATTGTTGGTTCAAAGTCAAAAATGGATATAGGCCAATGCAATATACCACCTGCAAAGCATTCCAGAGAATAATATAAGAAAAATCACATAGCACTGAAAGAAATTGTGATGGAGAAAGTACTACTCTTAGAGGAAGCCATCTATACCTTGTCCGAGAATTTCTTCAATAACTCAAGGGATATATAAGACCCAATAGAATGCCCAACCTACCAAGATCAATTAAGCTTAGAGTTGTAAATTTTCATGAAAATCTGGAAATCCATCCAACTAATGGACATATATATTTTGGTCATAAGAAGCAATATGTCAATGGCTTATACACATGACAGTCTTACCAATATTATTGGAACTTTCACACTCTCCAACTCCTGTCTGATAAAATCAATCTGTATGATAACTAACAGATTAAGATCTTAACTTCACAGGATGAACAATACAAGAACCTAAAGGCTTTCAAATCCAAGAGCAATGAAGAAAAATGATTTTTATTACCTTATGATCAATTTGTTCTTGAAATGAAAATAGCCTCCCAGACTCCCAGTCCTAAAAGTGAAAATAATCAAGTATCATGAAAGCCTATCAAACTAAGATATTATATGAAGAGAACCATCAAAGTTTACACACAGTAAAACCTGAAACCAAAGTTAACGTACCTTGCTCGTGTGAGATATTTGCCCAATAGCTACACAAATAAAACAAACCACTCCACCATTAGAGATCAGAAGAACAAACTCAAACTCAGAAATAAACAGCTTCCATCTTAAGGACTCAAAGAAATCAAACTCGAAAAGTAGAGCAGCCATACCAATTACAGAAGCATTTCCACCAAGAAACTCGTATAAAGATTCCAAAAAGTCCTTGTAAAATGACACAACTCCTGAAAAATTACAAGCCAATGTATGAAGCACACTAGTATATACACGTGCATGCATAAGAGTCTTGAGCATAATAATGAAACCTGGATTTCCCGGAATAAACAATACATGGAATGTGGGATTCTCAGCTTGAATTTCCATCATCTCCGTCATCGAACTTTGATCACAAATACAAAAAACAAAACAAAAAGTGTAACTATAGTCAAAGAAATTAGAAAATTTCGTAAAAGATTAATGTAACAATACCCAGAAACTCTGCACAATCTGGATTTAACATGTCTTTTAGTTTCATTCATCAATTTGTTTTGAGTCTCCATGTCTCCGGTCACGCGATTCAACTTATATCTTCTCTCAGAACTGTCAACACTTGAAAGGAGAAGATCGAGAGAATTAATGAGACAACAGAGAAACCACTAAAAATCAAAACTTTGCAAAATAAGTGAAGAAGCCTTTTAAAGTAAACCAAGTGAAGAGAGCACAACAATGCACCTGAAACAACAGGAGTAGATTAGATACTTTGGAGAACTGAACCACCGATCGGAGGAAGAAAGTAACGGAGAGACGGAGTTACCCAAGGTAGAAGAAGAAGACGCATATTTGCAGCAATAGTAATACGACCTCGTTTTGAGTAACGCGACGTCGTTTTATGAGTTTGGGTGTCGTCAGGCTTATCTCCACCTCATACTTCCACTACAAAGAGAGGTGATTGACAGATAGATAAGAGTGTTTGGTAGCTCAGACTCAGAGAGTCACAAAGTGTGTGTAGCAGCAATGGCGTCTGTTGCTTCTTCAACTACTCTCATCTCTTCTCCCTCTTCTAGGGTTTTTCCAGCAAAGTCTTCACTTTCCTCTCCATCTGTTTCTTTCCTTCGAACCCTTTCTTCTCCTTCCGCATCTGCTTCTCTCCGCTCCGGATTTGCTCGACGCTCTTCCCTCAGCTCCACTTCTCGTCGGAGCTTTGCTGTCAAAGCCCAGGCCGTAAGTTTATCTAAATGTCGATACTTTTCTTATTCGATGTCATTGAAATCTGAATTCATTAGCCTGTTATAGATTTCACTCTCTTCCTACTTGTTAGCCCTATAGGTTTTGGGGAAATAGTTAACGATTTATAGGTTATGCGACCGTGTTTCTGCAGATTACTCGAAAAGTTCAGAAATTTGAGTGACATTTTCGTTTAGGGTTGTTAATTTCTCTGGTGAAGTGAAATTGAGTGACATATGAGCTATACTCATTGACTGATTAGTATGTTCGGATGAGGTCTATGTAGTTTTGGTATAGTACCATGGTTATCTGATTGTCAATTTGACTGATCTTTCTCCTTAGATTTGATGTGTTAACGAGTTTTAATTTGGTGATTATAGGATGATCTTCCACTGGTTGGAAACAAGGCGCCTGATTTTGAGGCAGAGGCTGTGTTTGATCAAGAGTTCATCAAGGTACTTACAGCAGTTATCAATCACAGTTGCTGCTTCTAGTTAATCTGAGATTAAGTTTAGTTTTGAAGCTGAATGAGTAGTCTTTAGTGTTTTTTATTTAGTGAGTATATGTCTTATTGTGATTGGAAACTAATTGGTAACTGATGAATGTATGGTTTCAGGTTAAGCTCTCTGATTACATTGGAAAGAAGTATGTGATTCTCTTTTTCTACCCATTGGACTTTACTTTCGTCTGCCCAACAGGTTAGCATTGCTCGAGAAGTATATCAAAATTGAATATCCAAGGTTCCCTCATCCTTGAGTCCTAATCTTTCTCATTTTTTCCTTATGTCTTTTAGAGATTACTGCCTTCAGTGACCGGCATTCAGAATTTGAGAAGTTGAACACCGAAGTATTAGGTGTTTCTGTCGATAGTGTGGTAAGTATCACTATACATTTACTATGTTCTCATTTTACTCAGTTCCTCATCCTTGGTTGACATCACCATGTTCTTATCTGTTTGCAAATTTTTGATTCATTCTTATTTCTGTGTGTCCTCGTAGTTCTCTCACCTTGCATGGGTCCAAACAGACAGGAAATCTGGAGGGCTTGGTGATCTGAACTATCCCCTTATTTCAGATGTCACTAAATCAATCTCAAAGTCGTTCGGAGTGCTCATCCATGATCAGGTAATTGTTAGCCTTTAAATCTTGGCTACCTTCCTTTAAACTTTCGAAGTGTTTGGGATAAATGAAAACAAGAACTTTGTTTGTGTAAGAACAGGGAATAGCACTGAGAGGACTTTTCATAATCGACAAGGAAGGAGTGATCCAACATTCCACCATCAACAATCTTGGTATTGGCCGAAGCGTTGATGAGACAATGAGAACCCTCCAGGTAAAGATACAAATAAATACACACAACTCCAAAAACCGCTCTTTCCTTTCACTCGATTTCCGGTATGCTTAATACGTTTTCAATGTTGCAGGCATTACAGTACATCCAGGAAAACCCGGATGAAGTCTGCCCAGCAGGATGGAAGCCGGGTGAGAAGTCAATGAAACCCGACCCAAAACTCAGCAAAGAGTACTTCTCAGCTATTTAGAAACTCTACTATGATAGCAAAAAGGTACAATCTTTGTTATATGTGAGCAGAGTTTTTTTTCTTGTACGCTAAAACAATCCTTTGTTTGATTCTCACTTTGTCCCCAAAATTATAATAAAAAACTTTTTCCGTTAATGGAAGTCTTATTGTGTTACGCCTACAAATTCATATTCAGTTGATCACTTACCTAAGCATGTACACTGTACATATTAATGGTAAAAATCAAGACCATTTTGTGATCTTCTTTGATAGCACAGAGAAGCCATTGTTCTACCATATACGCTAGTCATATTAAAGGACCTGTAAAAAAACCAAAGGACAGAAATTATAAAACTATCATTTCTCTTTCTTTAATGCATCTATATGATAATTATGATCCTTAAAAAGCTGATGCTACCTGTAAAAAAGTTGCTCATGTGTCCCCCTGCCAACAAATTCCAACATCATTAATCATCATCAACCCAACCTCCTCCGTCAACTGATGACCGGTAAACGCCGGTCAACTCTCCTGCTTTAACTACACTACGTCCCGGTCATTATTTTTTCACACTCTCTCTCAAACGATGCATGCCCTCACCAACTCCGGCGCCGTACTTCTCGCCGTGTTACTCTTCTTTCTGCTCATCCTTTTCGCCGAGCTCTCTTACATCTTTTGTTGCCGCACCGGATCTTTACCGTCTCCGGCAAGTAAAGAGGTTCTTTTCCAATTCTTGATGTGTTGCAAGAAGAATCACCACCACTCTCGTATTGAGCCATGCACCGGTATTGTTTCTGTACAGATGGAGGAGGATGTTGTTGCTGCGGCGGTGCCTGAGGAGGAATTCGCGGCGGCGGACAAGTGGCGGGTGTCGAGGCTTCTCTTCACAATTGAAGAAGAGGATTTGGAACTGGAAGATGATGATGATGATGTGATCTCTGCGGAGGTAGATAATGGCTTCGAAGTCCAAGTTGATATTCCGGTGGAGTATTCCGGCGATCCAACTCCGTTCTTGACGCCGTGCAACTCACCTCCTTACTTTACTCCTTCGCCATCTCCTGGTCGGGATATGGATGACGTCATTGATGTATATGAAGTCAGCAGCAGAAACTGTTGTTTCAATTTCCAAGGCTCTCAGATGTGTTAACATTTTTTGCATAATTCCAATGGTTTAACAGATTAGGTGGAACATTTTCGTAATTATTTACAGGTTTTGTCGGAATTATTTGTTCTTGTTTTTGGTTTATATAACTTTGTCGTCATTTTTTCCCCGGCAATTTGAATATTCATCAACACAACTTGGTTCAACGCGTATATATGTTTGGTTCTACGTACATTAGAATAGGACGTAATGTGTTAAAGTCGTGGAGATGACGACGCTATGAAGTATGGAATGGTTCATTGAAACTTTTGTTTGGTTATGTTTTATTTTGTTGTTACCTAAACTAAATGAACCAAATTATTTTGGTTCCCTTGACTTTGATTTCCGTTTAGTTTCAAGTGTGATTAAATTACTAAATGTTTAGGTATTTTTGGGTCTTGTAATTTTATGAGATACATAGTTGGTCTTAGAGACCAAAAAAAAAAATGCACCTTTCAAGAAAAATTTCCAAGAAGACAGCATCATACTACAATACTGAATTGACTGCACATATAAAAATTGACTCGACAGAGAATTAAAGGACATGAGTCAGGCCTCATGGCAAGTAAAAAAAAAAGAAGACCTATTTTTAAAGAATTGAGAAAAAAAAAGTTTACCAAAAGTGAAAGACAGATAATGTTTTTAGCTAGAGTTGTAAGTTTTAAGTTTTGGTAATATCTCAGGATGAGCAACCAGATATAAACCACAAGAACCGAAAAAAAAAAACATATCATCTATACATTGACACTATTTAGATGAATGTCTGCAAATGAAATTGAATCAGCAAACTTGCGTTCATTTAAACTCATATTAAGAACTTGGAAAAAAATCTATTGTTTGGCAATACTAACTTTTGTTTTCTGAACTTTGGCTTTTCTTTTTTCGAAAACGTTGCTAAAAAGCCAAAGAAAAAGGCTTACAAAAGTAAAGATGTTTTATGCCGTTTGGATTAGCTTTTAGTGCGATACACACAAAAAGCAATTTGTTATCCAAATTCTATCCCGCGTTTGAAGTGTATACTTTAGTCATTGGTCTTAGTTCTAATTGACAATTGAGTAAGTGCATTTCGATTGGTTTTCATAGGAAAAATAGAGTAAGAACAAATAAATCAACATAATCCATATCAAGCGAAGAAACAAAATCTAATGTAGATAAATAGAAGAAAAAAAACATGAAAAGAAAAAAGAATTCATAAAACTTGGAGTTTACTAAGATAAGTCAAAGTCACACTGCACCGGTTGAAACTTAAACCCTCCTGTAGAATTAGAGGAACCAAGAGGAATCTTAAGATCATCACACTTAATCTTTGGTTTAAGCTTCCACGACTTTATAAACCAAAACTTAAACCTAACACTTAGCCTCAATTTCGCATTAATCCGATAAATCCCAGATTTCTCATCATCTTTTAGATCTGTTCTCGCTCCGTCGCCGAGCACCACCAGATTCTGTCCTTCAATTTTGGTTAAAATCACCGTCGTATTCTTATGCCCTTGATAAAACGACGAAACGTTCGCAGATCCGAATCTCTGATCTCCGTAATAGCCACTAACCGAGAACTCATCGTAGTAGACTCCGACTCGTTGATTAGGGTTACGGATTGTGAAATTGAGATCGAGACTGTAATGGAGGTTGTTGTTTGGATCGAAGCTGAATCGGTTCAGATTAGCGTCGGCGACGTAGAATTTGACGGCGTTTGGACGGAAGATGAGCCAGAGGATAAGAGCGGCGACTCCGAGGATTACGGCTACAGCTATGAGGATGTTGCAGATCAGGCTTAAGATGCAGCAACCGCAGCAACGTAGACAGCTTCCGAGGCAGCTGAAGCAACAGCATCCGAATCCAGGTGAGTTATAGCTGCGGTGAGCCTTAGGCGGTGGTGGAATTGATGGTCCGTAGTACGCGCCGTTTAGGTATGGTTGTTTGGACCCCATGTTGTTCGACGAATTGCCTCAGAGAGAAATTCAAAACAGAGGTTTCAGAATTCGAATTTGTTTAGCCTAAGAATAAAAATGGCTCAGTGAAGAAGAATAAGAAGATTATATAGATAGAGAAAGAGATAAATTCTGCTTTTAATGAAACGCGTTTTATTTTTAATTAAGGAAACGAATTCAAAACGACGCGAATATTTGATTTTGTTGGTCTGATTTGGTTAATGAATGAAGGATTTGGTCAAGGAAAATTAATTGTGACCATTATTTGCTATTTTGTTGTTGTTATTGATAGATAACCAAGATCGGTTATACTTAACCAACGGTTTAATTTTTTGAAAAAGAAGTGCCGTTACGTTTTGAATGTGGTCAGAGCTTTTTCAGCAATCGAGAAGCATTTCAAATGTAAAGGTTTAATAATTAAACGTCTAGCCACTATTGTTACTAAAAAGAAACAATTTATTTAGTGTGCAGCTCCATAAAACTAGGTTTAAGTAGGCGTTATTTTCAAGTTTGTTTCTCAATGCTAAGGAAGAAAGTAGGAATATGTAAAATGTGATGAGTGATATCCCAAATTGTAGAAGGCTTATCCCAAATTCGGCCCAACATAAAATAGTGTAGCCCGTTAGTAGACGAACATAAAGACGCTACTAAAACCCTAGTTTCATGGAACTACACTAAATATAGTCATGAACACATAAACTCAAAATGTCTAAGATAGAGATCATAATTATTAACATTTTTAAAACACTTAATTTGTTTGAATGAAGAATTATATTACAAATAGTTGATCAGTATTATTTTGAGATAGATCCACTGCATATGTAATCAATATTGATTCATTCCAAATATGCATGCACTGATGCACGCACTATTGATCAATGATCAACTATCTAAAGTTTCCGTTGTTGTAAATTATTTTTAAGTTAGGTAGCAAAGGCCATTTTTCAGAAAATTATGTGAGTTTGGCTGAGCATTACTCGGACGTTCTAGTGCCTTTGTGTGAACAGCACACACAGCACGTTCATAACCACTTTATTTTTATTGAAAATCAAAGGAAATCCAAAGTTAGGTTTCTCAACTTTATTTGAGATAGAAGTATGGAACGTTGCTTATATACTACTATATATCATGTGACTGATATCCAAAGTCTTATTGGTGACTGACTTTTTTCGTCTAACGTTTCTTATATTATTTTCATTCCCAACTTAGATAATAAGTTTTAAAGGACCATATTCCCCTTTAATTTCTTTGGTCAATTTCATGGACCACATTATAAGTTAAATGAATGGAAATGCAGATAAACGAGAAATAAGTCTCTAGACCGGATTCTGATTTTCACAATTCAAGATCCAAGAATATTCACGGTAATCCAAGAATATCCACGATAATATCCACGATAATATCCACGGATTCTAAATTCTTGTAAGTAACGTTATGTATTAACTTTATTTCAATGTAGCAAAACTCTAGGAGAATGGGCTTTTAAAGTGCACGAAAAACATTTTTTTAAGCCAGACACCAACAAATAGAACTTATCTATAAATCCATAGATGTGACTAAAAATAATCCAATCCACAAAATTTATCTTTTTGAAATGTCTTATTTGTTGTAGAATAGTCTCTATATAAAATGCATCTCTCTATTTAATTTAATAAAAAGATGGAGACAAATGGACAATGACACCATCACACAACGTCCACAAAACATTAACGAGCCTAATCTATTCAACTAAAAATTAATCTCCATCGCCATCAAACTTTACCATATACATAAGAAAAAGTCATCAAAAGTCGATTTGACAGGATCAGAAGATGCATCAAAATCAGCAAAAAAAATACTTCGAAAAAATCATCACAACTTATAATAGAATTTAGAATTCAACTATAATAAAAAAAAAGTATACATATTGAAATTCTTAAAATTCGTTACAACATCACGAATCTGTAATATTTGCTATTCGTATAAGCAAAATGTACAATTCACATCACTAAGACAGATTACTTAACGAAGACGTTTAGTTACCTTATTTTTCTTCGTCGCCGTTTCACACACTAACACTACAACTAGTGGTAAACGTATACTTAACGGCGTTGTCTCCGACGATAACTCCGTTAGCTTTGTTACCGAAGTTTATATATGCTGGACACTTCACATGAAGATGATACTTCCCGGTGATAAAAGTCCCAACCTTCCACCTCACTCTACCATCAGCACGAATGATCAACAAAACGACACCGTTATCTTTATCGGTGTCAAGACTAACGCCGTTAAAAGGAGCGATGGGAACGGAGGTTCCGTAAACAAACGGCGACCAGATGTCGACATCTTTGTGTCCCTGATACGTGGGAGGGATTGATGTTGGGAAAGTGATTTGTTGGCTCCGGTAAGTAGCGTAGACGTCAAGCCGGTCGTAGTAAATGCCGATTTTGTTGTTAGGGTTCCGGGAAGAGAGAGTGATTTGGAAGTTGGAGGTGAGGAGGTTCGGTGGATTGCCGGAGACGTTGAAGGCGTAGACGGTGGCGTCTTGGAGGATGAAGCGTGGCTTTGATGGTTGGAGAATTGCCCAAATGAGGAGGATTGTTAGGAAGATGATGAAGAGGACGAAGATTATTGACCAAAATATTCGCCTTATTAGTTTCCGGCGAGAGTGGCCGTGGTTTTCACAGTCTTTCATGGTGGTTGTTTTTTTTCTTTCTCCGACGGTGAGTGGTGGTGGTGGGGAGAAGGTGGAGAAGTTGTTAAGAGATTTTTTGTTTTAGTGATGGCTCTAAATAATGGGCTAATTATATGTAGGATTTATAGGAGTGTGATAGGGAAATAAAGGTATTCTCATATTATAAACTATAATAATTCTCCCTAATATTAAAGGTATTCTTTAAAAAAAAAAATTGTAATCAAAACAAAGACCCTTTTAAAGAAACAAGTATTCTACATTTTTATTTTCCATTTAATCACAACAATATATTTTTAAAAATCATGCTAACCTTCTTACATAAAATTTATGTTGTGATATATTTATTGTTAACTGTCATTTTGTATTCTCTATAATTCATTTTGTTTTTTTCCTACATTTATATAAATGTTGAAAATTTATGAATGCGTGATTGATGTGGTCGGTGCAAGTGTTCTTTAGAAAGGTGACTTTATGTGTGGTCGAAGAATTTTTCATCGGCTCCCCTCCAACCATAATAAGCAATTCAACTAGCTAGTTATAATTTCACTTTCAGCTTCACGATATATAAAAAATTCATTATCAGTAGATTCTCTAGTGTGAAATCAAACTACATATATAGTAACTTGCTTGTTTCAAACAGTAATTTGTGTTTGTTAAATTTGATTTTTCCATGATCATGGAACTCGGATTTGTACCATCCCTCAAAATAAAAAGTTCAGAAATTTGGAGCTGTCACATGGGTAAATGAGTTTTCACTACAAATTATTAGTCCATTTGTGATACGAATTTATAGACCAATCTAACTTTTTATTTATTTAATGATCATATATTGCGTATACATGTGTGGATTAATAATTTGATAGAGATTGAAAGAAAGTTCAATTTATCCACGTAATTTCCAATACAGAAAAAGAGGACGTAAGTGACCTAACACTAGTTGCCAAAGCAGAAACCACCACTTTTTCCATCATTTTCCTTGTCGTGTTACGTTGATTAACTACTCTAAATATTCTGTAATTTTGGAGAGAAAGTATTAGACGGGGCACTAATTTCTCTATCGGTATCGGTCGACATATATTTGGTCTAGTCGTGATTAAAGTAGTTTTCGAAATTTTAGACAATAGCGATATTAATAGGGAGGGTTCTTTTCATCTTTGGCGTAAAAAAAGGGGAATAGCTTGAATTCGTGAAACAAAAGAACAAAATCACGAAAACGGCCTTCATAGTTCATATTTTTGCCAATATAGTTATTTTATATATCATCAAATACGCTTCGTATTGATATTTTACAAAAAGACATCTAATAATAATCTACCCTTTCTATTAACAAACAAACGACCTACAACAACTGTAAAAGTAAAAAAGGATAACAATAACGTAGTGGTTTAATAAGTCACAAGCAATAACTGGGTGGCCTATGGGGAAATATCTACCAGCCGAAGATTGGCTTGTGAACGTGAGGTGGTACGAGATTCAGATCCTTGCAATGTTGATTATCATAGTCTTTTGTTCTTGGTGTTGCTCCAGTGCATAGTCTCAAGAAATCGTTCCCTGTTAGAACATAGTGTGAGAATGCCAATCCTCCATCGACCACCTCGTTAAAGCTCGGAACCGATCTTGATTTTCGCATCTTCCTTCCTCCCTCTCCATTGTTTAAGATCTTATCGAGATCTGAATACTCCATGAACCTCTGTGTTGCTGCTTCCCAAGAGAGATTGTACATTTGTTCAGGAGTGAGAGGTAGTGGCTCTTTCGTCATTGCTTCTTGCACTTTGGACACAAAGTCTTCGGATGTTTTGTAAGTTAAGCAGTTCGGGAATGATCTAAAGAATTCGTTTGAAGGGTGATCTGCACACACCACAAACTTCCCCATGGCTAGTGCTTCTGCGGTTGCTGTGCATAGAACATCGCTGATGCTGGGGTTTATGAACACTTTGTACCTTCATCAAGATGTGGGAAAGACAATCAAAGAGCGAAACCTTAACAAGTTTTTAAAAGCAAAGCACATTTTTCAGAACTTACTTGTGAAGAGCATCGTCAGCGTGGTCCCTTCCTTTGAGGAAATTGAGATTCAAGTCATGTTTCTTTGCTGCACGTTGGACCTCGACTGCATCTTCACCGTTCCCATATACATCTAGATTGAAGCTCCCAAGTTCGCTTTTGTGTTTAGCCATCAGATCTATTAGTTCTCTGTATCCTTTAGCCCACACCATTTTTCCTAAGAAGTATGCACCTTTTGAGAAAGCTTGTTCACCACGGGATCTCTCTTCAGCAATTTTCTCCCCAATCATAAGGAACTTGGGATTGACACCATGGACATTGCATACAACAGACTTTGGTAAATCTTGTGTTGCCGCAGAGAGGCGAAGAACCTTTCATGAGTAGAAAATATGTATTAGCTCGTGTACTATTTATTAGTAAAGAGGATTCAAGCAACAGAACAAGGCTTGAAGAAATAGAGTAGATGATTCACCTTGTCACAATACGCTCGTGTGACCCAATTGTTTACATGGTTCACAAAAAATGCTTGAAGAGCTCCATTCTTCTCCCTCTTGATGTACTCTAAGTAGTTTGTGTGGACAATTCCAACAACATGGTTGAATTTATCAGTCCAACGCTTGCCGTGATAATACCAGTTGAGATGTTCAGGTTCTTCAAGTATAGCAATGTCAGCATCTTTTGACGATATAAATTGAGAAGTGTCACCAGCAGGAAATATGCTGCGCCTTTCTTTTGAAAACTATAAGAAACCAGAAAGCTCAGTTACTCTATAGAAATAATTGAAAAACATATTGGCAGCCATAGAAATAAAAAAATAGAATCCAAAATGATCAACATACCTTTCCTGGGTAAAAGGAGATTTTAAAATCAGCCTTGAAACCAATCCTTTCCTCCAACCATTTACGTATATAACTCTCTTGTTCTTCAGGTGAGCTGAAGGTGAGATTGTTTGGATACACTAGTTCTTGATCAGATTCGCAGAGCCAAGGAACCACGAGAGTAACACTCTGTTTTGCAGCTTTTGCCAAATACGCCGCTCTGAATAGCGGATTTACAGCTGTTCCGGTCATCCAAGGAAGACTAGCTGTTGTAACAATTGCCACATGCCTTTTGTTTTCCGGTGTCTCAGGCTTCACAAAATCAGTCCAAAACCCACCATCATAATGGTGTCCTGTGCTTTGAAGAACACTGGCTATCCTCATATCCAAATCAACTCCATGGTTATCATTTTCAATTAAATCGGATGCTTGTGCAGATGGCAGACGCCAAAGTTGTTGGCTCTTGCATTTGCAAAGGCTTTCTACTATTCGGTCACATGTATCTGAAAGAAAATTCAGCAGAACAGAATCAGGAACTTTGTATGTAAACACTGAAACTATAAGATAATGTACAAGAAAGGGTGTTTAAAACCAATAACCTACACATCTAGAAATTTTTATGTCTACGGCAGATGTCATTTGATTGATCTGTCTCATACAGAATCTAGACTTACACATATTTGATATCCAGGATTAGTGTGATAATGCAGAACATCAAATCTCACCATCTAAACTTCTGGTGAAGCAAGCAACCCACTTAACAAAGACACTCTAATATCAGAGAGAAGATTCAAACTTTTGACGGAAAAACCACCTATGGTAGAGAAACAACTCAATACATACAACAGACAAAATAATTAACCATCATGAAGAGAAAAATGCAATCTTACCCTTTCTAACACCAATCTGATCAAGAAAAGGTTCAGATTGTCTAACCAAACATGCCAACAGTTCAGGTACATCCAACGGAGGGACATCCTGCACCAAAGTAAAAGGAGGCCAAGTTAAACTCCCAATCCAACACTGAACTCGACCTAAAAATATATAAAGTAACAAGAAAAACTGATAGAGCTCCAACTTCCAAATACCAACCTTAGCCTCATCAGTTTCTTTGTAAATTGATTTCTGCAAATAAAACAAAAGAAAAAAGCACCATTAGAAAAGTTGCCAAACACCATAAGAAACTCAATCAATCATTCCAAGAACAGTAACTATCAAGTCAGCATACGAAAATGTCGTGGCTATTGAAAGAGAAGCCACTTCTACAGTAAGATAGAAGAAACTTTTGAAATAGGTTCCCAAAAAGTTGGAGAAACTTACAAAGCTGGTTTTGAGCTTCTCAACAAATTCACTGTTCTTGAATCCACTCAATATTTCTAACGAGCTTCGTTTCTCAAACTCTTTAAATCTACTCTTCAAAGACCTAATCGGTTCCCAATCACCGAAATAAGCTTCTCCATCTCTCTCAGCCTCCGCGAAAAACTCCGTAAACCTAACCCTATCACTATTACGCCGTCTCCTCAATCTACTCATCTCCAAAACTCCCTGACGCTCATCCAATTCCATCTCAGACACAATCGCCTTCTTAATCGCCGATAGATCCATTCCAAGCTTCGCTCTCGCAGGTCCCCATCTCTCCATAACCTTGCGACTAATCTCCGGCGCCGAATAAACCCTACGAAACTCCGAAATCTTCGGCTGAAGCTTCTTCATGATACCAATTTCATTTGAGAAAGACGACGCCGATGGTGAACCAACGGGAAACGCAGACCTCGCCGAGTTATTGAGGAAATTCTCGATCTCTCTATCGAACGTTGATGCTAGATTCTTAACAGAGTTAGCTCTGTCTCGCATCAGCTGCAAATCCGCATCTGCTGAATCCCATACCTCTCTCCATCCTTTCGACAAAAACGATAACGCGTTTGTTGAGGATAACGTCATTGAAAGAGACGAAGAAGAAGATGTTCCGGTCGTCATTGACGTAGATGACGGAGGAATTAGAGTTTCCTTTACCATGACTTAGGGTTTATCGTTTCGTCACGACGATTTCGTGAGAGTGCTGCTAATAAGGTTTTCTCTATCTGTTGAGAGAATTTGGGAAGAAGAAGAAGAGAAATTGACGGCTGAGATTAATTTGGATTGTTTTATTTTTTTAATTCTCTTTCTGATTATTCTGGAAGATTAACACGTGGAAAATAAACAAGTCGGACGGACGATAGGCGCTCTTTACTGAAGCCTTGTCCCGTGAGACCGTGTCCAACGTGGCATGGGTTCCACATCATTGATTACGTGGCGTGTTGTGAGTGGTTGACGAGATTATCCGATTGTGTCGGATTTAACTTAGGAATATGCTGGAATCGAAGAATCTGGTCCTACGGGGCATGGTATTGACAATGACATTTAACAAAAAAAAACATTGGAAAGTGATATCAGTGGACGTAATTAGACCGTAACGAGTTCCATTAACGGATCAAAATAGAGGCCGACTTAACCAAAACAACCAACGGACGCCACGCGAGACCTTGTGAAATTGTTAGAAATTTAGCAAATTTTGATACCATTATACAATAGTAGAACCTTTGTCTTCACCATCTTGACCATATATATATCATACAAAATATCACGGTCGACATGAACTCTTGCTCAAGAGTTTCTAGTGATTTGCCTTTGATCGCTCTCGTTAAAGCTTTTTATCAAAGAATACCAAATAAAAATAAAAATTAACAAGCTCAACTTACGATAAATTAACAAATTAAATTGAATCCAAATGGTAAGCTTGAGAAACGTCCCTGTATATGAAATTGAATCCAAATCATGGCTCTAGATATTCGAGCTGACAGAGAAATTCATTAGATAATGAATAAGCTCAAGATCACGCACGTGTCTAGCCAATATTCATCTTTCATGATCTTCAGGTTTGTATCCACTTATCCCCAATCCTGAGATGCATTGTTTCTAGAACTGGAGCCTTGCTTAGCAGCAGCAAATCGTTTACAAAAGCTGAACCTATCTCATGCAATGGAGTACCACATAGTCAAGCCTTGGAACCAGTTTCCACACCGAAAGCCACCGTTTTGACAAAAGACTCGTGGCTACAACATCTTTTGTGCTAACCAATGACAGTATCTTCATGAGCAAGTCATCACTCAGGTCACAAATACTACTCATATTAAACTTCAAATCTCATCTGCTCGCTCTAAATCAGCCTCACTGATAACAGAATTTATTTTCAATTCAGCCGAACTAGAAGAATTCATTAATAATTAAACAAAATCCTAACGAATCTTAAAAAGAAAAAAAAAACAGAGACTTTTAACGGTGGTAACAAAAGAGAAAAAAAAGTAAGAAAGAGCCCTAACTAATTCAAGGTTCACTATCAAGTTCAAATTCGACGACAAAGTAGTCAAAAGTGTTGATGTTATAAGAGCTTACGATGAACAATATGGGGGAGATGAAGAGGTACATAAATTATTTGTGTTTGTAGATTTTAGCTTATATAAGTCTTAAGCGCTTTATGTCTCTCTATGGGTGTCATATGACCCTTATACTCCTTAACTACCTTTGCCACTAGCCTTTCACCTTCAAAAAAGGCGCCAACGCAATTATGTTTGTACAGTAAAACCTCGATAATTTCATAAATTTAATAAATTAATAAATTCTTCTGATATCGAGTTGAGACTAGTGTAAATCGATAAAAAAATAGTATAAATCGATCAAATAATAAGATAATAACTTTTTCAAAATCCTATGTAAATATATGATCTCATGTCATAAATTAATAATTATATAAACTTATCAATATATATATATATATAACTTAAATATTTTTACTACATCGAAATATGACTCTAGTGTTATTTGTTTTTGGTAAATTTGTATTAATTTTTTGTAGAGTTTATTTCTAATATCTTTAGTACAAAAAAAGATTGTATTGTTTACTAAACTTAATACTTGATTTTCTACTTGTAATTAGTTTTAAAAAAGATATAGATTATAAAAAGAAAAGAACATCTTAAATTTCAGGTACCTTAGCTGATTCTTTTGAAAAACATTATTTTTATAAGAGAATGATCATTATTCTAACTTACGTTTGTTGTTAGGAGAGAGTGTCTGAGCATTTTGGAGTGCCAACTTACAGACTACGATTTTACAATTCCAAACCTCCATCTTGTCTCGTTTTGCCCAAAAGACTATATGATAAAGGTAATATTTTGGACCTTGTAACACATAATAGATGTTGAATATTAAAGCCTCCAATTAATAAACTTTGAATTTGTTTTTTATATCTAAGGACAATCTTAACTTAAGCATGTATTTATCCTATCATATCACTAGATTCACTACACATAACACATGACATCTAATGTTATAAGTAGGAAATCAACTACATTATTATCAATGGTTGATTATAATTCTATTAATTGGCAATAACTAAGTAGAATGCGGATATCTCTTATATACTAAATAATGTTCTCTTGAAAGAGTGTGTAATTGTTTCGCAATGAACAAAAATATTCACACAATATCTACTCTAGTCTTCTCTGCTCCCAAAACGTTCTTCGCGGTGGCCGTCGGTAGATATCCTTCATCATGGACAGTGATAAGAACATGACATGAGCTATTGTCTTCTTTCTCGTTGTCGCCATCTAGAACCGGCTTTACACATCCCCTGTGGAGTAATTGATGTTGTCCTATCTCCGCTGATAGTTTTGAATCCAAAGTCTCTTTGAAATGTGCAAGACCAGAGAATTCTTCCACAGCCTCGTAGATCTTCTCGACGCAATTCACGACCTCGATCAGGATTGATGCCATTGTGACTCCGGGAATGATCTCCAAAAGATCTTTATATGTCTCTGGATAAGAAGATTTGAGTGCAATCTTTAAGTTTTTAATGGCCTTTTTGGAGTTGTCAATGTGTGCGTTCACACAAGCACTATCGTTCCTCATTGTTTTAATAGATTTGGCTATGGCTTTTAGGGCTTCACCAACTTCTCTGCTCATAGTCGTGATTGGCTCTTGAATCTTACTTTCGAATTCTTGTGGTGCCTGCTTAAGTAGCAAGTAAAAAAAAAAAAAGAATTGATTGGGTCAAACAATTAGTAATTTTTATCTTTTTGCTTAACCCTTTATTATTTGTTAATACTCTGTCCTTCAATTAAAGATTAGTTTTCTAGAATTTTCACATAATTAAAATGTTTAATTACATATGGACCATTTTCATACTAAAACTTTTCCACAACTATGAAATATACAATTTAATAAACCTAAACATTCTCTATCAAATTTTTCAAAAAATTACAATTTATCAACATCAAGTAATATAGATTCATGATAGGATTATAAAAATTAGTCTCCATATATCAAACAAAATAAAAACGTAATTAAAAGGTCAATCTTCATGGAATGGATGAAGTATGTAATTTCTTATCTAGGGCCATTTTCGTCATTCAGGGGGTTGACATTTTATACACAATGTTTGATATGAGAAGTAATAAACTTATGATAAAAAGTTATTTATGAATGGTAAAGGCACACGAAATAACAAAAAAAAATCAAATATACACACGTCAAGTAACAATACTTATTCCCTCGAAATGGCGATTTAGTTGATTCACACGAACCTTATCGTTTGAAAGAACGTAGCCATTGAGGATTTCTAAATGGACGGCACATTGGCGAACGAGTCCTGCAATTTTCAAGTACTTTTTCCACGGGTGCCGTAACCTGAAACGTCCATGCCCTGGTTCCCATCTTGCAAGATTCGCCTGCAAGAAATCAGTAATTAATTAGTATATATATGAACGTTAAATGATCAGTACTATATATTATTCGTTCAAAACATATACATATACATACCAAACTATCTTCAGTGCTTTTTGATGTTAGAATGCTTTTGTATTCTCGAACACACGAGCTTGTCTCCTTTGAAATCTTCTCCGGTTGAAAATATTCACCCTCGAATCCTTTTATAAAAAGCGTGTATGCATGCATAAGAAATAGATCTATGGTATATATATTCTTTGAAGAAGGTAATTCAAAATGTTGGATATATTTAGTCACCTTCTAGGTACTTAGCAAGTTTGTTAATGTTGTTAGCAATCATCTTGTGAAGATCTTCGCCAGCCCATACAGGACAAATGAAAATCGACACAAGGATGCAGATCGTGCCACCGATAAGAATAGTCGATAGTCTTTGATATGCCATAATCAATATTTCATCTGTACGGTAACCCGAAATCGCAACGAAACTAAATGTGAGTATGAATATCAGAGCACCATAGTCATATCTCTGTTTAATCCGTGGGAAAAACCGCGAAAATGTTGCAGCTGCGCCTAGTGAGAACACTAAGATCCCAAGAACTATGGGCTCTCCTTGATGCCCAAAGAAACGAGCAAGGTGTACTGCCCCAACCCCTAAGGCTCCTGCTATTAATGTTGCAAACCCTCTGTTTAAACCTTTGGAAAGTGTTCCACCTACACAAAAATGGTTATTAGATAGTGTTTTTTAATCAGAATCTTTAATTAATACTACATCCTGTTTTTTCAAGGTAATAAATTAGTACGGTTTGATAGACTTACCAACAGTGAATTCGAAGACCACGACTACGGTAAGTATCGCCCACATACCCGTGACCCCAAAGCTGATGTAGAGTGGTCGCACATAGTACAACAATGACACTAATGTGAGAGCAACCCCCACTTTCATGGAGTGGATGATCCGTCTTGGATCATCTTTCGCAAACTTTTGCACATTCTTTACGCGTTTGGTGACATCGTCTTTGAGCTTGCTAGGGAAATCCTGAAGCCTTTGAAAGAACCCTGCTTTCTTCTCTTGAGCATTCAAATCCATTTCCATATGAGAATCTCAAAGAAAATGTTAAAGCTAGTGAAATTGGCTTATATTCGTAAAACCTTTGGGATGTGTGGTGCTTATGTGGGATAGTTTTGGGCTATATTTATAGGTAGAAAAAGCTTAGTTTGTGAAGAGACAGATTTTTCATTGCTGACTAAGCTAGCAGCTCAACCAATATTTTATGGATTTGATTTTGCTTTTTAAGTGATGGTGATTTTTCTTAGTTAGATCTTATTAATTGATGGATGGCTTTTCATCTAGCTAGCTAGGTAGAATATAGATGTACATGTTGTTATAACGTACGACAAATATAAGACTAATAATTATTTTATATATATTTATTTTATTTACAACACACGGTAATATTCAGGAAAAATGAAGAAAGTGATATGTAGAAAATGAAAAGTTGAAGAAAAATAAAACAAAAGGACCAAGTTGATCGAACCCACTAGAACTCAGCAGAGAAGCTATATATCTAAATCAGAGGTTGAGAATGTTTGCCTATAACTTTACAGCAGTTAATGTTTGTATGATAAAAAGAAAATATTCAGACAACTTTATGTAACAAAATAAATCAATGTGTATTATGATGATTAGATAATGATAATTATATAAATAAATAAAGATAATGTGTTAATGTTATTCATGTGGCTGATAAGTGAATAAAATTGTTATAGCAAGAACTTCTGAACTTGTATATTATTGTTTTGACTTTTGAGCTTTCTTCTCTACCTAACCCATTTTTTCTTCAAACCTTTGTAAATTTTAATATTTTTTAAAAATAAATTTAACATTTAAAAAAAACTTGTAAATTTAATTTAAAATATTTTCATATTAAATTTCTTTAAGAACAAAAAAACGATTAGTTCTACGGTTCACAGTGAACTATTCAAAAATAAAATATTTTTGACTTCTTTATTTATTTATTTCATGAAACTGATACACATGATTTCTGTATCTAAACCGTACGTTTAAAAAAAAAAAAAAAAAA
>Ga0041059_1000693_pt1 | contig 26227 bp, 20 predicted proteins | sample AraColnosormetaG_FD_56232 | JGI IMG/M metagenome (GOLD analysis project Ga0041059, IMG submission 56232) | Arabidopsis roots microbial communities from North Carolina, USA - Col MF nosort | ecosystem: Host-associated > Plants > Roots > Unclassified | place: USA: North Carolina | collected... | reverse complement strand
TTTTAATACCAATCAAGATTTTAAAATTTTGGTTTCCCTACAATTTAGTAAAACTATTTTATTGTAGTTTTCCATTCATATTTAAGTTTTTTAGTTTTTCTAAAGTTTAGAAAATCTAGTTTTTACTCAATCAACGTTATTTTTTCAAAAACCAAAAACCAATTTTTTAGGGGTTTTTAAAACAAAAATATAATAACAAAAATCTAAAATCTATAGACTAAAATCTAAACTCAAAAACTGAATCGAAAATATCCATTCAGGCCTAATACATCCAATATTTCAATACTTCTTAACTCTTAACTCTTAAGTTTTAAGTAATTAAATATATAAAGATCTGTTGCCAAGCGTACCCTTTTTATAAACATTCCAAATAACTATCTCCATTCTTTGGAGTTACCCAATTTCGACGTTGAACACAAACCCTTGCTTCTCTCTTCTCTGTTTCTCTCTCGCAGCGAAAAATCATGGCGATTAGCTCCTTCAAGCATGAACATCCTCTTGGTTCGTTTTCGATTTAAACCTAATCGATCAATCTTGTTGATCTTTGTGTATCTCTCTCTCATCGTAGGGATTTTTTTAGCGACTAGGTTTAAAAATTCTCAAAATCTGGTTACGTCTATTTCAATTGCTTCTGAGTTTGCATGAATTGATCCTTGATTCTGATTTCCAACGATTTCAATTTTGATTGCGTTAACAGTTATAAGAATCCGCAAAATTATATGTTGAATGATTTTATCGCCGATTCTGTATTGTTTCGTGAAGTAGTATGCATAATCTTTGATTGAAACAAGTTTTGTGTTTATTGATGCAAATACATTATGATCTTTATTCAAGTGGAGATGAATATTGATGTTGAAGTTACTAAGTTTCACTTGTCTCTCTTGTGTTCCGTGGTCGAGTCTCTGTTGTTCACGGGGCGTAGAATCGCTATTTCAGTCCCTGTACATAATCTTTGATTGAAACATGTTCTGATTTGGTGCTGCTTTTGCTGAGGAAGCAAAATACATTATAGTCTCTGTTCAAGTGGAATCCTAAGATATTATCACTGAGTATGTGTTGTTCACGAGGCTTAGAATCACTATTTTAGTCCCTGGAGCCTGGAGTAGTAGTGTACATAATCTTTGATTGAAACATGTTTTGATTTTGTTCTACTTTTGCTGAGGAAGCAAAGTACATTATAGTCTCTGTTCAAGTGGAATCCTAAGATATTATCGCTGAGTCTGTGTTGTTTTACGTGGGTTAGAGGATGTTGATGTGTTGAAAATTGATGGATCTGTGTTTTTTTTGCTCTTGAATGTTACAGAAAAGAGACAAGCTGAAGCAGCACGTATCAGGGAGAAGTATCCAGACAGAATACCAGTATGAATTTTGGCTATTTTCATTTAAGAAAATTGCATAGCTTTTGCCTTATTCTCTCTGAAATTGTTGCAGGTCATTGTCGAAAGAGCCGAGAAGAGTGATGTCCCGGATATTGATAGGAAAAAGTAAGTCCTTACTTCTCTTGAGGAGTTGGATATAATCTCTTTCTTCTCACTGAAAGTGGCTTCAAGCCCTTTTCTGAGAACCCTACACTCCCTCACATTTAGTAATGAATTGGTTAATTGGATAGAAATAATTTTTTTTTATTGAAAGATCTGGAGGAATTTCTGGTTTTCATGGTTTGTTGCTTAGGGATAATGAATTGGCTGACTTACTATTCAAAACTTTAGGTACTTGGTCCCAGCTGATTTGACTGTTGGCCAGTTTGTTTATGTTGTACGGAAGCGGATCAAGCTCAGTCCCGAGAAAGCCATCTTCATTTTTGTCAAGAACATTCTACCACCAACTGGTTAGTTTCAAACACGTTCCTTAATCATATACTTTTCCAGTTCAAGGAATCATATCTTTTTCTCAGTTGAGCTAATAGTAGTAGTGTTATCCTTTTATTGCAGCGGCAATAATGTCTGCAATTTATGAAGAGCACAAAGACGAAGACGGGTTTCTATACATGAGTTACAGTGGTGAGAACACGTTCGGGATCTTCTTCTAATGCGCTTGGAATATGTGGATGCATCAGATTATCAATGTACAGTCTGTCTATTTCTCTGCTTGTCTCTAGTTTTCATGACATTGGACGAAGCTTTTGAAACTTGCATGCTATGTTATTAACATGATAAGGTCTTCCGTTCATGGTGTTAATTTGGCTTTATGCTACACTTAATTTCAAACTTAGTCGCTATATATAGTTGAGGTCACTTGGTGTCCTCCTTGAATATTGGCCCGGCCTATTTCACTAGTCGTTGAACCGTTACGATTTCTATCTTCTCAAAGTTAGCTCGACCGTCAAATCTCTAAGCTCTTGCAATCTCTGCTTCTAAGGAACACAAAACAGAGATAACTTTAGCTATAAATATTTAGATTTCAAAAGCAACTTGATTTAGGTAAATTTGTGCACACTCTAGAATAGATTATCATCTGTTACAGATTATTACTGTACAATCCAGCAAAAACTAGGCCTGGGATTTCGGATTAACCCAATGACCGAACTGAACAAACCGTTTTTTTGGTTCTGATAACCGACTATGAAGGGAAGGCTAAACCGATCGGCGAAATTATAATTGAAGTTCGGTTCTCGGTTCGGCAGACATAACCGATCAGTTTTCTCGGTTAATAGATACTATAAATATAAAGATAAAAACATTAGATCTAATCTTTTTAGCTTCTTCTCCGTTTCCTTTTGATCCTCATCCATGGCTATTTAGTCAATTCTCTCTATCTGCATGTGGTTTTCACTATGGTAGCACGTCGGGGCATATTTCGTTACGGAGATATCGTCATCCCTCGCTATCACCGTCACCGTCACAGACGTAGATCTGCTGATTATGAAGAGGGTAGCGGCACCAAGATACCATCAACCCTAATTTTTAATAGGTTTGGATTTTTAGTTATTTTGGGTTTAAGTTTGTTTTTCGTTTTGGCCCAATTATTGGTTTGTAATTATAAAATTTTGTTTATCTTCGCCCATTCTATAATTTTTGTTTTGACCCATTATCTTGATTTTGGACTTATTCGGTATAAACTAACCGAACTAAAAAAAAAATCGGTTTAGTTCAGAGTTGATTTTGAATCCTATAACCAAACCGACCCGAACCAAATCTTTATTCGGTTTAATTTGACAAAATTTTAAAGAACCGAAAAAACCGATTAAACCAAACCGAACCGATTACCCGAATAAACCGAATGCCCAGGCCAAAAACAACTGAAAATAAAAAATAAAAAATGAGATAGGAGAATATTTAATCCGACGGTGGAGAAATGTTGATATAATAAAACGTGATACAGAGGATCATAAACCCGCAACATGAGAAACGTAATAAGTTAAGTCAAAAAAACGAAAAAGCCAGAATCATATTTGTGGCTCTGGTTTCTCCATCCAAACAAAAACAACACCCAAACCTTGTCCACACCAAAATGTTAAACTCAAAATCCAACCACACACACACAATTTCTCTTCCTCTCTACCATTAACATCGATCAGAAAGACCGAGAGAGAGAGGGAGAAGCTGATTGATTATGGCTGCTGCTTCGATTTCTGCAATAGGATGTAATCAAACTTTGATAGGAACTTCCTTCTATGGAGGATGGGGAAGTTCCATCTCCGGAGAAGATTACCAAACCATGCTCTCCAAGACAGTTGCGCCACCGCAACAAGCCAGAGTCTCAAGGAAAGCAATCAGAGCAGTTCCAATGATGAAGAATGTCAATGAAGGCAAAGGCTTATTTGCACCTCTAGTTGTTGTCACACGCAACCTAGTAGGCAAGAAGAGGTTTAATCAGCTCAGAGGAAAAGCCATTGCCTTACACTCTCAGGTTTGCTTGTCTTATAATCATTCTCTTAAGAACTAGTCAAAGAAGCAAAGTTTTGTGGAACTGGGTTCTTTTGTTCTTTCAGGTGATCACTGAGTTTTGCAAATCGATTGGAGCAGATGCAAAACAGAGACAAGGGCTTATCAGGCTTGCTAAGAAGAATGGAGAGAGGCTTGGTTTCCTTGCTTAGGTCTTAAAAAGAACAAATCTTTCTCTCTGCTTGTGTCTGATATATACACTCACAACTCCTCTTGTTGTTCTTGTCTAGATGTATTTTGTCCAAACCTATAATCTTGATTTTTGTTACATTGCCTTTGAGGGTTACTCAAACACACATAACTGCTGCCATTCTCATCTGAAAAGTTGTTCAATAAGGTCTTAGCTGAACTAGTTTTCTCAGTCACATAGAGATACAAAATATGTAATATTGCCACTCTTTCAACAGATTAAAAAGCCTAATCATAACTCTCAAACAATTAAGGGATTGAAAAAGACTGTAAGTTTTGCTTTCTATTGAAGCATCCCTAAGATCGGAGAGGTATTGAGAGCTGCAGTTTTTTAACACCGTGAGCTTACACTGATTACTTCAAGACCCAAGTAAGATTGCATAATATGTCAATAAAGTTGTCATCGTGGAAACTTGATATATATGGAACTTTACCTAGACATTCTTTAACACAAACTCTGTTTCTGCTAGCTAAGCATTCGTTCCCAAAGGTTTCCAGGAGGTTGACTTGTTGCCAGTTGCCTTAACCTTGATTAGGTTGAAAATTTGGGTACGAGTAATGTTACAGAACCACACGTGGGAGGTCACACGTGCGAAATCAAATGGAAGAAGGAATTAATAAGAGGCTGACGCGTGTCGACTGAGGAGTGGCAGACTCAAACATGCCGTTAGGCCCTTCTATATGAGCAATATTCAGCTCATCTTTCTCTTTTATCAATTAATCTGTAAAATCTAGAATCTCTGAGAACTTTTCTAAGCTAGATATCTCACATCGAGACTAGCAGATCCTTGGGTGTTTTATGAACATCGATTGCTCATTGTAATCAGGGATTTATTCTTAATCGGAATTGATTTTACAGTGAACCGGAAAGTTATTTGTATCAAAGGTATCAAAGCTCTGTCTTTCCTTGGAGTCATGGTTCATACACGTTTTCATGATGAGTCGAAGGAGAAGGGAAAAGAGGTGGAAGGTTTGGATCCGATGGAGGAGAGGATGGCGAGGCTGGAGGCGATGATGGAAGCTCATAGCAAAGCGACGATGAAGAATCTGGCTGATATGATGACTGCGATGAGCAGATCTACAGCTCAGAAACAGCCGGATGAGCAGTCCAGTGGTGAGCGGAGTCTACCTCGATCATCAACTTCAACGGATGATAGAGTGGTTTTTCAGGATGTCCGATGAGAAAATCGACCAGAGCAGGATCAACGACGAGACAATCGTCACGAACAGGATCAGCGAAGGGAAAATCGTCATGATCAGGTTCGATTTGAAAACCCAAACAATTATGGTAACTTGACGCGTTTGGGTAAGATTGATTTGCCTCGTTTTGATGGATCTGGAATCAAAGAATGGTTGTTCAAGGTAGAGGAGTTCTTTGGTATTGATTATACCCATGCAGATCTGAAGGTGAAGATGGCTGCTATCCATTTCGATGGTCATGCTGCAACATGGCATCACTCTTTTATGCAGTCGGGTGTAGGTTTGGAGGTGTTGTATGATTGGCCTGGTTATGTTCAGTAGTTGAGAGAGCGGTTTGATGATGACTGTGATGATCCCATGGCTGAGTTGAAGAAGCTAAAGGAAACAGATGGCATTGTTGATTATCATAAGAAGTTTGAGTTGATTAAGATTCGGGTTAACCTTTCTGAAGAATATTTGGTGAGTGTTTATTTGGCAGGTTTGCGAATGGACACTCAGATGCATGTCAGGATGTTTCAACCACAAACGGTGCGTCACTGTTTTCGTTTGGGAAGGCTGTATGAGAAGGCACATCCTAAGCGTCTTTCTTCAACACCTTGGCAACCTAAGACAAGTGGAGCAGCTGGTACTTTGAAGTCACCTAGAGAGGCTTCTAATACACCTGACAAATATTACAACAAGGAGAATCAATACACTAAACCTGAGTTTAAACCAAATAATGCTAGGAAGCTGTCTCAACAGGAAATGAGTGAGAGGAGAACGAAGGGCTTATGTTATTTCTGTGATGAGAAGTTCAGTCCTGAACATTATTTGGTGCACAAAAAGCAACAACTCTTTTGTATGGAAGTGGATGAAGAGTTTGAAGATGCGTTAGAGGAATTGACTGGTGAAGAAGAGAAGAATATGCCTCAGATTTCAGTGAATGCGGTTTCAGGTATCTCAGGATACAAGACTATGCGGGTAAAAGGAGCTTATGGGAAAAAGACCTTGTTTATATTGGTTGATTCAGGTTCTACTCATAACTTCATTGATTCGAAGGTGGCGGCTAAGTTGGGTTGTCAGATTCAGGATGCAGGGTTGGCTCGGGTCTCAGTGGCTGATGGTAGGAAGTTGAAAGTGGATGGGAAGATAGTGGATTTCTCTTGGAAGTTACAGACTACACAGTTTCACTCAGATATTTTGCTGATTCCATTACAAGGAGTGGATATGGTTTTGGGAGTTCAGTGGTTGGAAACTTTGGGAAGAATTTCTTGGGACTTTAAGCAGTTGGATATGAAGTTCAGATATGGTAATCAGAAAGTGTGGCTGCATGGTATTAAGGAAGGGTCTGTGAGAGAGGTCAAGGCACAAAAACTACATAAACTTCAAGAAGAAGAGGTTCAGTTGGCTATGTTATATGTAAGGAAGTGGTTGAATCTGAAGAAGATGATGATACAGAACATCAGGTTTTGGGTTCTATTAATGCCTTAACAAAAGATATGGGAGAGGAGTCATTTGTAGAGAAGGTTGTGACAGAATTTCCTGATATTTTTGTAGAGCCTACAGATTTACCTCCTTTTAGAGCACCACATGATCACAAGATAGAATTATTGGAGGACTCTAATCCGGTGAATCAAAGACCATACCGTTATGTTGTTCATCAGAAGAATGAAATCGATAAAATTGTGGACGATATGTTGGCGAGTGGGACGATACAAGCGAGTTCAAGTCCATATGCTTCTCCGGTGGTCTTGGTTAAGAAGAAGGATGGCACGTGGAGGCTTTGTGTAGATTACAGAGAGCTCAATGGAATGACTGTGAAGGACAGGTTTCCTATACCATTAATTGAGGATTTGATGGATGAATTAGGTGGCTCCAATGTGTATTCTAAGATTGACTTAAGAGCTGGCTACCACCAAGTTCGCATGGATCCTCTTGATATACACAAGACTGCTTTTAAAACGCATAATGGTCATTACGAGTATTTGGTAATGCCATTTGGCCTTACTAATGCCCCGGCTTCCTTTCAAAGTCTAATGAACTCCTTTTTCAAACCATTCTTAAGAAAGTTTGTTTTGGTGTTCTTTGACGATATCTTAATATACAGTACTTCAATGGAAGAACACAAGAAGCATTTGGAAGCTGTGTTTGAGGTTATGAGAGTGCATCACTTGTTTGCCAAGATGAGTAAATGCGCATTTGCAGTTCCAAGAGTGGAGTACTTAGGCCATTTCATAAGTGGGGAGGGAATTGCCACGGATCCTGCTAAGATCAAGGCAGTTCAGGATTGGCCGGTTCCTGTTAATCTCAAGCAGCTTTGTGGTTTTTTGGGATTGACTGGTTATTATAGGCGGTTTGTAAGGAACTATGGAACTATTGCAAGTCCTCTCCATGCGTTAACTAAAACAGATTCCTTCGTGTGGACTACTGAAGTTCAGCTTGCTTTTCAAAACCTTAAGGACACATGTGCAACACTCCGGTGTTAGCTCTACCTCAATTTGATAAGCAGTTCGTAGTAGAAATGGATGCGTGTGGTCATGGCATTGGTGCAGTGTTAATGCAAGAAGGACACCCATTGGCTTTCATCAGTAGGCAGTTGAAAGGGAAACAATTGCATCTGTCCATTTATGAAAAAGAGTTATTGGCAGTGATCTTTGTTGTGAGGAAGTGGAGGCATTACTTGATTTCTAGCCACTTTATCATTAAGACAGATCAAAGAAGCCTGAAGTATTTGCTGGAACAAAGGCTCAACACTCCCATCCAACAGCAATGGTTACCTAAACTGTTGGAATTTGATTATGAAATACAGTACAAGCAAGGCAAAGAGAATCTGGTGGCCGATGCTTTGTCACGTGTAGAGGGGTCTGAAGTTCTGCACATGGCTCTATCTGTGGTCGAGTGTGATTTACTAAAAGAGATTCAAGCTGGTTATGTGACAGATGGGGATATTCAAGGAATTATCACAATTCTACAACAGCAGGCTGACAGTAAGAAACACTATACTTGGAGTCAAGGAGTGTTAAGACGCAAGAATAAGATTGTGGTTCCAAATAACAGTGGAATTAAGGATACTATTTTGAGATGGTTGCATTGCTCTGGAATGGGTGGACACTCGGGTAAAGAAGTCACACATCAACGGGTGAAAGGGTTGTTTTACTGGAAAAGCATGGTGAAGGATATTCAGGCATTCATCAGAAGCTGTGGTACTTGTCAACAGTGTAAAAGTGATAATGCTGCCTCTCCTGGGTTGTTGCAACCTTTGCCAATTCCAGACCGCATTTGGAGTGATGTATCTATGGATTTCATAGATGGGTTACCTCTTTCGAATGGGAAAACAGTGATCATGGTGGTTGTGGATCGACTCAGTAAAGCTGCTCATTTCATCGCTCTTGCTCATCCTTACAGTGCTATGACTGTGGCTCAGGCTTACCTCGACAATGTCTTTAAGCTCCATGGTTGTCCTAGTTCGATTGTAAGTGACAGAGATGCTGTATTCACGAGTGCTTTTTGGAGGGAATTTTTTACACTTCAAGGTGTTGAACTCAAAATGACAATGGCTTACCATCCTCAAAGAGATGGGCAAACTAAGGTGGTCAACCGCTGTCTAGAGACCTATTTAAGATGTATGTGCCATGCATGACCTGAGCTATGGAGTAGGTGGTTAGCTCTCGCCGAGTATTGGTACAACACCAATTATCACACAGTACTATGACACCTTATGAAGCTGTTTATGGTCAACCTCCTCCACTGCATTTGCCTTATTTGCCGGGTGAATCAAAAGTTGCAGTGGTTGCCCGTTCAATGCAGGAGAGGGAGAGCATGATCTTGTTTCTTAAGTTTCATTTGATGAGAGCTCAACACAGAATGAAACAATTGGCTGATCAACACATAACTGAGAGAGAATTTGAAGTTGGAGATTATGTGTTTGTGAAGCTTCAGCCCTATAGGCAACAATCTGTGGTGATGCGAAGTACCCAGAAGTTGTCTCCTAAATACTTTGGTCCTTATAAGGTCATTGACCGTTGCGGTGAGGTTGCTTATAAGCTTCAATTGCCGGCTAACTCACAAGTGCATCCGGTGTTTCATGTGTCACAATTACGGGTGTTGGTTGGTACTGTGACAACTTCAACACACCTACTTCGGTGTTATCTGATGTCTTTGAGAGAGAACCTGATGTGATTTTGGAGAGGCAGATGGTCAAGCGCCAGGGCAAAGCAGTGACAAAAGTGTTAGTGAAGTGGGTTAATGAACCAGTGGAGGAGGCTACTTGGGAGTTTCTGTTTGATCTTCAGAAGAAGTTTCCACAGTTTTCTACTTGATAACCTTGAGGTCAAGGTTCTGGAGAGGGGGGAGATGTGTTACAGAACCACACGTGGGAGGTCACACGTGCGAAATCAAGTGGAAGAAGGAATAAATAAGAGGCTGACTCGTGTCGAGTGAGGAGTGGCAGACTCAAACATGCCGTTAGGCCCTTCTATATGAGCAATGTTCAGCTCATCTTTCTCTTTTATCAATTAATCTGTAAAATCTAAAATCTCTAAGAACTTTTCTAAGCTAGATATCTCACATCGAGACTAGCAGATCCTTGAGTGTTTTATGAACATCGATTGATCATTGTAATCAGGGATTTATTCTTAATCGGAATTAATTTTACAGTGAACCGGAAAGTTATTTGTATCAAGTAACATCAAAACTATTAAGAGTGGAAATTTTTTTGAAGTTTAAGGTAACATTTTAACGAATTTCAAACAAAAAAGCTTTCCGCTGCCGGAATTTGAACCCGGAATTCACAGCCAAATGTAAAAGGATCTAGATGATGAGATTTAACCAAAGTGCTACAGCAAATCTTTTGATATTATATGAATTTAGAATGTATAAATTTAGATGTATATGAATATTTTATTTCAAATTAAGATTTTGTTACATATTATAGGGTTACATACATAATCTTTTATATTTTAAATATTAGATTTGTTTTTTTTTTGTCAACCGATATAGATTAGAACTCAAAAGAACCAATCCCGAGGGATATTGTTTACATATGTGACATGATGTGATTCGGTACGAATTTTTCGTGCCAATTTATCCGTGTTTACATTTGCACTACGAGAAATTAAAGATAAAGAAAAATTTGTGAATTCTTCCCTGTTGTTCTGCAACTCCTCTAAATACACTGAAAATGTCGGCCATTCGGTTGGGGAAGACACCATCTTCACCAAGTCTGAACAGTCTGTAAAAAAAGCTACGTCCTGGTTATCTGCTCCATTTATACACTTCATCGCCCAAAGAAGAGCTTCCACTTCGGTATGTAGGGGGGAAAGACTTCTACGAACGTTAGTGGCTCCCATTGTTGGCGACTCTCCAAGAGATGATAGACAGAACCATCCTGTTCCTGAGAACTGATCACTTGCTTTCCAAGATCTATCAATAAAACACCAAAATCCAGAAAAAGGTGAATCTTGTGATAAATCCCTAACCCGAATTGGAGTTTCTAAATTCAAAGAACCATGACTTTCAGTATGAAACTCAACTTGAGCCTCCTGCCACAATTGGACATCTTTTTCCGCTAAAAGCAAAATCTCCTTCGGATCTTTATCCACATTTTCAAATACTTTTTCATTTCTTGCTTTCGAGATATACCAAATTATCCATGGATAAAGAACCGAATCGATGCCTGAAGGAATTCTCCAAAAGAAATGATCCAAATTCGTAAAAATTGAATTTGTAGGAAAAATTCCTGATGCCGATGGAATTTGAGAAAGGGCCCAAATCTGCTTTGCAGGATAGCATTGAAAAAGTGTGTGATTGATTGTTTCCTTTGGAGCACCACACTTAACATAACCCTTGTCACAAAGTATACCTCTTTTTCGTAAGTTCTCCGATACCGACACACTCAGATGATATTTGCCATAAAAAGTGACGTAGCTTTAGTGGACTGCACTTTCCACTACATATATTACATTTGTATTATAATACATAAAGTGGTCGTTTCTTTGATATTATTTTTTTTTTCTTTCCGAAATCCTAAAAGAACAAAAAAAATTTATCAATATAATATCATTTTTCAATTTGATGGAATGTCACACCAGTTATAATATAGATCACCAAAGTTAATCGAACAGTAACTACTTTTAGAGGTAATTAATTTCAATTTTCTAATAATAAATAGAAAATATTTTGTTAGATGAAATAAAAAGTTTGTAATAGATATATATATATATATATGTAAACAATCTTTTACAATTGACATCAACATATTATATCAAAACAATTAAGAACAGAACATATCAAAGACAAAACTATACAGAGAGACCAAAGAGTTTCATATCTCAAACCAATCAGGTAACGTGGAGTTTTGAACAATTAACGTGGAAGAATAAAGATTAGAAAAGAGTTTCATACCACAAACCTAATCAGATAACTTCAATATTCTTCATTTTTCATGCAACATCTTGGAAATAGGATGAGATCTCAGTTAAAGTTTGAATGGAGATAAAAAAACTTGGCAAATAAGGAACAGCTAAGCCATAGTAACCAGAGAAATACAAATGATAAACCATTGAGTCAGGATCAAGATCAAAGGCGACGAGTCTTTCTTGAGACGTAAGTGAGAGGATAACTTTATTGGTGTCCTTGGAAATGGTTAAAGGCGTGAGAGGCCGCGAGGTGATACCACCAAACCAAGTGGAAGTAGAATGCAAATCAACCGAGAAGATCTTTTCCCATGTGTTGTTGTTGTCTTCAACTCTCCACCAAAACTCTTGCTTGCAATCTTTCTTCAACTCAGAGATACAGAGACGACCATCAAGATTGCATAAACCAATCTTGTCAGCAGAGACATTACGTGTAATAAAAGGCGGTGTTTGGATGACTTGAAACATCTCTGTGTGAATATCGAAAACTACGAGTTTTGTTTCTCTTGTTGGATCTCCCTCTTCATCTCCTGTGAGCCAGTGAAGTGATCCGTTTGCAAATACTGGTCATTGATCAAACAAGATGTGATGGTGATCAAGAGGAGTAGTATTCACGAATCTCCAATTTTTTTCCTCTAAATCCAAAACCTCGCATCTTACCTTCTTCTTACAGCCAAACTAGTTTATACCTCCCCGTAACGCAGTCTTTACCAAATCCAAAACGAGTAAATAATGTGAATGGAACTGGTTCTATCCCCCGATAGTCTATAAGAAATTTTTGAATTTTCGCTAGACGGAGTGTTGTGCACGTAAATGCAGACAAGGCCATCGCAGCTCTCGGAGATGTCGAGAAACCCTTTGAACTCTTGGAATTCCAAACACTCTTTAGTTTCAACAGAAGCAGACGTGGTCTCCAACTCCAAGGCCATTGTCTTAAAAAACAGAGCGTTGTCTGGATGATTTACCAAATCATCACAGACAAAAAGGAGTTTTGGAGATTGTGTTTTCTGATGAGACATGTCTTACCTCGAAATCTTTGGACGTGATCAGAGTTCTCTAGTGTTTTGACACTGATTGGAATCTGATGAGAGATTTTACCGGAAGCTTCACTATGATTTCTTCGACGATTTCGTGAAGTATATGGATCTTCTTAGACTCTATTCTTCTTCGTTTGTTTTCTCTTCCTGAGAACAAAGAATTTCTCTTCTTCTTTGTTGCGAGTTTCTGATTCTTCTCAAACTATGTCATCTCTCTTCTTTTTACCCTCATGAATTCATTGTGCGCCCAATTTACTTACTACTATCTCATACCAAATTCAGGCGGAAGTGGTAAAGAAAAAAAAGTTTGGGGAAGCTAGAAACAGACAATAAATAACTTAATATTTTCCTCTATTTTTTTAAATCTAGTTCGAATCCTTAATGCCTGAGTAAAATATTCGTTAGATCCGCTTTGACTCGGTATTCGATTCGATTTGATTTGAAAAATCTGAATATCTGTAAGGTTTTGAAGCAAAGCAAATAGAAAAATATAATATTCGTAAAAATTGATGCAAATAACAAGTATTGATTTTTCAAAAGTTGAATATCCGCTTTGATCCGTATTATATATATATATATATATTAGAATATAGTTATGTATATATATGAATATCATAATATAGGTTGTATATTTATATATTTTCGGTTTGTATTGGTATATAACTTCAGTTTTTTGTTCTTTGGATACCTTATGTTTTTATGTTAAGATGTTAATATAATCATTTTTCTTTCATCTTAATGGCGGATTTTGATTTTTGGAATTAATTTGATGGCTTTTTCTTGATCGGTGATGTCAAAAATGGTTATGTTATGTTTTTTGGAACTTATTTTGAAACCAGGTCAAACAGTTTTTTTAGAGAAAATATTTAGATGTATCAAAATAGGTATCCGAAAATATCATTAAAAAATTCTGGATATTCGAATCTTAAGATATTCAGTAATTTTCGGATCAAAACAAATCATAAAATTAATCATTCGGTTAAAACAAATCGAATACCAAATATTACTAATTTTTAGGATATTTGCTTTGTGCCGACTCCTACTAAACGCCCTCACATATTGCTTTTCCTTTTCTTTTCTTTTTGACAAAAACATTATTTCCGTTTTTGACAAAAGACCAAACATATATAAAAAATACGTGGAGTACTGAAACTTAAATCTAAACCCAAAAAGTTAGGGCACAGTTTTCTCCACTTCCAAACTTCGTTTATACACTTCAAGTAATATCGTTTGCTGAAGAGAGGGACGAAGGCGTACGAACAAATACAAATCGCCTATAATTGTTACACAATCCGCTGTCGGGCTTTGAACCCGGAATGTGCAAGGATCAAATAGATTGTTAGAGCATATAGCCATTGTGCTACAGCAGAGTTTTTGTTATTATATAAGCTTACACTAATGATATAGATTTTTGTAAAGATTTTTATAATAAATTTATTTGTTTAACAAATTTTAGGGGTAAATTTGCATATATATTTTTGAATATAATTGTATTTTTCCAATAATCTATTAAATTATTAGGATACAATTTTAGATAAAAAGCTCATACAAACAATATCTGATTAAATAGGATTTCTACACCTCTTGTCGTTGTCACACACAACATAGTAGGCAAGAAGAGATTTAATCAGCTCAGAGGAAAAGCCATTGCCTTACACTCATAGGTTTCTTAAGAACTAGTTAGAGAAGCAAAGTCCATAAGTTTTGTGGAAATGTATTTTTGTTCTCTCAGGTGATCACTGACTTTTGTAAATCGATTGGTTTTCTCAGTCACATAGGTACATGTTAAGTGATATTTTTAACATATTATGGAGTGTTTTTTAATTGTTTTATTGAGTCTTTTATTAAGGAACAAATCATTCCTCGTGTAAATAAGGTTTTTTTTAGGATTTCGGACTTGTGGAACTAAAGTGAGCATTATGAAGACGAAATGGACCAATATACAGCTTAAGAAGAGAAGATCCAATTACTGGCTCTTTCCATGAAGAAACCGTACCAACCAGTGCAAATATGTTGGACCCCCGATCGATTGGGCCTGTCCATCGATCGGTGGGCCTTTTCTTAAACTTCCATTCTCCCTGGTTTAGGGCTGCGTCCCTCCTCTTCTATATACTCCTTCATTTCTATAGTCGCAACATACTATTTACTTTACGTTTTAATATAGTTTTAAGGTGTTATTCTGCTTCCCCATTTTTTTTATACTTTTATTTATTTATTTTATAGCTTTAGATCTTTGATTTCTTGGAGACAACTCCTTTAATACTCTGCTCCTCTCTTACAATGATCGCATGTACCTTAGTCATGCGTGAGTAGCTTTAACATGGAATATACTGATCGGTGAGCATGACTACACCAAGTGGTACCATTTCGTTTAACAACGGTTGAGGAATCCCCAAACAGATGCGTTTTTAGATTCTCTTTAGGTGCATGCTTTAGTGTTATAATTTGGTTGTTCTCTGACTCTGGGCTGCTTAGCTTTGGTCGGAATACAAATTGATCACCTAAGACCAAAATCTCCACTAGTCTTGCCTCATAAGGCTACTGGATGAAGTGTATCTATCTAGAGAAAGACAAACTCTAAAGACAGTTATTGTTTGTATAATCATTTAGACATCTGATTATAATGCTTGAATTATTTCCTCTCATAAAAGTTCAAATAATTCTCTTACCTAGCGGACCTGCCCTAATTTTCTGTAATGGTCCAACAAGTACTACCGTTCTACGCTTCTCTTGTTCCACAAGAAACTCAAATTCACACTGCGTCCTCTAAATAAAGAGAAGTATGGTGACATTCCAAAGAAAGCAAAAGAGGCTTACGCAGAGTTATGTGCTGCTCAAAACAGAGCTCTTATAACTCCAACATCCGATAATTTTGCAGAGGTTGATGTTGCTACCGTAACATGGAACCATTTTGCTAGTGTTGAGGAGAAGTTTTTTTGACAGAAGTCTCGGCTAAACTGGCTGAAGTGTGGAGACAACAACGCATCATTCTTTCACTGTACAACACAAGGATCATAAACTTTTGGTACCCTGTATTTCATCTCCGGTGAGGATTACCGAAAAGGCCATGCCGCCTCAACAAACCCAAGTTTGACAGAAAGCTATCAGAGTTAGCGTATGATGAAGAATGTCAATGAAGGCAAAGGCTTATTTGCCGTTTTGCACCACTCGTTGTTGTCACACGTAACATAGACACTCCCCTTTGTAGTTGCTGTATCGAGATGTTTATTGTCGAAACCTATCATAAGACTTGTGTGTGCCATTCAGATACTACTAAAGAGTAACACTTTTAAAGAGTTACAGTCTCAAATTAAATGTTCAATAAGGCCTCTCTTAGCAACACAAGCACTATCATATAATTACAAGTCAAATAAATGTTCAATAAGGTCTTAGCTGAATTAGTATTCTCAGTAATTCACAGATGATACAAACATATAATATTGTCACTCTTTCAACAGATTAAAGCCTGAGAAAGTGTCTTAAGCCTAATCATAACTTTGAAACAATTAACTGATTAAAAAACGATAGTAAGCTTTTCTTTCTATTGAGTTATCTTGATTCTCGACAAAGTAAGGGATCTCCAAGATTACGAGAGGTATTGAGACGCATGTGCAAATCCCCAGAGCTGCAGATTTAACACCATGAACTTTCACTGATTACTTCCAAGACCCAAGTAAGATAGTAGCACAAACTAAATATATGTATATAGCGATACCTCGACATTCTTTAACTCAAACTCCGTGCTGCTAGCCAAACATTCGTTCCCAAATGTTTCAGAAGGTCCACTTGTTGCCTTCAACCTAGTTCATGTAGCAAAGTTTGGTTTGAGTATCATCAAAACGATTAAAATGGGAAATTTTCTAAATGAGATTGAGCCAAATTGTGCCTTACAAATCTTCGTCTAAACATAGTGCAAAGTTTCCTCCACCTCCAAACGCCAAAAATTCATTCATACACATCAGGTAATATCGGTTGGCACCTGCGCACAAATTCATGAGAGAGGTACCTGAGTTAAGTACACATACTTGAGTGGATGTCAACTTCTCCTAAACAAGTTACTCTTCTTTCACTAGATGGTTTATATCAACAATACAACTAACTAAAACAAGTGTGGATCAAGTCTTGATAACAAGAACCAAGAAGGATTAGGATAAAAACCAGCTGCAACCAAATGTTCTTATTCTTAAGATCTGATTTTGAAGAGACTTAAGAATTCTCTTCAATTTTCTCTATACTCTTCCTCCCATAAATCCATTAGCTAACTATACGCGATTTCTTGAGAAGTAAATAATAAAAGAAGGGGTTCAAATGATTACCGGTAGGTCTAAATATGCGTGGTTCACCATAAATAGTTGTGAACAAGAATGTCTGGCTTGTACCCTATCATCAAAAACACCTAAAGAGAATCAGTAATAAGGAAACTAATCAATCTCCACAGACAAACACTAATACAATTAGCTAGCCTGCCTGATATTTCCTCTTAGGAGTAGGTTGCAGTGGACATTCCAACAGAGCTCCAAACACTGCACCTTGTTTGTCTCCAGCAACCTGCACCACACCAAATCATCACAAACTAAGATCTACCCCATTCAAAGAGCATAGAGGTAAGCAAACAAACCAGTAAACAAGGACCAGGAAGCTCTCCACTTCTTCGCAAAAGCGTACGAAGTGATATACCATGTTTCAACGTACTGCCCTTCATCCGATAAAAAAGTTAACACCAAAAACCACAATTCCAAAACCTCCAAACAAGATACGAAAACAAACTTCCTTACCTATACAACAAGATCCATTTGCATCCTCTTACAATATTAGGAAGACTCGCATGCAAGAATTCAAACAAGTTAGCAGTAATAAACACAGAGCTCTCTGTTAATTCCCTCATCTTCTTCACCCCATCAAAGTAATCATTACCACTTTCTTCTACTTTCGCAGAAACACGTAACTCACAATCCTTATCTTCACCAATTGAGATAAAGGTTCCAGCTTTAGCTTGCCCATTAGCAGATTTGCAATTCTCAATACACTCATAGCTCTCTGTTCTAATGGGTAGAGGTGGACATAACTCAGAATCCTCCTCGTTCCCAGATTGAGGAACAACAAATGAGAAATACGAAGACAATGATTTGCCTACACTTGAATTCAACCTAGCCTACACAAATCAACCAAACGAGATTCAAATCCAGACCCATCTAAGGAAAACAACAATTAGGGTTTCTGATAAGAAAATATCATACCTTTGGAGAATCGGAGTTGGAATAACGAGGAGAAGCAGATTGGCTTGGAGAATCGGCGAAGAGATTAGAGAGTTTTTGTGAGACTTTGTCCTTGAGAGCATGCATTGTGATCAGAAAGGAATAGTTTTTGATCGGAGATGAATAGAATTGTCGGTGGGGGAAAGGGAAGAGAAGATGCGACAGAGAAGCCAGATGCTCGGAGATGGACAAATCTGAGAATAATTCTTTGGGCAACTCTATAATTAAAGAGACCTTAGTCAAAATTAATTAATGAAAACAGGATATATTATTATTTTACCAAAATTAAAAAATAAAATGATGTAAGTTATTAACAATATTTATATACTAGATAAAGTCCGTCTAAAAAATTCGAATGTAAAATATAAATTATTTAAATGTTTATCAATAATATTTAAATTTGAATAGTAAATATGATTATATATTTTTCTAATATTTAATTTTAATTTTTGTATCAAATAAAATTTTAATAATATACATTTAATTTTACTATACATCGTAAGTTTGTATTATCTATTTCATCGTAATAAATTGTCATTTAGTTCTATACATTCCATTTTTTTAGTAATATGTAGAGGGCAAAAGCGCCTACGATTTATTCATAACATAATAACTACACTCAGACATTTCGACAAACATCAAATATATGTAGACTAAGCAATAACAAAAACACATAATTTGGTAATCCATAAGCTAAACGATTAGCCTTTCTATACACATGAGTAAATTGGACTATCGAGTCCTTATACATTTCATCTTATTAATGATATTTGAATTTAAAATAATAACTCACATACTTTTTTAGTATTTAATTTTGTATTTCCTTAAACGAAATTTCAATCTTACAAATTCGATTTTGCCATATAATTTAAATATTTGTTTTACTATGATAAAAATATAATTTAATTATATACACTCCATCTTATTTTTAGTTTTCCATTTTAATTACAAAAATTATATGTTTAATTTTTTGCATATAGACATATGAATTAAAAACAAATAATTTATATGTTACTTTCTTTACTTCTTGATTTTCGTATGTTCCTTTGCATTAAATAAGTATATAAACAATTAAGAATTAAGTAGCCGTCCCATGGTTTTGAATGTCTTAATGTTTGACATATCTCATATAAATTGGGAAAATTTGCAAAACTAACAGCAAAAAAAATTAAGAAAATTTTTTCGCTTAAAATATTCTAAAATAAATTTCCCGCCAAAATGTTTCCATCAAAATCTTTTCCCGCCAAAAAATTTCAAAAATAGAATTCCCGCCAAAATTTCTTTTCCAAAAATATTTTTTCCGCGAAAAAAAGTTTTTTTGGCGGGAAATAGATTTACAAGGGATTTTAAAAGGGTTTTATAATATTTACAAGGGATTTTAAAGGGCTTTAAAAGATTTACAAAAGTTTTTTAACGATTTTTAAAGGGTTTAAAATTATTTTAAAAAGGTTTTAAAACATTTACAAGAGATTTTAAAAGGGTTTTAAAAGATTTACAAGGGATTTTAAAAGGGTTTTAAAATATTTACAAGAGATTTTAAAGAGTTTTAAAAGATTTATAAAGGTTTTTTTAAAGATTTTTAAAGGGTTTAAAAGTGTTTTAAAAGATTTACAAGGGATTTTAAAAGGGTTTTAAAAGATTTACAAGAGATTTTTAAATGCTTTAAAAGAGTTTTAAAAGATTTTTAAAGAATTTACAAGATCAATTATAAACTTTTGTAAATTTTTTTAAAACCTTTTAAAATCCCTTGTAAATCTTTTAAAATCACTTGTAAATTTTTTAAAACCCTTTTAAAATCCCTTGTAAATATTTTAAAACCCTTTTAAAATCTCTTGTAAATCTTTTAAAACCCTTTTAAAATCCCTTGTAAATCTCTTTCCCGGCAAAAAAAATTACAAGGATTTTTAAAAGTATTTTTTTTTGTTGAGAAAAAAGTTTTATAAAAAAGTTTTGACGGGAAATTTTTTCTTTTTTTTGCGGAAAAAAAGTTTGGCGGAAATTATTTTTTGGCGGAAAAAATAAATTTTGACTCCAAAAATTTGGCGGGAAAATTTTAGTTTCCAATTACATGTTCCTATTAGATGAGGGTAATTTGTTCATTCTGTTAAAGGGAAGAAGTATTTTTTTAAATGGATAACATAAAAGAGTATTGTTGCAAAATAGTAGTAAAAAATAGTAGTTTTGCAAATCTCCCAAAAATTAAATTAAGAAACTAACAATTTTCAAAAAAACAAGTTGATATCTTCTGTATTTTATGTATTTGGGACAATTATACCCCTTGTTTGTCATCTCTGGTGTATGTTGCATATCCCAGCCGCTGAAAATTCGTCTTCATTTCTCTTCTTTGCTTTCTTGTTGGATTTGTCTATCTCATCCTCTTCGCTGGATTTCTATCTTCTTCCCTTTCACTAGAACATCTCTATATTCACCAATCATCATCTCGTTCAATGTCGACGACATCTCTCCCACTTACCTCTGGAAAGACTAAAGCAAGGGTCGTTTAGACTTTTTTCATGGTTAGAGTGTTATTTACTTAATTGATACATAATAGGTGCTATATATTTAATTTTCAGTTTTTTTTTTGTTATTCTTGCAAATCACCCTATAAATTATTACTTTCTTCACTTCTTGATGTCTTAATGTTTTTTTTTCTCACTATTGGCACGTTCTAAAGAAAATTTAAATTCACATGAAAATAAAAAAATGATTGTTAAGTTATGTCATTTATATGGTTACATTATTTGCATTAAGTAAGTATATAAACAATTGGGAATTAAGTAGCTACCTCATGGTTTTGATGCATGCTTCATGAACGTGGAGATGCTTGAAAAAGATGCGTAAGTTGTGTAACATAGTTGTTGATATTTTGAATCTGCTAATCTAGTTTTTTTTTTTTTGTTACATATTTGAAACAACGAAAATATTTTGTGATCTCGAAGAGGAGATCAAATAAAATAACCGACTTTGGTGAATCTTCTTCGCTTGATATGTCTAGAACATACGTTAGCTATGATGAAAGCTGTTGTGTTTCAGGTTACAAATGAAAAATTAATGAGTCATGTATGGAGTGGATTGTTATGTATCAAAACTGTTTGATTTGATGTGTGATATATTTTATAGTTAGGCAATATATGGCATTGTAGGTTGAAATTTGTTGCATGGCATAGTCATATATAAGCTGTGAATACACCCAAAACCGCACCGTAAGAATGTTATAACAGAGTATCAAAATCTCTATATATACATATGTATCTATGTATTTTCGTTACTATTTGAACTGCACCGCACTTCTCCCGCACCGCAAAACGCAGTCATCATTCAGACTCATTGGTTCCGAGTGGAGACGTGCGATTCAACTGCGGATAAAATGCGGTGCGGTTCAAATAGTAACAAAAATATTTACATACACATGTATATGTAAAGAATTTCGTTACTATTTGAAACGCACCGCACTGTGCGGTTTGGTCACCATTCGAAGCCATAATACCAATGTTTTGCAGGAGTGTAGTTTTTAATTTAGCTTAGTTTGAAAACATTATACCTTCTCTTTGTACATTACATTGATGAAATATAATATATATAGCTTCATCTTTTTAATTTCTTGTTCGTTCATGTATATATTTTTAACTCATCTTATAGCTCTATTAACTATAAAGTTAATGGATGATATGTGTTCTTTCATGTACATTAAACATACCATCTTTAAGTTAATGTACGTTGATTTTTAGGGATTTTCTAATGTTTTAACGTTTTCCAAGTGTCAATTGATCTTCTAGGTTGGCACAAGGATATCGCATACACCATTGTGATCTACTACAAGAAAACGTTTCATTTCCTACGAAAATATGTCGTAGGGAATGTCATCTAGGAAATTGAAATTGGTAAAGATTTTGTAAGAAATTTCCTACAAAATATGTTCTTAGGAAAAATCGTAAAAAAATTTGTAGAAAACAAATAAGAATATTTTTACCAGTTTCCTACCAAATTTTGGTAAGAAATTTGTTCTTTGGGATTTTCTACTAAATATATTCTAGGAAATTAATAAAAATAATAAAATTAATTTGCTTTTGATAATCATACTAATTGCAAAAATTAAATTTGGAATATTACATAATCATTGATTTTTATTTTATTTATAACAACAAAAATATTCATTGATTAATTATCCAAAATAATATATAAATTAAATTATTTGTTTATATTAAATGTTGTCATTTAATTTAATAATAGAAATACATACTACTGTTAAAAAAAACAAATACAATTATTTTAAATGTCAAAGACTTACTATGGTTCTACCAATTTTTATTTTGGAAACTCAATATGCGTTTGTTGAAGGACGTCTGATTTCAGATAATATTCTTAATGCACATAAGATGTTTAATGGGTTAAGAAATAATTCTTCACGTAAACCAAAGTCATGACGATTAAAACAGATATGAGTAAAGCATATGATAGGGTTGAATAGAATTTCATTGATGAATTATTAAGGAAAATATACTTGTGCGAAAAGTGGATATCATGGATAATGTGGTGTATTACTTTAACCCAATCTAGGGGCTTAAGACAAGGAGATCTGCTTTTTCCTTACTTATTCATCTTTTGTACAAAAATGCTAATTGCGAATATTCGGAAAGTAGAACAAGGAAAGATGATTACAAGCATCAAAGTATCAACAACAAGCCCCTCAGTTTCTCATTTGTTATTTGCGGATGCTAGTATTTTCTTTTGTAAGGCTGATAAAGAACAATGCGAAGTAATATTCGGGTTTCTTAAAACAATATGAAGCGGTTTCGAGGTAAATGATAAATTTTTCAAAATCATCGATCTGGTTCGGTCATAAAGTAGATGACTCTTCAAAGGAATAAATTAAATTCACCTTGGGTATACATAATATCGACGGTATGGGTTATTATCTCGGGCTACCGGAAAGTCTAGGAAGTTCTAAGATAAAAAATATTCTCCTTTGTTCGAGATAGATTACAGAGTAGAATAAATGGTGGTCGGTAAAATTCTTATCTAAATGAGGGAAAGAAGTGATGATTAAATCGGTAGCTACGATATTGCCAACTTATGTAATGTCTTGTTTTAGACTTCCGAAAACAGTCACTTCCAAATTAACAAGTGCGGTCGCAATAATTTTTGTGGAATTCGAATGGTGAGTCTAGAGCTACACACTGGATAGCTTTGAACAAATTATGTTGTAGCAAATTGGAATGTAGTTTAGATTTTTGGAGTACAAATGATTTTAATTCAGCTCTACCGTCGAAACAGTTATGGCGTTTGATAACGTTTCGAGATTCTCTTTTTGCCAAAGTCTTTAAAGAGAGATATTTTCAGAAATCTAATCTTTGAAAAATATAAAATCATACTCTCTGTCTTATGGCTGGAGAACTATTTGTTCAGAGGCATCTATCTCAGTTAATATTACATGTTATCAGTAGGACCCGACGGTCTAATATCATTTAAGTACATAGATGTACAAATTCTTCGGCAATATAGGCTCCAGAAAAGTACCAGGATTCGATAGTCTCACGTCAGTTTCTACCAAAATTGTTGGAAGATAATAGGTGTCAATGTCATTAAAGAGGTTAAGTTGTTCTTTAACACAACTGCCATGAATCCATGTATTAATCATACCAATATATCTCTGATTCCTAAGATTGAGAAGCCAGTTTAACGTTGTTAGACTATAAACATATTGGTCAGTGCAAAGTTCATCACAAAGTCAGATCCAAGTTTATTGTCACAGAGTCTCAGGCACCTTTTATTCTGGGTCGAATGATTCAGATGATGTAGACGCAAACTACATGCACATTCATAAAAAAAAATTACCTAAATTTTTTGGGTCTCTTATCGAGAATACGGGAGTAAAAAAAAAATCTGCTCTTCAACAAACATTAATTATTAAACTATTGGACAAGATGATATGATGATCAATAAGTACCACTAAATGAAAAACTTTCATTTTGTTTTCTCGTTATACCATATTGAACTAACTGGGGAACACGTATGTTGAAGATTTTCTTATCCCACCATAACCCTAATAAGAGACTAAGATAGTTTGTTTAACACACAAACATTTGTTCTTTCTACGGATCAACAATATACTACAAGAAAATTATCATGCACTTGTAAAATATATATTTCATATACCAAAGACTAAGTTGATCTAGTGGTTACGCCCCTGAATTACCCAAAACATAGAGATCTAGTAGATTACGGGTTTGATCTGCAATAGAAATGATATGCTCTCCAACACAAGGGCAGAGGTAGATGGTTTTTATGGGGTTCAATTGACCCCTATAGATTTGTAGAAATTTTTTCATTTACTTCTAATTTTATAAGTAAAATTCGGAAAAATAGTTAAAACATAGGGAAATTATAATAGATATGTTCAGAGGAATGAATAATTAAGTAACTATGCATAAAAATTTATTCTTTAGGTGGATAAGAGAGAGAGTGATGTTTTGACATTCTTACCCTTGTGAGAGAGAAAGAGATTGGAAAGAAAGAGAAGAAAAAAGGAAGAAGAAGTTCAACTTTCATGATAACGCATAAGTTAACGGTGATAAACAAATTATCATGATAAATAAATAAACTAATGAATAAATTAACATATTACGAGAATGGATAATTGCTAATCTATTAGTTACCGAATGTTAACATGGTAAAAAATAAAAATAAAAAATAAGAATTCGGTATGTATAATAGTTATCTATAATGTAGCATACAATTTACCACTTTAAAAAACATGTTAGGGTGATAACTAAATTGCTAATGTATAAGTTAATAGTAATAATTAAATTACCAAATGTTCGGATCTATTATGACATATCCATAGGGTGCTCAACGGACCCTTTTTTCTAATTAAAAAAAGTTTTAGCGCCTTTACATTGGTACACAAAGAGCTTTTTTTATAACCTAATCGAGTGTATTCATATTTTAATTATTAAGTTCCGAAATGTAGTCTTTTTGTTTTATAGATAATATTATCCTATTTCAATAAATGCTTATTAGTCATAAATAAATATGTTATTATATAATACACATCATATAATAAATGATTCAACACGGAGAACATGTTTTCGACGTAAGATAAATAGTGCTTTCACTTTGCTACAATTTTTTAAAACATGTTTATCATACTAATCAAATAATTAACTATCTAAGCTTGTTACCGCCCAAACTCTTTTTTTGTTGTTGGATATAATGAGTTTATGTTGATATTTTTCTTGTTAACGTGTATATGTGATGAAGGGTATTTTTGACATTAATTTGAGTTTGATGAGAGAGAACTAAATAACAAATCTTCATGCACAGATACTTAATTATTCATTCCTCTGAGCATAGATTTTTAATTCACCCTAAAACATATGCTTATTGACCCCTATAAATCTTTGTTCAAAACATACTTTTAGTTTTTAAATAAAGATTGACCCTACCAATACAAAGTCTACCTCAGTCACTGCTCCAACAGAGAATTAATTACATAATGTGTCCTATCGTGAAAGATGTACGAATCCGTGAACTATGAACCTCTTAGCCATGTAGTATATACCTCCACTAGTTATGTTATGCGAGATAGTTATCTCTGCACAGCTCTATGCACAAGTTACCATCTTCATTGCATAACTTTTGGTGGGTGTCTTAACATAAATTTAATTATAAAATAATTATATTTAATTGTAGGTGTCTTAAAACATAACAAACTTGATAAAAGTGAAGAGATGGTGGCTCACATTCTCCTAGAAAATTATCTAACATTATTGATATTTCCTTTTAGTTATATTTTAAGACACTCTCTTAAGGGGTGACAGAGTTTTATTGGTGACATACACACTTAATAGTCTAGCCAATAAAAATATTAATTTTTAATACAGTTTTATCATTTAATTAATTATTTAGTTATTAAAAAAATATTAACCAATCAATGAGTGCCAAATGTAAACATGTGTCTATAAAAATGTCTTTAGTGTCGGTGGGAAGACACCCTCTCTCCTCTTTCTCCAATAGACTTTACTTTTATTTTATTTTTATTCTTATTATAATTAAAGACATCCTCATTATTTGTTCAATGAGGATGCTCTTAAAATCATATATATGAAAGTTGGTCAACTCTCTCCATATGAATGACACATCATCACACAAGAAGATGACATGTGTCATTCAATATTTTTTAAACTAAAAATTAATAAAATTAAATAACCAAATTAAATATATCATCATTAATTGATTTTCTTAAAATAAAAAAAAAAAACAAAAAAATA
>Ga0041059_1000692_pt1 | contig 26238 bp, 11 predicted proteins | sample AraColnosormetaG_FD_56232 | JGI IMG/M metagenome (GOLD analysis project Ga0041059, IMG submission 56232) | Arabidopsis roots microbial communities from North Carolina, USA - Col MF nosort | ecosystem: Host-associated > Plants > Roots > Unclassified | place: USA: North Carolina | collected... | reverse complement strand
GAAAACTAACCCAGATTTGTCGTCGCCGCCGATGCCTCATCAATATCCGAAACTCCTCGCCGCCGACTACTCTTCCTCGTCGCCGCCATTAGAGCTCTTCTCTGAACAGTTAATCGATAAACCCAAAAATCGTATTATTGTTCCACACTTTAACACGAACCCTATCGAAATTTTCTCCACTTTAGCAATGACTCGAACTCGAACAGAGCCTCAATCGGAATTGTGTTTCAGTTTCGTCGGAATTTCTCTGGTTCTTCGAAATCATTCTTCGTTTCGTCGGAACTGTTCTGCTTTCTCGAAGAAGACAGTTTTTTTTATTTATTTTAAGTTTTAAAATTAATAATTTTAAATATTTAAATTATTTTGAAACCAGAAAACGGTTAAGGAAACTGAACCGGCTCCACGAAACTAAACCGCCTCCGTCAGTTTTTCGTTCCAGAGCAAATTCGGCCATTTTAGTTCTAATGGCTAAAATGTGGTTGACCCAGCCCACTTTGCCTTTTTGTGAAAGAAAAAGTCAGGTGTCCAACGTGAAAATTACTTTAATATTTATGTGGTTAATTGGTCGATAGTACAAATTCGCAGAGTGGTTAATTAAGTACATTTATCATTTCAATGGATTGTGAGTTCGAATAAGGAAAAATTGCTGTCATCTCTCATACACTGTTAAGATGCTTTGCATATATATTCTCGAAAGTTTGTCAAGTTTATAATTCAAAAAGTTCACTCGAATTTAAATAATACAATATGACATAAGAAAAGATATGTAAGAAGAAAAAGAAAATGATAATCGTAAAGTTAAAACAAAAATTAAAACTAAAGGCATGACATTTTCATTTTTCTCATTAAATTAATAAGATTTTCTCATATGTTTATCCATTCATCACAAAAATGATTATTAACGCTATATACACTCATATGTGTTTATCTATTCCTCACAACAAAAAAAAAGAATATTAATGATAGTGTAGATCTTGTAGGCTCAAGTTGATGAGTCTTCCATATAAGAAAAATAACGAAAAGATATGATCTTGACTTAACAAACGAATTAAGAATCTACAAAAGTTTTATTCAGGACCCCTTTTTTCCCTTCAACTTTTGCTTTCATTTTATGGTTTCTATGAGTATATATCCTTAATTTAAATAAAGTATTTTTCGTATTGATTACCAGAGTAATTATCACAAGAAATAATAATACAAAAGCGCAAATTATCAATAAAAGTAATCGTCATCCTCAAAACCCTAAAGAGAAACACGATGCAAAAAAATAAAAAAAAATAAACTTACGATGCAAACCAAAAGCAAACGCTAAAGATACGATCTGATCTTCTTATAAGTCACAGGTTAAATGGTCCTTCGGGGTCGAGCTGTTTGCATAGACTAAGATAAGTTATGTAGACAACACGATCCTTAGAACCGGTTCGATGTTTAGAATTCAACTGACAAAAGTACCTTAGTTGGTCCAAAGTACAGCATCCCAACATTTGCCCTAACAGAAGAAACAACCAGTTAATTTCTTCCTTCCTCTCGGACATCACAGGCTTCATCTCACTCTTGCATGTCCTACACGGAATCAGTTTCGGGGTTGACCAACTACCCGGGGCTCGATGGCGCATCTCCTCCTTGTTCACCTTAATGTATCCATACAATTCCGAAAATTTCTCCTCCAGATTATATTCAACCGTGTCGGTCCTATCGCAAGTTTTGCAGTGGACTTGTCCAGAGATGACGTTTATATTGTTGGAAGACAAGTCTCTGAAAGACTGGATTTTGCCTGGCTTTTTGGTGGCCCATGGATACGGTGGTACGATCTCCCTGTCACCTACGTTTCTTTCAACCCCAGCCACCGGTCTTTTTGAGTTACGACGTGCTTGTCCTCCTGGTGGACGACCTCTGCGGGGAGTTGCCAAGGCCACGGTGGCAACCTGGTTCAGTTGAGGAGGGGGAAGGACTTCTTCTGAAGGTTGATAAGGCAATGGGGTCCTCACTGAGACGTTTGGGGGCGGTACAGCTTGCTCAAGAGCCTGCGTGGGAACAATCACATGGTTTGTTCCGTTGGCAAAAGAAGTCATGTCATTTGGTTGAGGAGGAGAGGGTTGGGTATTTTGTGGAGGATCTGATGTCAAGAGTTGCATGACCTCGCCTTGTTCCTCTTGTCTTTGAGGAACCAACCCGTTTTTCTCATTAACGGTTTTTTTTGGTTGTGTATATAACCTTAAAGACAAATCGAGATCTTCGTCGTCACTCATGAGGTGTAAAGTGATGATGAAGAATGACTACAATGGTGGTATATATAGACTTGTTTGTTAACGAGATATGTATATTTAATTATTATTTTTGTAAATAAACGGGTTTGTAAGGATTTGTACAGCTTTCAACGTAATCCACATTAAAGATTTAATTGATTTTGTCAAATATGTAGTATAGTTTTGATAACTGAGTTTTTATTTGTTTATTATTATTGTTATAAGATATCTATGAATAATACTTTTTATTTTCAAATCTTTCGTAAATTTATCCAAACATGAGTCATTATTATCCATTTTTATTTACAACAATTATGAAAAAAAAAACGGGTCACACGAAGGAGCTTGGTTTCTCGACGTTGTATATCGGTTTCTTCTTCCTTCTTTTCACAACTCTACGGTGGTGGGATGGCGATGACCCTGCGCCGCCTTCTCTGTTCGACTCCCGTCTTCCTGACTCACCGGTGGTCTTATTCAAGCGAGTTTCCACGACACAGTGGAAGGCAGCTTTGATTAGATTTTGTGATAGAATCTTAGGAGTTATGTGTCTCCGGGTTTAGATCGGTTATCTGCTAGTTTAGATTGGGTTTGATCTTAGGTTGATTTTGGTTTGGTTCCAGGTTTGGTTGGTGTAATTGGACTAGAGACCCAAAGATAATTATTGGATGGGCCTATTCTGAAAATAACCTAATAAACATATCTACTTATACATTTTTGGTGAAACTTTTGTAAAAAATCATTTATGTAAATACTATTTAGTTTTTAATCTCTACCAAAAATATCTAAACAAAATATTTTAAAGTACAAAACTTACAAATCATCAATCAACATTAAACACTTACATAAATACTTTCCTTTCTTAACATCCAATTTATGAATAATTATAATTGAGTCCAGCGAATTTTTGTCCAAAAGTAAATAATATTTAGTTTTGAGTCCCTACAAAATTTATTCTAAGAAGATATTATCTTAAATATATATCCATAATTAAATTTTATCTTTATTGCACTACATTTAATTAATTGCTAATTACCTAAACTCTCTTTACCTACATTAAATATAAATATATAAAAAAATTTCACTTTTATTTGTTCTTATTTCTAATTTACTTTGATTTTATATAAAAATACATATCGTTAATAAATGTTAGATTTTTTTCTGCATACAATGTAATTCAAATTTTAAAAAACTGACATACCGATGAAGAAAACAAAATATATCTACAGGTTGTACATTGCTTACAAAAATGGGCAATGGTTCAAAGTCATACTATAAAAAGGATCAAGATGATTCTTAATACGAATGAGCAAAAAGCTTGATTTATCAGGCATCCAAAATTTAGAATGTTAACCGGTTTACTCCGGTATTTTTTTTAAGGACTCAAAACTTTAAAAAGTTTCAAAATATTATAAATACTAAACTTTACAACGTTTTAAATATTTATAATTTTAAAACTTTTATGAAGATTTAAATATTATAAATATTTGAACGTTATAAAAAGTTTGAATATTATAAAATTAAACATTATAAATACTTAAAAAAGATGTTAATATGGGACGATATACCACATATAAAGTTCTAGATATAACAATTAAATGAAGTTTGGATCGAAATAAGTTTTTTTGAAGTTCTATTATTATAAATATTTGAAGTTTATAAAACTATGACAAAATCTTAGATATAATAATCAAAATACAATTATAAAGTTTAGATCAATATTAATTTTGTTTTTGAAGTTTCAAATATTTATAGTATTTGAATTTTATAAGAAAATAATAAAATGATGTTTAACTTCATGGGACATGGTTATATGGGATATGTCTTGATCGATATTATTACGGGATGATATATTATGGGTGAAACCCTAGAATTAACAATCAAAACATAATTATACAATTGTAAACACTAAACAAAATAAATAATATTAACACAACAGATACAATTTAAAATTAAATATAAATTTTAGTTATAAAAATCGTCACAAGGTGTATCATACATTAAAAAAACAATGGCCTATATATATATATATAAATCATTTTAAAGACAAAAAAATCAATTTTTATTTAATAAAATTATAGACCCGTAATATATCTCTTGAATATGTTATTCATATATAAATAATATTAATTAAAATAAAAAATAACTTTTTAAAGAAAATATAGACCCGCGGTGTACCGCAGGTCAACATCTAGTGTTTTAATAAAATTGCATACCTTTCACGAAAAAATGGTTCGCACTAAATAGGTGTAACTAGACGGTTATAATTTATAAAGGATGCAAGACCTTCTATCACATGATATGATGCTTTATAATTCTTCGAATAAAGCATAGTAATTCAAAATTTATTCTCATAAACTCATTAATATTTTTTGATCTAATATAACGAATGAAAATACTATAATACAATGATAAATACAAATTTTGTTAATAAATGTTAAATTTTAATTGATCAATAACACATATAAAAACAAATTTGTTAATTTATCTTTTGGTTAAGAAAAATATTTTTTTTTAGATATAATTATATAAATTAGTATATGTAAATTTGTTTTATTTTTTAATTTTGCTATTTCTGTAAAGGAAAAAAAATCAATTATTTAATTCATATCTATATTTGGTCGATAGATTTGACACGTGCCACAATCATGTGAGTTATTAACTTTAAAAACCATAGTTTACATAATAAAATATAATATATTTTGGTTAAACTTCCACTGTTTTTATTTATATGTAGTTTAAGTAAATTTTGTTTTATTACAAAAAAGTGATATTGTAAACTGTTAATGCAAAACAATAAATATATTTAATATGGCAGGTAAAATTTGTTAACAAGGTTACACATGCCGCCGCAATAGTAAGACGTAAAATGAAAGAGAAAAATTTATAAAAAACTATCATTCGTATCATTTGTTTTCCTTTAGTGTTTCTTTATTAAAGTGGTGGCATTTTCTTTCAAGTTGAAACAGAGTTAGTTATATAAAGTAGCCATACACATTCACCACGGACGGCTAATAATGCTTGTTTTCGAAAGAGGGAAATGAATCACTTTTGCGGGAGACAAAATGGATCTTTATAAAACATTGGAGCTAAAGGAATTAAGCTGCACATCCCTGTTAAAAGTGGGACAGTTTAGGGGAAGCTGTAAAAGCTGTAACTGATCTTCTTGGCATGCAGTCTTGTAAGGTTAGGCGCGCTTCTTCATACGTTAATACATTTTTCATTAGCATAAAAAAAAATCATAACTGAGATATGATCTGGCATTGTTGTTCTTCTTAATTCTTATGATAATTGTTTCGGGGGTTTCGGGTTCAGGGTACGGAGACGGTTGCAAGCAACGCAAGATCACACACATGTTTACCATCAGGTTTGTATATAGGGAACGTGAAAGTGTTGGTGAAGGCACAGTTTGGAATGGACAGCTCAAAGGAAATTGTAATGAAACTGGCTGTTCGAGCAGAGGATCCATCTGTCAGCGATGCGATTCACGCACTTGTTGCTAACGGCTAAACATATCAAAGGTTCGCAGGGATCTTTCCCTTTCGCTTTTGGTCTTGAAAAGTGCTTATTGTCATTTCTCTAAACATTTTTTTGAGTTTGCTACTTTTTACCATTAGTATAAATATTCTTTTGATGAGCTTATTTGAGGATATGTCGTAGTGGATCGTTTCTTCTTTCGTTGATTCACACAAGTTTGTTTAATTATAGTACGGTGGCAGAAGAATACTAATAACTAGTAACCTGTTCAATCGATTCAGTTGCTAAAGTCGATTCACATTCAGACAAAAAAAACTTAGAGAAGCAACAAAGCCCACAAGGACTGTTACATCTTTCAAAGACAGCTCAAGAGACCCATTGTTACAGAGAACCAAAAGTTTCAACCTTTCAAAAAATGATAGAACTGAAGGAATGTTTCCTTCAATTACAGTGAAAAATCAGTGAACATTTTTACAAATACAAATCCCATTAAGTATTTGAGTCCAAAGTGTCATCATGAAATAAATTAGTCCCATCACACACAAATGACAAACAGTACAAGATGTTGAAAAAGAACAAAGGACCATTCTCATCCAGAAGAAACAATGTTGAAAATGTTAAGCATAAATAATCAAGATTAAGACAGAGAACTAAAAGAAACTGCAAAACCTTGTTCTTGAGACCAAACAAAATGAAAGATACATGTATAAAGCTCGTTCAAGAGATAAAAAAAGAAACGCATAGGTAAGAGAACAAAATGACATGCCCTTTGCTTTCACCTGACTCCAATGATCGTCTCTATCCTTCTTCTCTCCTTGTCCCTTCTCAGTCTGATTCTGAATCTGAATCTGATTGATGATATTCTGGCTCCACCAATGGAGGATGGACTGACTTGAGCTGTTCTAAATCGTTAACATTATGATTCTCCCCGTGGTTTACAAAGGTGCAAACGCTACAAGGTTTCGTAACTGCTTCACCAAAACCTTGTATTTCAACACGTTAGAGAGTGTTCCTTCCGAAGTTGAAGCAATACAATTTACACGCAGAATATCATCAATCAGATTCAGATTCAGAATCAGACTGAGAATAAGAGGCGCGGATTAGCCGTGGACCTGGTCCGGCACAACTCCTTGAAATATGGAGTACCAAACATTGATGCCCATCGCTTTGACACGCAACAAAACCTCACGACCGACTCTGCTGGCAATCTCGACAATATCTCCATGATGAGATCATTCGTTAAGGAATATGAATTCATGATTTCAGATCGAACGAAGAAGGAGATTTGTTAAAATTTACATATTAATGTAAGACCTAGAGAAACCTAGCTTATATACTACTAAAGAGACCTAGCTTTCGTGAATTTATTTATCCGATTTTAGTCGGTTAAGAAACACAAAAATGGGCTGATTTAACGTCTAAGTGGGCCTCCAAGCTTGTCTTCTTCAGGATATTCATACCAAGGAGATAAAAATGGACGTGGTAGACTAATTAAGATGATGTTCAAACAGGTCACGCACATTGCAACAGAACGAACAGAACATCAATTGTTGTTGTTGGCTTATCGGTTTAGGTCATCCTTCTCAGACGTGGATTGTGTCTTCGTTTCTTCAGAATCCATACTTAATTTTAGAGGCCAAGAAATAAAGATTCAAACTGAAGTTTTCCAGATATGCATGACCAGCCAAATTGACAATAAAAGGTTACCATTGAGTTGATAATTTGATTCTAGGGTCATTCAATTCATACATATAACGATTTTGATAAATTGGTCTCAAAATATTAAGCTACAGAGCTACATCCGATAAACAAGAAGCAAAGTTCATATGCAAAAACCAAACTAAAGTCATTACATAAAACTTAAGACAATAAAGTTCTTTTACGTAGTAACTTCTTCTCCAAGACACCCTCACATCCATCCTCATTAGGGTTTGGAGACAACTAGAAGTAGCTCCTTTGGTTTGATGAATGTGAATTTGCAGGTATCACCAACAGCAAGGGGATACTCTTTAACCACACGACGCCATCCACCAGAGAAAGCTCCAAACCTCTCCAGATAAACCACATTCCATGATTTCTTCCCATTTGGGTGATGGATCTTGAATACTGTTTTCTCATCCGGCACTTGATCCTTCGATACAGAATTCGGGATCCTCTAAACACTCAAACAAAAGATTCATTCACATACCAATTTTTAGCTCAATACAGAGATTTTGTTTAGAGTGTCTTGGTTTGTGTTATCTTACCAGGAATACGAGATATCCTTGCTTGAACAAGATGGTGAATGCTGCAGCAGTAGATGAAGAGGCACCAGCGTAATCACTTCGGGCTCTAACCACTTTCTCGGTCCTTTTAGAACTTTGGGATTCCTTAGCTGCCCTCTTCCCAAGGTTGAGCTTTCTTCCTTTAGATTCAGCTGCAGTTGTCTGGCCACGGTTAGAAGATACCACTACCTCTTCCTTAATGTCATTTTCCTCTTGTTCTGTTTTGATACGACCTGTTGCATCAACAAAAACTAAAGACTCAATGACTTTATCCAGTTTCACTGTTTCATAATCAGAAAAACAAATCTTACTTACTTGAAGAAGCAAAGAAGGATCTGGATTGTGGAGGTTGCATCATCTCTTTCCCGTCTAGCTTAAAGATGTTCACGGTAAAGTGCATTTTCCCTTTGTGAGTGAAGGTAAGTAACTCACTGTTTCCCAAAGCATTGTCCCTCACAAACTTCTCCCAGCCAGACTTCTCCATGAAGTAAAATCTAGGGTTTTTAGAGATTCCTACTTCCCAAGAGTTTCCCCATTGCGCTCTTATCTTCATCTTACGTGAGAGCTCTTTGTCGGTGAAGCTTCTCGAAAAGTCATGTGGAAGTGCTCTCTTTCATTATGCAAATAAAATGAAGAGACGATATAAGAAGACTAAAATTTCAATAAAGCAAGAATGGTTGATCTAAAGAACGTTTCTTCAACTACAGGGAATCAACAAGTATTTGGTCCACAGTTTCAAATTAACAGAGGACAAATCTCATTCAGAAGAAACAGAGGTGAAAAATAATTCATGACGACTCCTCACATCTAAACTGAGTAATGAGAGAAGCAGCAAAACAATGTTCTTGATATCAGATAAAGAGAATTGACGAAAAGAGTCAACCTTTAAACAAACAGCTAACAAGATTCAACGTTACAAAGGACCAAAAGTTTCAACATTTCCAAACTAAACTAACGAAGTGAACGTTCTTACACATCCCATCAAGTCTTAAGTACAAAGTTTCAAATCTCACCATGTAACAAATATAGTGTGACAAACACAACAAAATGTTTTGGCATAACATTCTTTTCCATTCTTCCATATGTGAGCCCAAAGTTTAATTAGTCCCATCACACGCAAATGACAAACCAAACAAGACAATGAAAAATAACAGAGGGCAGATCTCATCTAAAGGAAACAAAGATGCAAAATAATGCATGAATGCTCACATTCAGACAGAGAACTAAGTGAAGCAACTAAAACAGGAGAAAGACAATGAAAAATAACAGAGGACAGATCTCATCTAGAAGAAACAAAGATGCAAAATAAAGCATGAATCCTCACATTCAGACAGAAAAATACGAGTGTAGAATGAAGAAAGTTCGTTACATAGAGAAGATCTGTGAGTTTTTTTTCCTGATACCCATAAAGACAATTTACGAAAAGTTTCAACCTTTCCAAACTAAAATAACAAGTGTCAAAGTTTAAGACAAACCCCTGTTACAAAGAACCGAAAGTTTCAATCTTTCCAAACTAAGCCAACAAATTTAACAAGGAGAAGAGTTTAGAAGGTTGTTACCTTGTTTTCTGAAGAAACATTTATACTCTGAACAACCTTGAAGAAGCTTTCATTCTTGCGCTCTTCTTTGCACCGAAGATAACCAGCGTTCGTAGCCATCTCTCTAATTCAAGCTCACCCACAAAGCTTTTGCTCTCGTCTCTCTTTCACACTCTCTTCCTATATCTCTCTCCCTCTCTCTTTTGTAAGGACCAAACCTGTTGAAATCTCTACCAAATTTCAAAGGAAAAGATTCAGTCAAAGTGGTTAAAGTTAGAACTGAGAAATAAGTACAATGTGAGGTCATGTACTTTTTGTCACACATAACTCTTATATGTGTTTCTTTAATGTATAAATACAATGTTGGTATTGTCCAATTAAGACGAGGGAGGAGTTGTTATTAACTTATTATCCAATTAAAAATAAAATGTTCAGAAGATGTATTCTATTTATCTAATATATAATTTTAAAATCTTAAATAGATTATAATACTAGTCAATAATTAGCTCAGAAACAAAATCAGGTGGGACAATATTTGTGGACCAAAGTATAAAATTTGCATGATTCAACTGAGAGATGAGCATTTTTCTAGTCAGAGCAAAACTTTGGTTCTCAGTCTTAGTACTAGTCTCGTTGCATAAGTTGTTGAGAGAGTCCAAAACATTAATTGGCGCAGAAAATCAAAACAACAGAGTACTGAACAACGTCCAAGGAGGATGGAGGATGGACTGGCTTGAGTTGTTTTAAACCGTTAAACATTAAGATCCTCTACAAGGTTTCTTAAACGCTTTACAACCTTTGACGAGAATGTTCCATCTTTCAAAGACAGCTTACAAGACCCATTGTTACAGAGAACCAAAAGTTTCAAACTTTAAAAACAAAGCTAACAAGAAGTTGTATAGTTTAAGAACATGAAGACGACTTAGACTAAATAAAAGAACATTAAGGAACTTTTTCTTCAATTATAGTGAAAAAAACAGTGAATATTGTTACATATCCCATTAAGTATTTGACTCCAAAACGTCATCATGAAATCATTTCCATCACACACAAACGACAAACACTGAAAGATATTGAAAAAGAACAGAGGACAGATCTCATACAGAAGAACAATATTGATAATTTAAGCAAATATACTCAGATTAAGACAGAACTAAGAGAAACTGCAAAACCTTGTTCTTAAGTATAAATTTCGTTAAAGAGAGATAGATAAGGTTGATTTAAAAGTAAAATAAAAAAAGCCTAGTTAAGAGAACAAAATGAAATGCTCATTGCTTTCACCTAAATGATAATCTCTCTATCTTCTTCTGATTCTGAATCTGATTCATCATATTCTGGCTGCACCGATGGAGGATGGACTGACTTGAAATGTTTTAAATTGTAAACATTAAGATCCTCTACGTGATCTACAAAGGTGTAAACTGTACCAAATTTAGTAAACGCTTCAAAACCTTGGATTTCAACACGTCGGAGATTGTTCCTTTCGGGATTGAAGTAGTAAACATAAAACGGTTGTTCAGATGTATACTTGCGCATCGAAAACACTATTTCACCCGAAGCAGTCATTCCAACCACGGAAACCTGAGAACGGTATAATTTATCCTCGGTCCAAGTGTAGGCATATTTCGACCATTCCTTTTTCTCGACATCCTCTAGAACCCACACATGCATCTCATCAATGGCATCATCTTTCACATCATCATCATCCACATCATCCCAAAAAATTACAGCTAATTTGCCCTTATAGTTTATCAATTGACCACATTCTAAGCCAATAAAGGTGAAACTTTCGGATCTTAAATCAAAGCAAACTAACACATTACCAGACGTTACATCATGATCATTATCCCAATCTGACGTGTCACCTAAGTAATACAAAACACCATTGATGCATATCCCTTGACTGTAAATATCATGTAGTACACGATATTTTATCTTTTTCCAATTCATATCCCCATCTCCAAAAGTAAGAATTTTACTGTGACCAGGACCAGATGGATAGATCATGGACAATGCCTTGTACTGCTTGTCAATTGGGTCAAACCCGAAAAAGCTAAACGCCTTTCTATAAGTATAGCACTTAGGTAAGATCGTATACCTTCCTGTGTTGGGGTTACATATCAGAGGTGTAGCCTCGTATCGATCACCATATAAATAGATCAAGCCAGAGGCGTAACCAATTGAAAAATATCTTGGGGTATTATCATGATAGATTCGTAGATTGTTTGGAGATAACTTCATATGAAATTCAGCGGTTGCTACAAGAGTCGACGACGACTTCTCTAACCGAGGAGATGAAAAGAATCTCCACACACCGTTTTGTACGATGGCAAATAAGAGGCGTGGCTTAGCAGAGGATCTGGTCAGGAACAACTCTTTGAAATATGGACTACCAAACATTGATGCCCACCGCTTTGACACGCAATGAAACCTCGCGACTGACTTTAAAGGCAATCTTGACAAAACCTCCAGGATGAGATCATTCGTTAAGAAATGTGAATTCATGATGGCCGATCGAACGAAGAAGAAGGAGATTTGTTAAGACTTAAATATTAAGACACCTAGATAACCTAATTAACAAAAGCCCTAGAAAAACCTAGCAATCTTATAGAATAAAGTAGGGTTCTCCTTATAACTCACTTCACCAGAAGTTGATACGTGTCACCTAAGGACTTTCCTTCTCTCCAAATTCATCATTTTCTATAAAAAAAAAAATTAAACAACTTAGTTTTATGTTAATGCACAATTTATTTACTTCAAATACATCACTATTTTCCAACAATACAATGTTTACTTTATTTGTTAAAAATTAGCAAAATCTAATTTAATAAATGATCAAATCTGTTTTCTTATTATTTTCCCCTTCTAACAATATCTGTATTTTGTTACATTTAATCTTTTAACTTTGTAAAATGCAATATAATAGATGATTAAATCAAATCTGTATTTTTATTATTTTCCCCATCCAATAATATCTGTATTTTAATAACTTTAAACTTTTTGAATTTCAAAATCTAATATAATAGATGATCAAATCTGTATCCTTAAACTCTGTGTTTTTATAAAACTTTACTTTATTATATAAGATAGGTAGTGGAAAAAGAAAATACTAAAAGCAAAATAAATCCCAGCGAATTTGTTTTAACAATTTACGTAAGCAATTGCAAAAAAAACACGTTGATAATAAACACACAATTATTCAAATGAATGCAAATTCCTTACCCTAAAATTCCTTCATTTTTATCCCCACCCTAAAATTTCTTATATGTTCGATTTAGGAAAGAAAAAAAAATTGAAAAAAAAAACGGAAAAATATTTGTCTTCAGGTTCATTGACTTTCCAAGAAAAAATCTTAGGTTTTTTCATGGAAGAATATCTTAGCTTACTTAAATGTTAATGTGTTTTGTTTAGAGCATAGATCATACAAGTCTCACGATAGTCCATAATCCGACCATAGAAGTAGAACAATTGCAATCTGTCAAACATGTTCTACAGCGACTGAAGTAACTGCTTTGACGAAGAAGGAATCAAATTTCTGTAAGAGAAATGTTAAAGATTCGGACTTTGTGATCTGATTAAAAAAGGAAACCAAGTAGTCCTTTAAAATGTTTGAGAGAGGTTTTGAGTTTTGCAAACAATTTTTTTTTGTCATCCGCTTAAGTAATGATGCCCAAACAAATCATTCCTAAAGGATATTGTTTACATAAGTGACATGATGCGGTTCGGTACAAACTTTTTATGCTAAAGATCCGCTTTTATATTCGCACTACGAAAAACTAAAAATAAAGAGAATTCTTTCTTGTCAATTTGGATCTCCTTTAGATATACTAAGAAATTAGAGAATCCGCTTCAGTTTTGAAGAGATCATGTTTGTAACAAGAAGAATACTATTATTACTAGGCCCTTATTACACTACCATATATAAATTCTTGGGAATTTAGAAACATGATTTTTATATATATTATAAGATCTTGTGAAATTTGTTTCTCATATGTTTATGGATTCCTATCGAAATAACATATTGCATGATAATAAATTTATTAGGTAATGGTACTTTTAAGATATTTTTTATCTAACTTATATAATTGTATTCTAATAGTTTAGAATATATTATGCTATATATTTTAAAAAATGAGTATAGTTTTTATTGTATCATTTGCCGGTGCTCAAGAATACTATGTGGTAGAATATCTGATTTAGAATTTATTTTTGGAAAATGTAAGAAATAGAAGAAAAACAAATCATTCATCATTGTGAACTAATCTAAATTAAATGCGTGAAAATGTTGGCTAACCCGCCAGTGTAGTCATTTTCTAGATTTCTACACTAACTCGGTGCAATCAGTTGAAACAGCTATATTGTCATTTACCAGTGCTTAATAATATATGGCATAACCCACATAAGTGCTTTCAACTAGGCCTGTACTGGAGATATGCTTCTTCCGTTCTTCTTCGTACATTCTTGGCCCTTATGATAGATACATCCACGTTGTCCTGAAAAAAATATCAGGCTAAACTCAAAAACGATGGGTCTGATTGAAAACCAAAAATTATACAAAAAACTATACAAAAATACTGAGAGTAAAATCTTATGTAATACTTTTGGTAAAGCTTTTGTGATTGGTAACTATCAAAACTGTATACACTGTTTTAAAGTGTTAAGTGGTTACCATTCAAAGCGGATATGTCTCCCTTTAGGTCTCTGTAATCCAGCGATGTAACATCGATAACCAATATATTCAGGGATTAGGTAATTAGTGGAATTATGATCCACTAATTGTTCTTTAACTTGAACATCTTCCCATGACATATTATATCATTTGAATAAAATATATTTTATGTATTTGTTCTAGTTGGAATATGAGAGATGACTTTCCAAAATTTGTCATAATTTAATATGTTTATCTATCGGAACTGTATGTAAATTGAAAGTTGTAATTGCAAACGTTAAATGGAAACTATGATGTGATACACATGTGGATCACACCATAGACAACATAAGTTAAAATTTATAGATAATTAAAATACTTTAGAGAAGCCTGAAAATTGAATAAGAGACATATATTATTATTCTATTATACACCCAGCGTAGCATAGCTCTTTGGCGTTAGGATATTTTTGTTCATTCCAACAAAGTTTTTTCTTAGCTCTCGGTCCGAAACAACACCAACAATGCTTTTCAAATGTTAGTACCTTGCAAAAGGTTTTGATACACGGTGGTATTGTAATATTGAGCATCGATCTATGTATAGCTCCACCCTCCATTCTACCTACACATTGATTTAAAATACACAAAAATTTGACTAATGGGAAAAAAGAGAGATCATTTGTATATATTATACATTAAGTGTAAATATTTAGAGAGAAAAACCTATACGTACTCTCATGTAGAGCGAAGAGAGAGAACATGACTATGCATATTAAAGCTATATGTGAAGATTTCATGGTTTGGATGTCTCAAATGACTTTGTTGTGGTTCTTGTTTGTAATTTGTAAATACATAATGTATATATATATATATATATAATCCACCATTTTACAACTTTCATACCATTTCCATTATCTGAAATATTTTTAATAATTTACCATATATCAATATTTTGAATATATCATAAAATTAACAATTTTCCATTTTTTCCTTCTAAATTGTCTATTAGTAGATAGATTCTTGTTGAATTTATCTATACTATAGAAAAGTTGAAGCTGTTTGGTTCTTGCCATTAGTTAACATTTCTTGCCATTAGATTAGTTGACATTTTTTAGATTTAATAATTTTATATATTTTTTATTATTGTAAAATGGAAAAAATCAATATATGGAGACATACTAAAGGTTAAAAAATATCAACACTTTCAAAATATTTTTCATCAAATTCCAAAGTTTTATTTGTAATACTTTACTAAAATTATAAATGAAATATTTAAAATATGGAAAATATCTTAAATAAAAATATGGAAACAGAATAAGAATTAAAAAAATTCTAAATATTAACATTCATAATATAAGGATAATCAAGGAAATAATTCTTTATAAAATTTTACTAAAATTATAAACAAAAATATTTAACAATATGGAAAATATATTAAATAAAAATATAAAGCTACGTAAATCTGTCCGTACATACACTTAGAAGTCGAACTAATTATATCATTAAACCAAAACCCCAAACCTGAAACTAAACCGTGATAAGGTTCTGGATCGGCCTGGCAAAAACCTAAAACTCGAACCAAAAAATCTGATCCTGATCCGAACTTTTATTGAGAAATACCCTAATGGATCTTGGTGATATGGTATTTCGGGTTTGGGTAATATATGAACCGAACCCGAACTAGTGGACCTCCAGCTAATTCATATATTTTCGAATATTTTTAGGGATTTATGGTAGATTTTAACCTAGTTTTCGGATAGTTTAGTTACTTTCAAATATTTTTTGATTGTTTTTTACTTATAGTTTCGGATTCGGATCCGAAGCAAACCGAACTCGACTCGAATATGTAAAATATCCGAATGGGGCTCGAGGCCTAAACCTGAAAACCCAAAAAGTGAAATAAGAGGATAGATGATCTGAAAAAGGAACTAAGAGGCAATTGCTACATAATTCGCAAAGAGGGGAAAAGACAGAAGAAATAAATAGAGATGATAAAGCGAGCCAAATACAGAGAAGAGAAGCATTCTGATCCATTCTTCTCCGTTGCTTTGTCTGAAGTCACATATTTAGTCACCTCTCCTGTTATGCTTCCATCTCCTGCTCTAGGGTAGACACAACTGCTATAACCTATAAACAAGAAAGCCAAAACAATGAAAAGAAATGTTAGTGTGTGTGATTATAGGAAAATGTAAGACGACTCTCTTTTTTTTTTTGTAGTCTTATAAATTAATTATTAATCCACTCAAGTTTTAGAAGTTGGAAATGTGTAACAACTATAACTCGCATTCTTAATGTAGACGAATAACATGAAAACTTTAGAAATCTAATATCAAATAGTCTGTATCATATTCCTAGCTATCTAACTTCCACCTAAATTTAGATATAATTTCAGGTCAGAAAAAGAACTAAAAAAACAAAACAAAAAACAAATATAAGTTTATAATTGGTTTCTCTTAGTAAAATTTGTTTCCACCAAATGCATACTTACCAACTCATGATTCTATAACAAGTAGGATATGAAAGATGAAGAGGAAAATAACTTACTAGGGTTCTCAGAAGTGATCCTGGCGGTTTTAGAGAAATCGCAATCCGTAGGGTTTTCAGGAGATTTTTGGAAATAAAGATTCATGGCATAGGCTGTATGAGAGGCGACATTGTTAGGCTCGAAACAAACTCCTCCTGGCATTATTGGGCCACAATCAATTCCCTGCCCACAAACCCAATCTAGACTATCTTGCAACTGCTCTTGAGTTGCATCCTCCTTTGGCACACACCATCCCATTGATGTTACTTTTCCCAACTGTGGAGATTGTGACGTCTACTATCATCCAAAAAAGATTCAATAGAAACGGTTAAGTATCTCGAAAAATAACCAATTCATGGTGGTGTAGTAGTTTCAACTCCGTTTGCCTTAAATAGCAAGAATATCAGGCTTTTCACACGCTGTGGGAGATTAGTGTTGATGTCTGTCCAAGATCCCCCGGTTATATAAATTTTTTTTACATATTTAACAAATGAAATTATTATGGTATCGTAGTACCTGGCTACTAGTAGTTTTAGTGAGTCCAATGTCGTAGGCCATGGAAAGATCAGGCTTGAAAAGGCCAAAAGATTGCTCAAAAGAAGGACCAGGCTTGAGATTCTCGTCAAAGAGAGCGAAAATGTAAGTGTCGATGGATTTTCCGGGCATGAGCGGAGTCCCAACCATGGACCTTAAGTGAGCAATGAGATTTCCGTTGTAAGCTTTAGCATTCTCAACACTCGGACCTACCTCGTTGCTGTCACCGGTTGATGGCCAACCAGTTTCGGCCACCAACACTTCCACTTTCTCGAATCCTATCGATTTCAAAGCTGAGTGCACTGCATCAACCTAAGGAAAACCCCCTATTTGGATCAGTATAACGTGTGTGGCAAGAAACAAATGTTTCTTCTATCTTTACTATAATGAGATTATTTGATTTCTTTCTAGTTAGTGGAAATGTAGAGAGAAACAACAAGTTCCGAATATTTTATGTTGGATAATAAATTATATTTCCAACGTTCAACTAACAGACTTCTTACATGATTTACAATCATTATATAATTACAATAAAGAATTGAAGATCTCGGTGCAACAATAAATTATAACAAATGAACCATACTATGAGATTGATACCAAATAAACAAATGCGTTGTATCAAAATATTAATGTTTGAGCTGGATTGTGAGTTATATCAATTAGATATTAAACGGTCCACCAATTTCAAAACCAAGACCTATATATTTTGCAATATGAAAAGCAAGTTTAACAAAATGTTTAGTTGTAGAGAAAATTCAAATTATAACGTTATAATAGTATCGCATTAACTAATAGTCCAGAAACCAACCCGTGAGAGATTATATATTATAACTTTAGTTAATTACCTGAGCATCAAACATGTTCATGTACTTGATTCCAGTGTTTGAGTCTACCCGTCCAGGGTTAGGCTGGAAAAGACAAAACGCCAGCGTTTCGGGTCTCGGGTCGCTCTGATATGCAAAGAACGGGTACGGGTTGATGGCAAAAGGCGACCCGGTATCGCTAAGAAACTGTAGAATGCCCTTTAAACCGGCCTGATAACTAGGAGCAAACGAACCAGCTGATGGCGGTTCGGAGTTGCCTAGTACTGTCATTGCATGGACAGTAGACACCTTGATTTTTCCACCTAGTGAAACCGCCTCGAGAGCCTTTTGAACATTTTGCATAGCCGGGAGAAGTTGGTTTACAAGATTCAGATCATTTGACAACAACACCTACATATCAACGATGAGAGGTTTAGAGATTTATTTTGTCAAGCAAGCATACATTTAATTTAAATAACATTTTCCGCGATTAGTTGCCTAATCTGGAGGAAAAGAGTTTACAAAAATAATATCAAGAAAATTAATTTTAGAAAAACTTGTGTGAATAATTTGATAAAGAAAAAGATTCACCTCGTTGCCGACATTGATGAGAATGATGTTGGAGGCAGGATAGAAAGGAAGTACGTTGGAATTTATCCACTGAGAGGCAATGTTGAGATCCGAGGCGATAGACGGGAGATCGCCATTTGCTACTCCGATAACAATACCAATACCGGTTCCAACCAAGGATGTGATGATGGAGGAATCCGCATTGTATAGCCTCACTTTCTGGATGGAGGTAGATTGGAGGAGTTTGGCCGTTTGAGAAGGTGGCGGGAGGTTGTCGGATAGTAAGCCGTAGTTTACTCCGATAAACGACTGTGCATTTGACGGCGAAATAGAGAAGAGAATGAAGAGGAGAAGGAAGAGGATGGAGAGAGCCATGAAGACAGAGGAATGTGGAGGAAGTGAGATTTGAAATGTAAAAGAGTAATAAGTTAGTGTAAGGGTTGGGAGTAATATAGTATAATTAATTGGTTAGTGAACAGAAGTTTATGCAGAATCCCAAAGCTCATAATCACATGTGCTGATTTTACTACAACCCACTTGCTGACTTCTTTGCATGGGTTTCCCCATTGTTTACAGTATTAATCATATTTTTGGAGATTTCTTTCAAATTTTGTTTGGTATGGAATAATCTGTCAAATAGCCAATTAACAACCAACTTATTAAATCAATGAGAATTGGCAAAAATAACCCAAGAAAATAATATTCCGCTGTCCAATTTCTTATAAGATGTTTTAGTTAAATCACATATATTAAGAAACTTATGTTCTTTACAAAATATTATTTATTTATTTAAAACAATTCAACCAATCGTGGCAAATATTGCATATAACAGAAATGATTAGAAAATATGAAAATTTATTTTAAGTTTTAATATAATGGACAAAAATAAAATACATAAGAACATCTTATATATTGGGATATAGTTTAGCTATTTAATCATTCTAAGTTTCTAACCATGATAGATTTGGCAAAAGTAACTCATTAGAATTTCAATTTTTGTTTGTAATGTTGTAATTTTCAAATTAAGTTCAGTGTATGAAATAATTAAATATAATTACAGGTAACTCAGACCAAAAATCCTACAACTTCAACATTTTGGTTCATACGTATATATATTATAAGTTTACGTCTCTAAACATAATGGTTCTATGGTCTAGCGGTTAGGACATTGGACTCTGAATCCAGTAACCCGAGTTCAATTCTCGGTAGAACCTTTATTTTTACTTTTTGTCCCAATATGAATCAAAAGCTTCCCACGTGCGAATGAACTAGTCAACAATATTCACACGTACGAAATCAGATCCAACAAAAGGAAGAAGTATCTTTCCTTTCACTTTTTGTCCAAATACATATCAAAAGCTTGCCACGTGCAAATGAAATAGTCAACAAAATTCACACGTACGAAATCAGATACAAGAATAATAAGTAATGGTGGAACTGAAACAAATGTAACCCAACTTTTTTGTTTTGTTTTGTTTTCTGGTCTTTCAATAAGAAAGAAACCGAAAACAAAACCCAATCTCCAAGAATTTTACAATTTACAAAATCCACGTTTGAACCAAAAAACAAAAACAAAGAGTGAACTAACATTTCTAACTCCCACCAATCCTAAACCCAAAAACAAAACAAAAGAAAGAAAAAACAAATCCTCCTCCCATCTAACATTATGCTACCTTTGAGGACTCTCTTTGCCTCTGTTATTATCGACACAAAAGAATCGATGAAACGAATCATAAATTATCCTCTACTACTCCATAAGCAGCAGGTTCCGGTACAATCTCACTAGATTGCCGTCTTCTCGACGACGATGAATTCCCGTTGTTGTTATTGTTCCTTCCGCTACTTCCTTGCGACCCCGAGTTTCTCAAACCATTACCACCACCACCACCACCACCACCGCTTGTTGTTGCTCCCGCTTGAACAGCTGTTACATCCGACGCACTCTGCCTCCAGCTCCCAAATATAGCAGCGTTCCAAGACCCTCTCGACGAGTTTGTTCTTAACCGGGAAGAGCCTGAACCCGAGTTGGTATCTTCTCTTACTACTTTCAGTGGGTTCTCAAGTGCGTTCACAATGTGTCTCATTAATGGTCTTCTTGTTGGTTTTGGGTTTAGGCATGACTTTGCAATGATAGCCATTGCCCATACTTCTTCTAGAAGGTCTTCGTCCACCATTAATGACGGGTCTAAGATCTTGGTTACTAGTTCTTTCTCGTTTGTGCTGATGTATGGCAAAGCTTCTTCCATGTACTCTTTTGCAAGTGCGTTGTCTGGCGAGCTAATCCCGAGCTTCCCCGTTACTAGCTCAAGTAACACTTTGCCAAAGCAGTAGACATCATACGAACATATTGCATTTGTTACACCTGAAAAGAATAAACCAATCAGATGTCTATCGGTTAATCGGAGATGGTATATCCTGATGAAATTTTTATTCTCCTAAGTGTATACCTGAAGAAGATGGTTCACTCGATCTGCAAGAATAGGAAAAGAAGAGACAGCGAAGCATTAGTAGGTGCCAAGACAACATACAGAGTCATGTTAGGGAATCAAAGTAAAACAGAAAAGGACCAGAGAGTTTGTTAATGTAATAAGCACTTACTGCGGTAATCGAAGTAAACGAGAAATTCTGCTTTGATAAGCATCACCTTGAGCATATGCCTCGCTTAGGCTTCCAAGACGTACCTCAAATTTATCATCAAGAAGTATGCTACTTGCTTGTACATCCCTATTTAACATTGAACACAAACACACACATGAGTTCTCTCGCTTTTCTTCTTATCAGGCAATAGAGCATAGATCAACAAGAAGTAATTTAGGAGCAGGTGATGTCATTGGGCTTCTCCATCTATGAAACTATACACTAACAATTCTTGAATAGATCTTACTAATTATGAACATGAAAGGTTATATGATACTAAAAACAGAATCAACAAAACAACTTCCAATAGTCTTGCTATGTCAATGCTTTAAAAAATATCAAGATTATATTACGAGAAGCTGAGCAGGAGAGTAGTACCTATGAACTAGAGGCGGTGAACACTCATGATGCAAATAAGAGAGTCCCTCAGCTGCACCAAGAGCAATTTTCAACCTTGTTATCCAATCCAAAGACTTCAATCCATCACCTTCGTTTTCGGATTTCCTGAACAAAGAGCTAGCCAAATCACCGTGTCTCATAAACTTGTATACCAAGAACTTTTGGCTCTCATTCTCCAAGCAGTGTCCCAAAAAGGGAACCAGCCTCTGGTGTCCAGCCTTACTAAACAACTCCAGTTCTGATATATAGCCTTCACTTTTACCTTCCCGCACATCGATCTTTTTTATAACAACGGGTATACCATTTTCCAAGAAACCACGAAACAGATTCCCCGAATGACCACGTTTTATCAGATTAGCATCATTGAATTCCTCTGTTGCCTGAAGAAGCTGCTCATAAGAAAATGCATTTCCAAGACGTGACAAATCAAAGGTTTGTGCTCCTTTAGGTGGTTGTTGTGAAGCTTCCCCGGCAGGTTTTGGCCTGTCGTTATTTCCTCTTTGTGCCGCTCTGCGTCTATGGCGCATGCATAGAACCAGAATAATTGGCAAGATAACAAAAAGAAGAATAAAAGCAACTCCACCACCCACTGCTGCCAATATAATTACTGTTCTGCGGCTTATCCCTGAAGAAGCATTTTTCGATGTCGGTTGTGTCAAATTAGGACGTCCGAAATCATCAAAATCTAATCCTCTAGACTTATAGAATGCTGCACATATTGCTGACGGCTTCTGTCTCCTCTCATTTCGAAGGCAATTGCTTGTAACAGACACATTTTCCCCGGTCACATAATCAGGAAGCTTACCTTCGAAATAATTACCAGAGAGGTCCATTATCCTGAACCGTCTAAGAATCGGTGTGAGCTCTCCATAGAATGTGTTCGAAGAGATATCAACCATTTCAGCTATCTGGTCTGAATCATAACTAGAATATGGCAGCAGTCCTGTGAAGTTGTTCTTAGCAATGTCAAGAATCCGCAATTTTGGCAACGACCAGCACACATCAGGTAGACTACCAGAGAAACCATTTTCCCTCAAAACTAAAGTTTGCAGTTGGCTCTCAGCACTAAACAAATCTACTGGTAAAGTACCACTCAAAAGGTTATCGCCAATCGCCATTAGCTGCAACTTACTTAACTTTCTTAGCTCCTGAGGAACTGAACCAGACAATGAATTGATGCTGAGATCAAAGTCAACCAGATTGACAAGATCACCAAGCTCTGAAGGAATCGGAGACGAGAAACTATTGCTTGAAAAGTTCAGATGGATAAGCTTTGATAACGCTCCTAAACCAGGAGGGATAGGTCCAGTAAGGTAATTGGAAGAAACATCAAGAGTCAACAGATTCTTCAGAGAGCTAAAAGATTGAGGAAGAACACCAGTGAATGAGTTCCTAGAGAGATCAAGCTGTGATAGATTCAACAACTGTCCTAAACTGCTAGGAACTAAACTAGTAAGACTGTTCTGAGACAGATTCAAAGTTCTTAAACTAGTGAGATTACCAAGAGTAAAAGGAACAACACCGTTAACAGAACACGAACTAAGATCCAATACTTCCAATGCCAACAAACTAACACCAAACCACTCAGGTATAGTCCCCGGTAACGCTAACCCGGACGCGTTAAAATACGACAAACGAGTTAGATTACGAAGAGGATCAACAGAGAATTGTGGGTTTAGCTTACCAATTCTTGTTCTCCTAAACCCAGAGATATTGATCCCAATGATACTACCATTCTCACATTGTATACCTCTCCAATCAACACAAGGGTCACCTTTAATTGGCCAATCTGTTCCTCTTAACCCTAAAGAAGACCTGAGATTAAGCAAAATGAGTTTCTCACTGAATCGACTCTGTGTTTGACCAACAACAACACAGTCGAAGAACAGTACCAAACACAACAACAACAAGACAAAACCCAATGCGCTTCTTCTTTGATCAACCATTGCTTATCAAACTCAATCCAATGACCCATCAACACTCATCACCCAAACCCAGAGAGAGACAGAGACTATTTTTTTCAGGATTTAAGCAAAATACCCAATTCAACAACCCTAATAAAAATAACGTCTTTCGATCTTTAGAGAGGAAGAAAGAGACAGATATCGAACTGGGTTTGCTCTGTTACTGGATCCAATTACAGCTCCTACCTTCACAGACATTAAAGCACCTCTCTTTCTCTTTCTCTCTCTCTCTCTAAATCCTAATTTATGAGAAGAAAAAGTAGAAATTTTTCACTAATCCTTAAAATCAGACAAAACAAAAAGTGATTTGTTGAGTGAAAAAAATCTTTAGAGAGAGAAAGAAAGAAGAAGAAGAAGAAGATCGAGATTGTTGAGATAACAACTGTAGACTGTGACACTCCTCTCTCTCTCGTCTTTGCAAGAAACTTCGAAATTAATTTATTATTAATTACAAATCTGATTAATTAATAATTTTGAAATTAGATTAAATTAAAACCTAGTGTGGGGTAAAGTGACGTCGTTTTAATGTTTGGTTTGACTTTCCCGGTAATCCCGCCATAAGCCAGCTAAGCTGTTGCCGCAATTACTATTTGGGATTTTTTCTTTCCTTCTTTCCTGTTTTATTATTGTTGTAAATTTAATGTTCGGATATATAAGGAGTAATATATCTCACGTCCTATATTCACCATTCTTGGCCGAATAAAGGAATCTTTTTCTTTTCTTGCTAAAATTTTCTAAATACTCTGAATTTTTTGGTTCGAATGGTAACGGCAATCAGAATAGATAAATTCATCGATAATATAAGTGTGTTTTATTTTCAAGTAGATAATAAATCGTTGTGGATCAATCTTATTTGTATGTAAAAATGGTTTATGATTGGTTTACGGCAGTTTTCTTAGTATATATTATTATAGATTCTAATTTATGATTGGTAAATTAAAAGCGGTTTAATCTGCATAGTATTTGTCCGTCTCAACCGCTGTAATCATTTGCATTTTAAACAATTTATTACAACATATAATCATATACAGTACAATAGAAAATTATCAACTAGAAAAACATGTGAAATGTTGGCAACTTTCTTTCAAAATATTGGATGAAATATTTATCGGTTATAGGATTTTGTAAAGATGTTGAAGTATTCTTTTTAAAAAACAATGATATTGAATTTTCTAGCTTTTTTGATATGATCCAAAAATTTGATATATGTTTAGTTTAAAATTGATAGAAACAAATTCTCTATTGTAGAATGTTCAATTTAAACAATGCCAATCGAATGAAAATATTTAGTTTTTTTATTTAATTTTACTTGAAAAATGAATGATTATGTTAGTTCAAAGTCTCACTATGGTTTATTTAGAAAATAGTGATTAAGTAGACATTAATAGAGATGAATTTTTCTTGAGCTAAAAATTTCTCAAAAGTTTTCTCAAAATATATGAACAAGTGATGTGAAATTTTCTTAAACTGTTTATTAATTTTCATATGCTACAGTTGCGTATATGATTTTATTAATCGTTCCAATTACTGTTATTTCCATAGAAAAGTTTTCTCTAACCTCGAGCTAGTTAAGTCATAATTGAGGATATTTGTTCGGGAAGAAAAAGCAATGAACTATTCATCTTTCGTCGGATAACAAATTTACATCACTACCTAATTTTTGTTACATATCCCGCATCGCTATTAAATAAATCCAACGTGTCCGAAAGTACAAATGTTGTTTGTATCTGTGTTTTCCAGTTCAAGATCATATAACTAACACATGTCCTCTTCGTGAGACCCCACACATACAAAATAAGCCGTCAAATCTAAACCATCGGATCAGAGCAAGATTATTTCGATTCTGGTGACGTGGCACAAATCATGCGTCCAAGAGAGTGTTTTGGTCACAGTTCTAATCATATTTCTGAATGCATGTTAAGCACCGAATCAACGTAACCATGGTTTCGCGCTTCTATATAGAACCGTCGTCGTCATCATCTTCCTCAAATCTTTGGACGTGGCTTATGCAGACAACGAGTATCGATGCTTCGTCGGAGGTTTAGCTTGGGCCACCGATGAACAGTCTATAGAGAGGTGTTTCAACGAGTTTGGTGAAGTTTTCGACTCCAAGGTCCGTTAAAGTGTGACTCTGTTTTTGTGTTGCTCTGTTTCTCTCTTTGTATCATAAAAATCTCGACTTTATATGGTTTATGGATTGGATCAGATCATCATTGATCGTGAGACCGGGAGGTCTAAGGGGTTTAGATTTGTGACTTTTAAAGATGAGGATTCCATGAGGACTGCGATCGATAGAATGAATGGTCAAGAACTTGATGGTCGTAACATTACTGTTAACTAGGCTCAGGCTCGTGGTAGTGGTACTCGCGGTGGTATGGTTGGTGGTTACGGAAGTGGTGGTTACAGAGGTAGACGTGATCAAGGTGGTTACAACCGTGGCGGTGGAGGTGGATACGGTGGTGGTTATGGAGGTGATCGTCGTGAAGGTGGTTATGGAGACGGAGGTTACGGTGGTCAGGGGCGATCTGAAGGAGGAAGCTGGAGAAATTGAGTCTTGTGATGTTTAGTCTCATGCTTTGTTACCAAAAAAAAAAAAAAAGTCTCATGCTTTTGTTTCTTCTTTTACTTTAAACGACTG
>Ga0041059_1000691_pt1 | contig 26271 bp, 27 predicted proteins | sample AraColnosormetaG_FD_56232 | JGI IMG/M metagenome (GOLD analysis project Ga0041059, IMG submission 56232) | Arabidopsis roots microbial communities from North Carolina, USA - Col MF nosort | ecosystem: Host-associated > Plants > Roots > Unclassified | place: USA: North Carolina | collected... | reverse complement strand
AAGCTAGCGTCTATGAGGGTATCATTTCATTCCTCTCTTTTATGTTTCTTTGACCTTTGTTATAATTCTACATTATAAAGTTTGGATTTTTAGACTATTGGTATTGAGAAAGTTTGGATTTTTCGACTATTGGCATTGAAGTTTACTGAGATCTGTAACTTGATTGAATCATGTAATTGACAGGATACACATTGCCGAAGCTATATGCAAAGACGCAATACTGTGTCTCCTGTGCTATCCACTCTCATGTCGTTAGAGTCCGTTCCCGCACCAACCGCAGGGTTCGTACTCCTCCACCTCGTTTCGCCAGACGCAAGGTAATATCTCTCTCTCTTTTTCGACTCAATGATCATTAATAGTTTTAAGCTTCATTTCTCAATCTTTTGTTACTTCTGCTCGCTCCATTTTGTCTTTGGTTTATGAAGATAGTTTGAGGTTAAACTGGTTTTTTTGGACATGTACAATGTATAGTTGACACTCGCTGGAACCAAATTTTGGGTTTGATTACCTTCTGAACTATAATAGTTGTTTCAATATATAGTCTTTACGACTTCAATAAGTAGACTTTCTTGGTGGATTAAGCAAACCAGTACCTTCACTTCATTCCTAACAAAACTACTTTCAGTGAGACTGTTTTGTTCTATCTTTTATTGCATGAATGACTTACTCTTCTGAGATAATCAGGAGGATACTCCCAAGCCTGGGCAACCAGGACAGGCACCTCGTCCTGCTGGACCTGGAGCTGCAGCTGCAGCTGCACCGCGTGTCTGAAGCCTTCAAGCAGAGCTTTCTGTCTTGTTTTCCTATGTTCTTGTTACGTCTTTAAGGATGTTTGTCTCTGTTTAACATAGTTTTGCCATGTGGATCTTGAATTCTGTCAAACTATTTCAATAGTTGATTCAACTTGTTTTTTTTTTGTTCCTCTATCCAGTTTTGCAGTCTGATGTCTTAGTTAACTAAATGCTTCATTCAACATCTTAAAACTAGCAGATGCTGAATTTAAATATTCGTGGTGAAAGCTGAATGTTCATTGTTCAGTTCAGAAAAATCCTCTTTCTCGTTTTAAGGCTAAGCCCAGCCCCGACGTAATCCGCTAATAAAACGATTTGGATTACATACATGTAAATGAGGTTTGATTGGATATTGGATAATTGGATATTCGGCACGGACCTGATCCGCTACAATCTAAGTAAAACGAATTGGATCACTTGTAAAAATGTTAGGACGTTCGCTGCATATTATCCTGAGACTGTTTAGGTAAATCCCTATTTTAAAAGGTAAATTAGCTGTATATTGTAACAAATATTAATATTTAAGATATTATTCTATTTCTACTATCTATCCTTTTGCTATTTATAGGAAAAACATATAAAAGTTATTGGAAAATCTATAAATTTAATGTTGTATCATGAAAAATTGCCTGGCAACCTTTTTTCCTTTTTCTTACAAAATATATATTATGTCCAAAAATGGGCTTAACGATGGTGGGCTCACACGGCAAAGAAAAATAAAATAGCTTCAACGCTGGAGTCAGATAATCCGAATTTGAAAACTAAAACCGTATTAGTGTTTGGGTTTAATCTTTCACACGGCATGTGAACAGCATAAAGATCATCATGAGGAACACCTAGAAACATACTATAGATTATTAGCTGGGAACTTGAGTTTTTCATATAGGAATTTTCGTCTTTTCGTCCTCGATTTAAATTTAGAGAGGATAACACATACAAATATTGATTTCTTTTTTAACATTAGCGTCTGAATTTTCTAATTTCAATTTTGGAAATTAATTTACTAACTTAAAAATTTTAAAAATATTTTACTATATTAGAAAAAGTCGTTAACATAATGACCGTTTATATAGCTCGTGTATACAGTAAACTAACCGTTATTTCTCTAACTAAAAAACCAGTGATTAGATCAATGTTAACTTTGAGGATTAAATTGCTCACTTAAAAGTTAAAAAATATTTTACTATATTAAAAAAGTCGTTAACATAATAACCGTTTGTATGGTACATGTATAAAGTAAATGGATAATATTAAGGGATGACCAAATTTGACAGCATAATAAAGAAACTAACTATGTGTCAGTTTTTTTGGTAAATGACTCTTTTTGTGGTGGGGTAGGGGTGAGGAAAAGACCAATTAATCTTGTAAACTTATAGTTTTTACAATGATACATTTCTTTATGGTGGTAGAGACTCCATAAGGTTCAGTGAGAAAAAGAAAAGAGACTCAGAGGTGGAATTCATAATCATCGTGATATTATTACAGAGTAAGTAGTCTAGAAAGAGAGTCATCTGGCAAAAGATTAAAAAAACAAATCATGTAATTTTTAAAAATAACATGAATCAAATAAAAATAACAAAAGAAATAATTTGGTATTTATACAAAATCTTATGTATTTTTAACAATAGCATGTCAAAATAAACAATAGCATGGCATATTAAAAAATCACATGTAAACCAAAACTATAGTATGTTAAACGGAAAGATACCAGTATATCATAAAAAATTACATAAAATTTAGAAAAAAACCCATGAAAATTTAAGAAGTGACATGAATCAAACAAAAATAACGAAAACAATTTGGTATTTGGTTATGGTCATCGTGATATTATTACAGAGTAAATGGTGGTAGAGAATATCTATAAAGGGAAAAGAAGTTGACGACATAGATCCAGGGAGAAAGAAAATCCTGCAAAAAGAAAATAGAGAAAAAGAAAACTAGGGAGAAGATGAGAGAGAAAATGATAAAAAGGATATTCAAGTAATTCTATATACATTTCCGACAAGATACTGTTGTCCATAGTTAGTTACTCAATTATTTTCGGTTTCATAGTCATCTAGTGCATATACCCAAAGTAAATTACCGTTATTTCTCTAATTAAAAAAAAACGGTCATTAAGTTAATGTTAACTTAGACAAAAAGTTGCTAACTTAAAAGTTCAAAAAAAAATTAATATATTCAAAAGTCGTTAATTTAGTGATCGTTCCCTCGATGGTACAAGTAGAAAGCAAACTAACCGTTATTTCTCTAACTAGAAAAAGGGTAATCAAATCAATGTTAGCTTACCAAATTAATTTGCTAACTTAAAAGTTCAAAATTATTTTATTATTTCAAAAAGTCGTTAATTTAGTGACCGTTTTCTCGATAGCGTGAGTATAAACTAAACCGTTGTTTCTCTAACTAAAATTTGAAAATAATATCATTATAAAATAAAATAATATTATTTTTGAAAAGAAAATCACTTTTAAACACAAATTTGGACCTCATAACATTTTCTAAAATACATTTGACTTGGAAGAAAAAAAAAGAAAAGTAATATAAACGTATCCAAACACTAAATCTCATTAGCCAATGTTTGTAAGAGTATCTGTACATCGTAGATATCTATTTTGTCATTTCCTCTCTTTTAGTCTTTTATTTCATTTTACTTTTTTAACTTTTTTTTCTTTTTCCTTTGATTTTCTTGTCTTCTCTCTTTGAACTCATGAGGAAGACGACGACGTTGTTAGGAAAAATGAACAATTTTATTGGGGTTATGTGAAACGATTTTTAATACAAAAGAAAGAAAGATGCTGATTTATTAAATTTTGGGGTCATTATTATTTAATTTCTATGACTTATGAAACTTCCATAAAAATTTCATTGACTTTTTTTTTTCACATTTTTTTACCGGTAGTCGTTTCATTATCATTTACATTATCTTGTTTATTTATTCTCCTTCTCATGTTTAGACGCTAAGCTGCCATTTTCTCCGCCAGAGTAAAGTTCTTTATCCTCTTTAGCTCTTCACTCTTAAACTAATTAAGATTTGGTGAAAACGATTCTGCTTATGCTCCTTTCGCTTTCTCTGTTCCATTTTGGTCTTTAACTCTTTCATTTCTTGTGAGTTTTTTTGATGAGTTTGCGTTTGATAATCCAAAGGCAAAAGCTTTTTCTTTACGCGTTAAATTTCAACTTTTTCTTACAAATGCATATTGATTACAATCCTAGAACCCTAAACTTGTTAACAAGTGTTGATCTTTTGTTCATCATCGAAAGTTTTGATTTTTATGGGTTTCTATGTTGCAGGGTGAGTTAAAGCCACTTGGGTTCTGACGGATTTGTTCAAAGGAAGCTTCTTTGACGACGACACTTGGACTAAAAGCATAGGTACTTTTCCGATACTCCTCACAACTCTAAAAATATTTTCTCCATTTACGAGGTTGACGAGGCTTTTTTTATTTGCTTGAGTTTTAGAAAGCTTTAGTTTTTAGTTGTTGTCGCAATCATTGCCGTGTAAGCTGGGGGAAAAGCGAGTGGATCAGAATTCTTTTTGTCAATTCTTTTTTTGGGTATTTTCCAAAGTCTTGTTTTTTTTTTATTCTTTGGTTTGGGTTTGGCTTTGAGGAAGCTAAAGACTGTATAGGGATACCTAACATTTGCATTTACTATTCATTTATCACTCTGTTTTGATTTTCTTGTCTTGCTTGTATTGTTTTGAAGCAAGATTTTGTTCTTGCTCTGTTCTGTTCTGTGGTGATTCAATTTGTATGGCTTCATTTCTTTGGTTGGAAGTTGTTTTCCTTATTTGATGTCATGTTTTTCTTTTAATGAAGCCATGATTTTTTCTCTTTGTTCTATGGTTTGTACTTGTAGATCTTGCACTCGTTGGGGTGATTCTCTTTGTTTTTTGTTCAAATGGCTGATCATAAAGGAAAGGTTCCAGTCTCTTTATCTGCATCCTCTTCATCGTTGTCTCTGTCTCCAAAAACAACGCCAATAGAGGCGGAAGTGTGGTTGATTGCTGAGGCAAGGGCTCAGGAGATACTATGTGCCATCCAACCTAACTATCTTGCAGAAAGAAGTAGGAATAAGATCATCAGTAATCTCCAGACTCTTCTGTGGGAACGTCTTGGAATTGAGGTTAGAACTTTCTTGCTTTTGTTGGATGAACTTTCCTTCAGTCTCCAACGTATTAGGAATGCTAAAGTTTTCTAACTTGATCAAAATGTAGTTTTAATGCGGTGTTGTATATTACCAGGTGTATTTATTTGGTTCAATGCCATTAAAAACCTATCTCCCAGATGGAGATATTGATCTGACAGTTCTAACTCATCATGCTTCGGAGGAGGACTGTGCTAGAGCAGTGTGTTGTGTGCTTGAAGCTGAAATGGGAAATTCAGATCTCCAAGTAACTGGTGTTCAGTATGTCCAAGCAAAGGTTTGCTTGGTTCCTTGTTTGTTTTTAAATATGTGTGTTCAATAAAAACTCATATTCCATGCTTATGCTGTTTCCCGCTCAAATGATGTTTTTGATGGTAGGTCAAAGTCATAAAGTGCTCTATCAGGGACGTTGCTTTCGATATCTCCTTCAATCAATTGGCGGGACTAGGCGCTTTATGTTTTCTGGAGCAGGTAAAATACTTGATGATAGTATAATATATACTTGTTTCCATCGTCTATTCTCTCAACTGATGATATTTTTGTTGCTTTATTAGGTTGACAAAGCTTTTGGTAGAGACCATCTGTTCAAAAAAAGCATCATTTTGGTTAAGGCCTGGTGTTTTTATGAAAGCCGTATTCTCGGTGCCAACTCTGGATTGATTTCGACATATGCATTGGCTATACTCGTCTTGAACATCGTCAACATGTCTTATTCATCACTGTCTGGCCCTTTAGCTGTAAGCATTTTTAAATCTGAGCTTATTTGGAAATTGCTTCCAAGATTAACATATTAAATCTCTATCATCAACAGGTTCTGTATAAGTTCATAAATTACTATGGATCATTTGATTGGAAGAATTACTGTGTCACGGTCACTGGTCCGGTCCCGATATCATCTCTTCCAGATATTACTGGTAAGGACGCTGAGATAATCGAAAACTTCATTTGTTGTTTCCTCTAAATTTGAAAACTTCATTTGTTGTTCCCTTCAGAAACCGGAAATCATGAAGTGTTCCTAGATGAGAAGTTCTTCAGAGAATGCATGGAGTTATATTCTGGGGAAACTGGAGTTGTTGAAGCCAGCAGGAAATATTTTCCTGTAAAATATTACAACATACTGGATCCTCTGAAACACAGTAACAACCTTGGACGTAGTGTGACAAAAGGTACTATATTAACCAGAGATTTCTAAGCATGATTATTGGTATCTCAAGTAATATTTTCTATCTTTTGTGTAATCTTGCTAGGAAATATGGTACGTTTAAGAAATTGTTTTATGCTGGGAGTTCAGAAACTCAGAGATGTGCTTACACTGCCTGGAGAGAACGTGGGTTGGAAACTGGAGAAGTTCTTTAATGTTTCACTGGAGAGGAACGGTAAGGGACAAAGACAAGACGTAGAGGAGCCTGTCGTCGCGTTTGGCACTGGAGCAGCAGACTACTCTCAACTTAAAGGAGATTTTGACAGATACCGCAATAATCTTATATACGGGAAGTGGTTTCACGGTGAGAGCCTGCATAACTGGCTCCCTCCGAGTCTAGACACAACTTCCTGGGCAAATATCAGCTTCTATATGAGCAGGGTAAGGAATGGTTTCAATGGGAGGAATCAGGAGGGACCAACATCCATGCCAAATATCAAACAGTCACCAAACAATCGGAGATCAAACGGAACAGGCACTTACATTCCTGGAATGGTACATTCACCGTTTACTCTTTCACTCATATTCCTATTTTGGAAAAGAAGTTGTTTTTCAAAATGTATTGATCCATCGGTTTCTTTTGCAGAGTAAACAATCTAACACCGCTGGGTGCAGTAGCAGCAAACCGAGCACGGTGAAGTCATTACCTTCAGCATCTGAGACTCAAGAGTCCAAAAAGAATCCTTGAATTGGTTGGTCTCTTAGGCTAAAACCTTTTGCCTAATAACCTTAGGGTTTATCGTCTCGCATTCTTACCAACATTAAACAATGACAAAGAGTTTTTCTTTTTCTTCTTCTTCTTCTTCTTCTTCTTCTTCTATTGGTGGTGTATTGGAAGTTGCAAAGGTTGCAGCAGATGCTTCATTAGGATTGTAATTCTGTTTGAACCTTTATTCATTCAAAGGTCTCTTTTATTAAGGTTGACAGAAGAAAGATGATTTGCTCTTTATAAATTCTTGATGGTCATTTTAGTCAAAAATCCCAAAAAAAAACATGAAACTTATCTAAGTTGTTAGAATTATTACATTGCCATGAAGCTGTTTTATAAGAAACTTTAGTTTGATCTGATAGAGAAGTTGCTGTCACTTGTTAGTGGAGTTTAGGGCCCAGCCAGGGATCTTTTTATGACAATTATCCATATTTGATATGTATCCTATTCCTATGTATGATATGACGATATACTTCCAAAGCATTACGTCATATCTCACATATCTTAAAATTGTTATCATCTTCATACGAACATATGCATTATAGAGTAATTCTGCAAGATTTTCCGAATAGTTTTATATAGTTACATCAATAATTAGGTTGATTATGGAGATCTTAGCAAGATCAAATCAAAACTTGAAACATTATGAGTTATGACGATGATATATTGATATCGGTTTGTTGGCGTATTAAAGCTAAGTAGCATAATTAATTGTAGATTATAGATATAGAATATTATCTAAATTATTCCTCTAATTCCTCACTGATCGGATCCCAATGATACATACGTGGCTACTTTCGACAGTCAGTAACATGTTTATTAACTCGTAATGCATTTCTAAGCGAGACATGATCATTAAAAGATAAGAAAACGCAATTATTCACTTCTTCTGTGCCAGAATGCTGTGTCGTTAATTATTGTCACTAAATACTTTAATTATAAAACATAGTATATTAATTATACACTTAGGTTTGATAACCCCATGCTTTTATTAAAAAGGGAATAATGAGTTTTCTGCTATTCGGCATACCTCTTCAGTCGGCATTGACCAATGGTAGCACGTGACCCCCATATGCTTACGTTGCTCTTTTGATTACAAGACGATGATAGAATTTTTTAATTAAACCAGTGCATATAAGTTCCTCTAAGGCGTTTATGCTTAAACCCATATAAGTTCCTCTAAGGCGTTTATGCTTAAACCCTTCATGAAACTACCTCACAACTTGGTTTAGATGCTTTAGAGTATATAGTATTCCAATATCTCACTCCGGTTACAAGTCCAAACTCAATTGCGTGAATCTCTTGGAAGTGTTATAATCTCGGAATGATTGTATCTCCTAAGTCCTAGCTCCCTCTTTAGTAAAAGATGAACAAAAAAGGGACTTGGGTTAAAATACTAGTTTTCCAAAATTTTAAATAAAAATAACAGTTAAATGAGAAAAAAATCCAACGTCTCTAATTTGTCCCCAACAATGAACTTTGTGGTCAATGCTTTTGGAAAGTTTATTACTTAAATTTTTGATTTAATCACTAGTTTTTAAAAATCTCATAATATTTATATTGTCTTAACAATTTTCCAACAAATATACGACTTGTCCTAGAACAAGGCATGCAATGAGAGATCATTACGATAGAAATAAAAAGATAACATAGATAAATCAAAGAAAAGAAAAAGTAAGAAATTGCCATGTTATAAATCCATCATGACCTTTGTTTGCCAATTTCAACAAAGTTGGCCCTCCAAATTTAATAATGCAATGCTACTTTTCTTATATAGTTACTCATATATATGTATGATCTCTATTATAACCACAACGCTACAATCTCTTCTTGAACCTAAAGAAAACAAGAAGAAAGAAAAAATTCATATAAATTCTCTTATATTTTTTCACCTTTATATTGAATGGATGCAACGAAGATTAAGTTTGACGTTATATTACTCTCCTTCTTACTAATTATCTCCGGAATTCCTTCGAATCTTGGGTTGAGTACAAGTGTGAGAGGCACTACTAGATCGGAGCCGGAAGCCTTTCACGGCGGTAAATTCCCGGCAATGAAGATGAGGAAGTTGATGGCACCAAACATGGAAGTTGATTATTCGAGTGACTATTATGATGGAGGATCATCATCATCAACAACATCACCATCACCTCCAGTGCCTGATTATGATGATATTTATAGAAGGCAAGGTGATGTCCCAAGCCCTGGTATTGGCCACTGATCCATACATGTCATGCGTATATACACACACATATAGACATTTTGTGTTAAATATATTTATACATACATGTTGTTTATAATGTTTTTGTCCTTGGAGGTCGTCTCCGTATGATCAGTTTTATTTTGCTCTTTTCCTTCATTTTTTTATATTTTGATCTTATTTCATTTTGTCTTTTTAGTTCATAAAATATAATTGTGCCCTTCCTCTTGAATTGTCTCATTTCCTCGTGTTGATGGGAGTTCATGTATTCATGTATGTAATACAACTCATAATAAAAAAACTGTATTTGTCAGTTGTAAAACTCTTTTTTTTTGTTATTAAAATGGAATATTTTTCTATAACACTAAAAGAGAGTAATTTACCCACAATAATATAAAACAGGCAGGGATTAATCCAAGAATTTTCTTTTGATAAATATGTGGATATATAACTCTCTCTCTCTTTTCAGGTGTGTGTTTTAACTTATATCCAAGAATCTTGTGGTATATTTATCTAGTTTTATGTTATCAAAAACATAAATGAAATAAAAATATGGGAAAGAAAACACAAAAACATTCTGTCAGTTGGTGACAAAAGGAACATTCTGTCGGTTATACAGTCTTTAACCATTCACCAAAGCAAGTTGTTTATAAATTAACATCGAAAACTATGCATATTTTGGCTTACTGGCCCGTTAACAAAGCATAAAAAAAGTATTTATCGTTCTCTGTTTTTTACTGCCTAAAATCTTTCCAGATTTGGAATTACATTGGCTTATAAATGTACGTTAATGAGTAAACACTAAATCACAGCATCCCATATCGCCAACTAAGAAACTCAATTATCTCCCAAGTAAATTTTACTTACCATCACCAATCTATCATCACTTGTTACCCATTTTACCAAGAAAAAACGAAAAGTTTCTTTCCCATAATATATATGCCGCCGATTGCCAAGAAAAACAAGATTTTCATTCCTAGATTGTGTTTGCGGGTAAACAATAAAAAGAAGAAGAAAATGGTCAATTGGTTAAGAAACTCTAATAAGTAAAAACAAAATGGTTTCGTGTAAGATCAATTCGAATTCATTTTTATTTTGGCAAAATTGCAAAAATTAATAAGAGTTGATAGTAGACGACAAACATTTTCTTGTACACTAATTACTGTAACAGTCACATTATTATAATGAAAGAGGGATTCAGCAATCCTAAAATATGATTTGTAATTTCATAATCATTAATTAAATCGCCCAATTTTGAACTTTTTAATCTTAAAACTTCGGAAAATGATTGGTCTATATTTGTGCCCAATATATATATATATATATATATATAAGTATAAATAATAAGTTCTATTCTTAAGAATCATTAGTATATCCTAAAACCTGCTTTTGGCAATCAAGAAAATAACTTGCAAAAAACCCATGGCGAACCTAATCTTCACTAAAACAGACTCCAGAAAAAGAGTGTTCCAAGCAAAATCTTGATGATATAAGAGACTCCAGAAAACAATCGTCTCTCTAGTGAGCTTCACATATCAACAGTGTATAAGTTTTTGACTAGCAAAAAACAAATATCGTTCACATTTGACTGATACATCATACACCAAACTGAAAAGACAGCATTCCCCAAATCACGTATAGAATCTTAAATCATATAAAATACATTTTGTTCTTTGCTTTGAAATATCAAATGTTAGTGTGATTTGTCGTCATGCAACGCATGCATATAATATTAATTTATTATTTGATTTGGTAATAAGTCTCTTTATACATGCATTGAATCCACCGACCAAGTCTACTATATGCTTTGAAAGTTTGAATTATATAATAATAGAAAAGATTGTTGTGAAGAGCAAGCTGAATCGATTTGGAGAATTGGATTCCGATCTGGTTTTATAATTGTTCGACTACAATAATGTCAAATGGGATAGCAAGAAAATAATGTATAAAGGTTGAAATTGCGCAACACCTAACAAAAGGGAGAGAAAGAAAACACCCCAAAAACAAAAAGGTAGAGGAAGAAACACATAAAAGAGGAGTGAAAGAGAAAGAAGCATAAAAAGAAAGGAATAGAAATAGAGCACCAATCAATGACTTCAAATTCAATTATTTCGAAACAAATTTTTAAATTTATAGATTACTAAAAATCAACAAACTTTTATAGAATAAATTTGTAAATCTATGATTCATTAGCTAAACAACTAATTTTTACACACTAAAACAATTCAGAGATGTGTACAAATAAAGACATGTGTTAAATAATAATAATTATTTGTAAAAAAATGAGATATAAAAAAGTAGATGCAACCAAATTTTTTAAAAAAAACCTTTAAAATGCCATAAAACCATTCTAAAAGTTTATAACTGTATATATAGATTTGTTATTAATTATTTTATATGTTGCTATTCATTTATTAAATATCATCTAGTTGTTCACCATAATCCATAATAGGGACAAAATCTTAAATACATTTCATATCAATTTTTTTCTTTCTTACAATCTGCCAAGTTAAAGAAATTCACAAATTATAAAAGAGAAATAATAAGGTAGTATTAAAAATTTAATACTAGTGACTATCAATAGATAGTAACAAATACTAATATAAGTATATATTAATTACGCGTTATATATACCTTTTAACAAAATATATTATTGTTGTTGACTGATACAGAGAGAAATAAAAAAAAAAACAGTTTCGATTTTTGTTATTGCAACAAAAAGTTTCGGAAAATAGAGAGAAAAGAGAGTGAGTGAGGTTGGTGATGACCAGATTTTGAGGCTTATCAATAGTACAAAGCTTGCAAAATCAATGGCGCAAATTCTGTTGGTAAGTATAAGAAAAAAAAGAAAAGCTTTTTCCTTTAGATGTCATGTAACTGTCGGGAGAGCACTCACGTGTTTCTGTCTCTTCACCTGTAAATATTCTCGCCACGTTTGCTCTCTTTCTTTTTTTCCCCGAGAAAACGCAAAGACAAAGACGTTTTTTTAATTTGGCTATAGCATGTGGAGGCTATGGGTTCTTATCTTGTATCGTCGTTCTTTGTCTTCAATATCTTTAATTCAATGATAAGCAGATCATCTCTTTCTTCACTCCTACACATCGATTCACGTCATCCACCCAGAAAAATTCATACTTCAATTAAAAATTCTGTAAGTGGAAAAAACACAGTTGGCAAAATGGGCAAAAGCTAATAATTGATTTATCTCCATTTATGGCTAAAAGCCTAACACTAGGCTCTACACTTTTCAAGTCTTTTCATTTTCTGGGTAATTGTTGTTCAATTTTAGAGATTTAGGGTTTTTGATTGTTCTTCTTTTTCTGGGTTTTATCTAAATTCGTGGATATGAGAATGGCATGTGCGTGAATGTGGCCTACTTTGTTTTCTTCCTTCTAATTTGGGAACAGAGTTTGGTTGTCCTATTTATTGTTACTTTGTAGGTTTCACTCTTTTCGACATTACTTTTCAATTGCTTCAGATTCATAAATCTATCTTCTTCTTTCTTTGGTTGTTCAGCTTTAGCGTGTTAGGCTGAACATTTAAGAACCATGGATCTCAATCTCGGAAAATGCTGTGGTTCTCGTTCTTCTAAGGTTTGTTGTCCATTTTCTTTTAGATTTGCTCAATTTTGGAATTTTGAGCTGAATAAAGATTGGAACTTTGACAATTATGCAGAAGGAATCATGGAGGTCGGTTTTGCTTCTTGCTTACCAGAGTCTTGGTGTTGTCTATGGAGACTTGAGTATCTCTCCGCTTTATGTCTTTAAGAGCACTTTTGCTGAGGACATTCAACATTCAGAGACCAATGAAGAGATCTACGGTGTTATGTCTTTTGTTTTCTGGACTTTAACTTTGGTTCCTTTGCTTAAGTATGTCTTCATTGTCCTCCGAGCTGATGATAACGGAGAAGGTGAGGGGAAGAGACACTTTCAGAGCAGAAAATCATCGAGAAACTTTATTTGCTTTGCTTATGAAGGTTTGTTACATTTGTTTTCAGGTGGAACTTTTGCTTTGTACTCATTGATCTGCCGTCATGTCAAAGTTAGCCTCCTCCCAAACCGACAAGTCTCTGATGAGGCACTGTCCACTTATAAGCTGGAGCATCCACCGGAGAAGAACCATGACTCGTGTGTGAAAAGATATCTGGAGAAACACAAGTGGTTACACACTGCTTTGCTGCTTCTTGTTCTTCTTGGGACTTGTATGGTTATTGGAGATGGACTTCTCACTCCAGCTATCTCCGGTATGTATGCTTCTGTGTTTGTAGACAGATATTCCAGTGTCCAATTGCTAGTTAAAAGAGTTTTCTAATCTTTTCTTTTTCTTGTATGTAGTTTTCTCTGCTGTGTCAGGTCTTGAGCTGAATATGTCTAAAGAACATCACCAATGTAAGTACACAAAGACTGGGTAGTGTTAGTTTTTGCTACTTGAGTTCTGATGAATGATGGCTTCCTTTGTTGTTCAAACGTGCAGATGCAGTAATTCCTATTACCTGCTTCATACTAGTCTGCCTTTTCTCGCTTCAGCATTTTGGGACACATCGTGTTGGGTTTGTTTTCGCGCCTATTGTCCTCACTTGGCTGCTCTGTATAAGTGGTATTGGCTTGTACAATATAATACAGTGGAATCCTCATATATACAAAGCTCTTTCTCCTACATACATGTTCATGTTCTTGAGAAAGACGAGAGTAAGCGGATGGATGTCTCTAGGCGGGATCTTGTTGTGCATAACTGGTGAGATATATAAGAAATCGATATTGTTAATGTCGCCATAAATAATGTCAGTAATCTAACTCGTTGAGTCTTTGTTTTAGGTGCTGAGGCCATGTTTGCTGATCTTGGTCACTTCAATTACGCAGCAATTCAGGTTAGTTTCTACTTTAGCTTGGATGATTTACTTATTGTTATATCGCCACAGGTTTCAATAAATCTTTGTTTTGTTTGCTGTAGATTGCGTTTACCTTCCTGGTTTATCCGGCTCTTATATTGGCATACATGGGGCAAGCTGCTTACTTATCCCGGCATCACCATTCTGCTCATGCAATTGGGTTTTACGTCTCTGTACCAAGTCAGTAATTTGCCTTACTTCAAGAACTCAATTTTTTTTTGGTGTTGATCATTGAAAACGTAATCTGATCTTTTGTTTATATAACTCCATGGTTTTGAACAGAATGTTTGCACTGGCCTGTGCTTGCTGTAGCAATTCTTGCTTCTGTTGTGGGAAGCCAAGCGATCATCAGTGGGACTTTCTCAATCATAAACCAGAGCCAGTCTCTCGGATGCTTCCCTCGAGTCAAAGTCATTCACACGTCCGATAAGATGCATGGTCAGATTTACATACCGGAGATTAACTGGATGCTCATGATTCTCTGCATCGCTGTTACTATCGGGTTTAGAGATGTCAAACACCTGGGAAATGCATCAGGTATGAGATTCTTTTATCAACTCAAGAATTTTGGATTCTTCGACTTTGAGATTATATTCCTTTGTGGTTGGTTGCAGGTTTGGCTGTAATGGCGGTTATGCTAGTGACAACATGTCTTACCTCATTAGTCATTGTTCTTTGCTGGCACAAGCCTCCAATTCTAGCGCTAGCGTTCCTTCTCTTTTTCGGTTCAATAGAACTTCTCTACTTCTCGGCCTCACTCACCAAATTTCGTGAAGGCGCTTGGCTTCCGATCCTCTTATCTCTAATATTCATGATCATCATGTTCGTTTGGCACTACACCACCATTAAGAAATACGAGTTTGATCTCCAGAATAAAGTCTCGCTTGAATGGCTTCTTGCATTGGGTCCAAGCCTCGGAATTTCTCGAGTTCCAGGTATCGGTTTAGTCTTCACGGATTTAACCTCTGGAATCCCCGCCAATTTCTCCCGGTTCGTCACCAACCTCCCTGCCTTCCACCGTGTTCTTGTCTTTGTCTGCGTGAAATCTGTCCCTGTCCCGTTCGTTCCACCTGCTGAGAGATACCTCGTGGGTCGTGTTGGTCCCGTTGACCACCGCTCTTACAGATGCATCGTTCGGTATGGATACCGTGACGTCCATCAAGACGTGGACTCATTCGAAACAGAGCTCGTAAGCAAGCTGGCGGATTTCATCCGTTACGATTGGCACAAAAGAACACAACAAGAAGACGACAACGCTCGTTCTGTCCAGTCCAACGAATCCTCAAGCGAGTCAAGACTAGCCGTGATCGGAACAGTAGCTTACGAGATCGAAGACAATCTCCAACCAGAGAGTGTCTCCATCGGATTCTCCACAGTCGAAAGCATGGAAGACGTCATACAAATGGCCGAACCAGCCCCAACCGCCACCATAAGACGGGTGAGGTTTGCGGTTGAGGAAAACAGTTACGAGGACGAAGGATCAACATCGTCAGCAGAAGCAGATGCGGAACTGAGAAGCGAGCTGAGGGATTTGCTGGCAGCGCAAGAAGCAGGAACTGCGTTTATATTGGGACATTCACATGTGAAAGCGAAACAAGGATCATCGGTGATGAAGAGATTAGCAGTTAATTTCGGTTATAATTTCTTGAGAAGGAACTGTAGAGGACCTGACGTGGCTCTTAAGGTTCCACCTGTTTCTCTTTTAGAAGTCGGCATGGTTTATGTTGTTTGACTTATGAAAAAACTAAATATATGAAAACCTAATTCCTCTGTTGTAAATTCGTCATGTTTAGCTTCATAGATCTCTGTTTCTGTGTTTGTGAGTCTGGGGTTTGACTTTTAACAAATCTTAAGACCAAGATGGTCAGAGGATCATATATGCCAAATGAATTAGTTTATTATACACATGAAACGACATCGTATGGAGAGGGGTCCAAAACGGTGCGTTGGAAGTTGGAGAATGGGCATGGATAATGGCGGGAATAACCTAGGAGATATGGCGGGAAAGGCCCAACTATACACACTTGACATTGCCCTTAATTCGTGTTTGAGCAAAGACTCAATCTTTCATCTCTAGATTCTTGGCGATTCTCGCTACATAGTACTTTGGTAAAGAGTGAAATCAAAGGTTGGTTTTGAGATATGGGAGGACCAGCTTACGATTGTCTGACCAACCCTTTAGGAGCCGTCCGATTCTCCTTCGTAAATGCTCTGTCTTCAGGCTACGATCCGGCTTCGTCTGTCGGAAAAGACTGGGGTGTCGTTGATTTGTTCCGTCACTACTTCTCCGACGAATCTGCTATCTCCCAGGTTTGCCCTAAAACCTTTACTCTGTTTCTATTTTTTTTTGGGTTTAGGGCAATTGAGTATGTTTTGATTAATTACTACCCAATTAGCATAATAGGTTGATTTTTTCGTGTACTTTGGCTCTGTTTCTAAGTAAATCAGCTTACTTTAGGTTTTAGTCTATCCATAGATTGGTTAATTTGGGTTTTTTCAAGGATCTGTTTTGAGATATTTTTCTTAATTAACCGATAGTGTTTTCTTTTGTCTACTAGGTTCCAATTCTTGATTCGTCAAGTATTAAGTGGGTGCAACCCAAGACTCTTGTTCGGTTTCGTGGAATGATACAGGACATGCTTGGGAATGAATTCTATGCTGGTGCTTACAAGGTAGGAATATGACTTTTGATGGTTTCTACTAAAGAAGAATTCAATCTTTATCTATCAGTAACTGTTTCTGTTTTTACGTTCTGTTTAGGATGATTCAACATGGAGAACAAACAAGTACAGTGATGTTTCACAGTTTCCTGAGGGTTCTTCCACTGAAATTCAAGTTTGGGAGCGTCGCTTGCTTTACTGTGTTCCAGTATGTTTTGTCTCATGCGGATCTTTCTTTTTTGTTGTTGGTCTCTCATATATGTTTAAACATAATAACACTTGATTGCAATGTTTAGGTTCCGGGAAAAAACCAGTGGACTGAATGTTCTTCACAAGAGCTAAAAAACCGGTTTTTGGATCTAACTGGCCAAAACAGGGAAAAGCGTGTGAGGGTGGATGAAGAAATGACTGATTCCATGGACTCCAGTGTAAGCAACTTAGGTTCTCATGTTTGCTTTATATGAAACTGATTTTGTTGTAGCAACATCTATTGGTGTTGTTTGTCAATAACTTATTTTAGCCACCATTGCAGACTTTAGAAGCTGGGCGTAATGGTTCTCCTTTTAAGAAAATGGTAAGGATCTCTAGTCTCTTAAGTCTTTCTTCAAAGTCTTTATGAGTCTAACACTATAAGCTACAAAGTTGTGGAAAAAACCATATATTATAAACTTTTCTTTACTGTTACTGGGAAGAATCATGAGACATTGAGATTTTGGCTGATGAAGAATTTCTGATTAATACTGTTTTTTATGTTCATCAGAAAGTGGGGGAAGCTACTTCATCAGCTTCAGAATCTCAGGTTCCACAAACTTCTGGTATTCCGCCTGCTACAAGTGCAGATTCTCTGCCTTGTCTTGTCAAGGTAAATATATGTTTACATTGTTCTTTATATTACCTGTTAACATGTGTATACAAAAGCAGCAAAGACTAGTCTGTTGACAAGATTCTTATGCGGCCACGCAGATCTATGATTCTCCAGAGTCAGATTTGAAGCTAAATGATGTGGTTGAATTTCTTGGAGTGTTGACCTTCGATCCAATTGTTATGATGGATACAGATACACTTGATGAAAACTCTGATGCTCTTTCTGAAGCTGAATCTGTTCAGATGCCCTCTGGAAAGGTCCCACGCCTCCATTGTCTTATCCATAGAAAGCTTGAAACACAGCATTTCCTGCATGGTTCTTCGTTATTACCAGAGGCAAGTATCATCGATTTAGAAAATATACCTCTCATACCTATTCGTGTTTTGAAATTTGTTTTAAATCTCTTGTTACTTTCCATTTAGCAGCCAAAATCCCCCCAAATATTCAAAGAGATAAGAGAGAGTTTGATGAAGTACCTTACCGGTCTACTTGGGAATGATCACATTGCCGCACAGTTCCTATTATTGCATCTCCTGTCAAAGGTAATTAGTTGAAAAAGGATCACTTGTTTTTATTCTCAGCTATTACTGCTACGGCCTTCTATATTCATATGTTTTTTTTCTCCTTTACAGGTGCATGGAAGAGTAGATAATGTTGCTGTTGGGAAGCTTTCTCTTAATCTCATACACCTTAATAAAGAAAGCATGTCTATCTTCGGTACCCAGCTCAGTGGTGCCCTCAAAAGCCTCCTACCGTTCACACAATCTATACCACTTACTATTGAGTATCTGAACACTGCCTCGTTCGGTCCCAAGAAAGACTATGGAATCAACAGGTAAGAATCCAGTTCTACGAAATCTTAACAATGGTTTTGAATCATTCTTCTCTTGAAAGACCTGCAATTATATTGTTTTTATGACTCAGATTGATGCCTGGAGTTCTACAAATTGCTGATGGTACGCACTTGATATTGGATGAAACAGAGTTGCAACCAGGCACCTTGAACTCTGTTGGAGTTGAGAATGCAAATCTGCTTAAAAACCTCTTGGAATGTCAGAAGGTAGGGCAACGTCATTATTCACTTTTAATCAGATTCAAATATGAATATGGAATCTGCTGCTATTTCAGGTTGAGTATGATTTCCAATATTACAAAATGGAAATGGCCACTGATGTTCAAATGCTCATATTCTCCGAGGGAAAGTCGAACATAATGCCCGCCGATTTGGTTCTACCTCTTCAACCTTCTCAAGTGAATTCATTGGAAGTCATCACACCAGAAACAGCTGAAACTTGGAGGTGCTACTTAGCTACTTGCAAATCATTATCACACTCCATTGGGCAAGAGTTGCAACAGGTATGTATATATCTATTGCATTAATGTTAGAATCTGCCAATCTGGTACTTCTAAAGAAATCCATTGTTTTCAGACTTTTGACTAATATTTTCTGCAAATTTTTGTTGCAGGTGGTGGAGAATGATTTGGTTGCAGCTAGACAAACAGATCGTAGTTTAGGCAGCCAAGACTTGAGCAGGTACAAAAGCCCTCCTTAGGGTTTATCCTTGTCAAATATGTGCAAAACTTACAATTATGTTGTTTGGTTCCACAGATTGTTGACAATGGCTCGTATGATGTCTGTGAGTTATGGTGAGACTACGCTTTCACTAGAGCACTGGCAAATGGTGTTGGAACTAGAAAGACTTAGAAAGGAGAGGCTCAAGTAAAACCACCGTAACGAACAAGATGTATTATGGTTTCGAGACTATTTGGATATTGTAATTTTCACTAAGTTATCTGAGTAAGAAGAACCATATCGTTTCATTTCCTATCTATTTATTAAGGTTCAACTTTTGAGCTATTGACTGGTAATGGAAAATGTTTGAGAAAGAAGAAAACTTGGAGACTTCAAACCCATTCCGGTTAATTTTCATCGTTGATCTGACATGGTAAATACTGAATAAAGCACATGCACACTGTGACACCTCTACTTTAAAAAGTACCAAATAGATAAACTGACTAGAAGATTATTTTCTTGTGATGCAAGTAAGAAACAAACTCAACCAATCGACCTTACTAAAGTATACTCTTCTATAAAATAAAGAAATTTCTTCTCCCCCGTATGTAAATTGAAATCACCAGATGGAAGTCTTGGTATAGAGATATATCGATCTGATAATCTTATCACGGAAGAAGACTTTGGTCTCGATTGCATATCTCTCACGTACGACTCTCGTTTGTATGAATAGAAAGAACAAAGACACACACAATTTAACGAGTTCCCAAGGTCAAACCGATCCTTGGTACATCTCGGCTAGGCTTTGCCATAGCAAATTCACTATCCAGTTTTTTTTTTCTTTTTTTTATACATATGTACACAAGAGAGATAGAGAGAGGATTAGGTCAAAAGAAGCTTCGAGAAACTTGGAATCAACGACCTAGATATCTCCTTGTTGTCTTCTGTTGTTGGCGATGGAAGTCCTTGTGTAATAAAAGGATGTTTCAAGAGCTCAGTCGCGGTGGGCCTGCGTGAACGCATGTCATCGCATCGCCTTAAGAAATCTTGAGCCTGCGGAGAGATAACGTCACGCAAATGCCATACGTAAAATTCGTCAAAGTACTCCTGGATAGGTATAGCTCCAAACATCTCATTAACCACACACCCTAGAGAATATATATCAAGGGCTGGATCGATATGTCCCGGATCGATCAGTCCGTTTGGTACAAAAGAGTCCGGGGGCATGTACTCAACAGTACCAAGGGACGTAGGATCATGATCGGTGTCAGGCTCTTTGGATGAACCGAAATCAGCAAGCTTGAGATCCCACGGCTCTCCAGGAGTTGTGGAAGGGAAGAGGAGAACGTTGGATGGCTTGAGGTCGCAGTAAACGTAACCATGGGAGTGAAGAGCCTCGAGTCCTTCTAGGATCATACGAGCCGTGCGACTGACCAAAGACTCAGGTATCGGCTCTTCTTTCCGACGGAAACCATATATAAACCTATGGAGATTACCTTTGGAGGCGTACTCCATATAGATGTAGCAATATTCGTAGGGTTGGATTTGTAAGTGAAGCTTGTTTGAGGCTTGGACGATGCGAGGATGATCACGGAAACGATGCATGATCCTGAGCTCCTTCTCGAGAATCTTTTTGAGATGCATCGGCGATGACTTCTTTGCGTAAAGTCGGGAGTTGGAGTCCTTCTCGAGAGAGACGTAACCGAAGTTCCCTCGGCCAAGAGAAGAGAGCTTCGTCAACGAAGACTCGTCCACAATCCAATCATCATCTCTGCAAATTTGTTCCATCATCATAGTGAAGCTTTTACGTATTCGATTGTCTTTAGGTTTTCATCAGTCTCTCTATACCTATATATATATATTTTCTGTAGGTCGGTGCGTGGTTCGTTTTTTCAGTTGGAGCTAGGACAGATTTTCCTTTTCCAATTAAGAATCTGAAATATCGTATACACGCTTTAGTTAAACTATATCCTCAACTTATTTAATATTTATATTATTTAATGCTAAAAATGAAAATTTATTATAAATTACAAATTCTAAATGTTAAAAGATTTACACTATTATTTATTCAAAATGTGTATACAAGAAATATAACCAACCAATAAATATAGACAAATTAAAAGTAACATAATTTGTTAGCACAATAATATATGAATATTAAAAAGCACATATTGATCTTAAATATTCCTAAATATAAAAAGAAACTGAAATAAATAAACAAAACTTTCTATTAATTTTAATATTTTTTCATTTTATGATTAGTGATTTTTCGTATTATTTTAAATTTTACTTTTAGAAAGAAAAGTAATTGTAATCCTAGATTCATTGGAATCGAGTAGATTTTTTTAGTAAATACATCATCAATTATTGTTGATATATGATATATTTTCTATTCGAATATATTTTGAGTCAATAATATTAGTTGTTAAAACAATTATGCAAAAGTGAAGTAAAAAGATATATGTGTTTATATATATATGGGGTAGGAAAATAAAAACTTTCAACAATTAAATTCGATATATATGTTATTTTTTTCACTTGATATTACTTTTTTCCCATAAGACTAAAGGAAGACTGATAAATTGATTTCTTAAAATTTTATTTAAATGAAACCAAATAACCAATAATCCAATATTCACCAAATTAAGTTTCCTTTTTCGTATTATTTTAATTATGATAGCTTAATGATATCAATTGTTAATTTTTATTTAAATTTCCTATCAAACGGATAAAAGATTACGAAGTAGGATTATGTTAAAAGACAAATTGAAGATTATAATGGATTTTTAAAGGTTATAAGATTACTTTGTTAATATTTAAGATTTGGGGACAATTTGGAATATTTAGTATTTGTTTTAAGAAAATAAAAGATTTTGGCCAATTTTTCCTAATGTCAATTTAGTATTTTTGTACCGGCTAAATAATCTTTCGTGTAGACAAAAATCAACTCTGAATAAAATAATAATAAACCCACCAGCCGTTAAAAAAGGGTGAAAAACATAGTGGAGCCCTATCCTTCTCTCTCTCTCTCGTAGCCCTCCTCTGTTCCATCTTCTTGCTCCGCCGATCTCCCTCTGCTCTTTCTTCTTCTTCTTCTTCTTCAATTCTGTTTTTATTTATTTCTTTATAAACCTTCTCTCTTAAAACCCAAATTCAAAAAAATCAAACGAAGAAAAATCTCCGAGTTAGAATCGTCCATAATCTTGAGACTAAGTGAGAAATAGTATCCAAGGTGATCAAACAATGGGTGCAAAATCAGAAGAGCCGATGATGACAACAAGAGATAGTATATACAGAGCTGCAAGGAATATAAAACGACGAGACAACAGTCTCTACAACGCTCTTCGATCTATCTACCAAGACTCCATCTTCGTCCACGAGATCTCTCTGCTTTGGCCTAAACTTCCTCTCGTTGCAAACCTTCGTTGTGGTCTCTGGTACTCTGAAAAGTTCGACGCCACTTGCTACTTCAAATCCACCGATGGTCATACCAATAATTTGTCCTTTAACACTTCTCGTCTCAATCTCCATCTTCCTCTTCTCGCTGGTATCATCAATTCATCCTTCTTCCCACCATTATTAGATTAATGAAGTATATATCTTTAGTTTCTAAAGCATATATCTTTATGCATTGTTCATCGTTGTGTTGTGTGTGATTGCCATGGATAGGAGAAAAAGGAGGATGCATCATTATTGATTCTACTCGTAAAGGAAAGCGTTTTCCGGATAGCATGTCGAAAACGATACCTATGTGGTCTTGTGTAGTGAACCGTTCAATATTTAATCATTGGAACAGATTATGTAACATTGATGCAGTGAGTTACAATGTAGATCATAACTCTTGTTGTCTTTTTTGAGGAAGTGTTCTTGTATTAACATTCTGTTTTTTGAGTAGGGTTTGACTAGTGATGATGATGGTGATAACATCAGGAAATTGTTAGATAAATGGGATTGTTCGTTACATCTACCACTATGGGTTTCAAATACTGAGAGGGCTTCTATTGAAGCTAGATTGGATGAGTGGACAAGAGAGTTAGATGAGAGTGGAGCTGATATAGCTTCTCTAGCTTCATGTTTGAGAAAACCTTTGCGTCCTCTTTGGGTTTCACAGAAAACTGTTATATGGTTGAATGAAGTACCTGAGCATGATTCATGGGATTTCACACCTCTTATCCTTGTCTCAGCTTCTGCTTCTGGTGAACTTCAAAACAGAACTAGTTCAGAGTTTAGTTGGAATTATATTCCAGGGGCTGGTGATGATGAAGAGAGTTGGGCTAGAGGTTTATCCCCAAATGTTTTTTGGACACATGTTGATGATTTGATTCACTCAGGGCCTGACTTGTGTAACCAGAAAGTTGCAGAGATTGTTGAAAACGATAGAGTGTATCGAGCGCATAGAGGTCAAGAAGCTCCTCAGGTTGTTGTCAAATGCTCAAAATCTAATGGTGGAGTCAATCACGCTAAGAGTGATGAAATCTTATGTCTTAGTGCACAAATACCGAAAGTTGATGAAGAAAGATTAGTATTTTGGTTGTCATCAACGAATCTTGCTGTTGGTGCATCACAAGTAGGTGAGTTTAAGTTTCTTACTACAATTGTAGTCTCTTTCTTTTCCATTAACTAGGAAAATCTTCAGATTCTCAACATTTGTCTCTTTCTTACTACAAATGTTGTTGCTTTGGCCTCTCATCAAATCTTCTTATCCTTTTGTGTTGCAGCTTGTAAGGAGACATCAATTGACTGCATATTAAATTGTGATCAAAATCCTATCTCAGTCCCTGTATCATATCTTGAAGAGCATTTGCATCTACCCATGAAGGTATGTACCTTTAAGACAAACCAAACTCTTGTATGACACACAATGTTTTCCTCTAACAAATATTCATTAAATGTATATATGTTCACCAATCACCAGGGTTCAAAATTTGATAGATTTTCTATATCAAGAAATCTTCCTCCCGCGGTTAATTTTGCTAAGCTCAAGATGAGTTCAGGGAAGAAAGTCTTGGTTTGTTGTCAAGATGGTAAGTTTGTTAAAGCATAGTTTGTAGTTTGTAACTCTTATGTAGGTCTGATCCATATTGTAATTGTTAATGATAGGGGAAGATATCAGTATATGTGTTTGCTTGGCCATCTTGATGTCATTATTCAATGAAGAAGGTGATGTTTTGTACTACTTTTTCGGAACCATAATGGTGTCTTTAACCTTATAACACATAAAACTAAAACACTTGGATCTATTGGTTTATGATTGTAACATGATGCTGAGATATATGAATTATGAATCATTTTGCAGGGGCCTTTGATGGTGGAAAATCCTTTGAAGAGAAGAGTATAACAAAAATGGATATGCGACGGATGCTAATATTTATATGCAAATACGCGGTGAATGCTCGACCATCTAGAGGCAATCTAAAGCAAGTTTTTGGTTTTCTCTCGTCTCACCGCGAAAATTCAGACGAGTGAAGTAGAAAAATCCTCCATGTAGCGCTCAAGCTTTTTAGTTGGTTAACCTTTTTGGTGTGTGTGTGTGGCTAGGAAAGAAAAAAAAATTCACTGATTTGCAAAATTTTGCTGAAATCTGTACAAACTTCATTATACTTGTTTTTCCTACAACATCATATGTATCATTAATCCATAATAGGCATAAATCATTAAATATTCATGGTTAGATTTGTTTAGTTTATATTAACTAAATATTTAGATTGAACAACATTTATCTATCTTTAAACACACAAAGTAATTTACCAACATATTATTAATTTTTTTAAAAAATACTATTTAACACATTTATATGCTTTATATCAAAATTAACCAAAAAACAAATGAGTTCTAAGAATACATTAAATCATCTTGATTACATTTGTTAACTATGCACTTTTTTAATAACTAAGTTTTCCTAGTTAGATGATTGAACAGCATATATGTGTTAATATCGTTAAAGTACACAGTAATTTTACCAAAATATTATAAAACACGTTTATACTAAAATTAACAATATATATTTATGATCAAAACAATTAACCCCACAAAATCTGAAACAGAGTTCTAACCAAAAAAATACAGAACAAGTTTTGCTAACCAAAAGAAGTCTTCATTGGAGACAGTCTGTGTTCTAGGCAACCTAGTCTCATCATCACTATGGAGATTATCGAAGATCTAAAAGAGTCTTCATTGGAGACTGTCAGTGTTCTTGGCAAATTAGGTACCTTCGGCTTTGTGTCTCTCCAGAGTGATTCAAACTTAGGGAAATCATACGTCAAGAAGACAAGTACTCTCGAACAGTCCAAGAATCTCGAGAAGGAGCTCAGGATCATGCTTCGTTTCCACAACAATCCCTTCATAGTCCGAGCTTCAAGCGATCATCTTCACTTTGCGACTAACACCAAAAGCATGAGTTTGTGTTACATCTACATGGAGTATGCTTCCTTAGGGAATCTCAACAAGATGATCTCTGATGCCGGAGGGAGATTGTCTGAAGATAGTGTCAGACGTGCCACTCGTATGATCCTACAAGGACTCAAGGCTCTTCACTCTGAAGGTTTTGTCCACTGCGACCTCAAGCCATCAAATGTACTTGTCTTCCCTTCCAACACACGTGGAGAGCCATGGGATCTCAAGCTTGCTGGTTTCGGTTTATCCAAAGAGCCTACTATGGACTCTAGCTTGTTGTTTCCTGGAACCCTTGAGGAGTACATGTCGCCTGAGGCCATTGAGCGGGACAGGTTTGTTGGGAAGGACAAACTGATCGGACCAGCCCGTGATATATGGTCTCTAGGACGTATTGTTCTTAGGATGTTTGGGGGTATTCCTGTTGAGGTGAGAGGCTCTAACACATGGAGGCTGTACGAAGATATCTCTCCGGAGGCCACAGACTTTGTTAGGCGGTGCTTGGCATGGCGCCCTTCGAATCGGGCCACCGTGGATGAGCTCTTAGACCATCCTTTTGCTGCTGAAAAACTTCCATTGCTTCTTTCTTTCTTAAGGGTTCCTTCTTTCGTAAGAAGGAATGTCAATGAAAAATTGAATGTTAGACAAGAAGAACTGATTCCAAAGCCTCAAGGCTTGCTCTGGTGACAAGAAAATGAAGACAGAAATTATGAACCGAAACTAAACGCCTACTGCATGCAATTTCTCTTCTAATTCTCAATTCTCGGACTCAAAACTATTTTTCACAAATAATCTCAAATTTTCGTATGTGAAGGACATTACCATGTAACTTAAGCAAATTGCAAAACTATGAGGTTTATATATAATAATAACAAAGTCGAGACATTTATTTGAAAAAAAAAAAAAACATA
>Ga0041059_1000690_pt1 | contig 26298 bp, 23 predicted proteins | sample AraColnosormetaG_FD_56232 | JGI IMG/M metagenome (GOLD analysis project Ga0041059, IMG submission 56232) | Arabidopsis roots microbial communities from North Carolina, USA - Col MF nosort | ecosystem: Host-associated > Plants > Roots > Unclassified | place: USA: North Carolina | collected... | reverse complement strand
AAAATTAAAATACACAAAAGCCCCCCCCCCCCACGACATCAGACCATCCTCCACCTAATCAACCATTACCATTCTAAGAATTCATACCCACTCGCCAAAAAACTATACCACAAACGAAAACAACGGAGACAATTGAAGAGGAAAAAAGAAAGATATGACATGATAAAAAAAAAGAAGAAACAGCAGACTGAATAAAAATGAACGAGAGGACTAAAGCCCGGACAAATAAACTCTACAAATCACTACTAAACCACCACCAAAACTGACTTCTCTAACCTTTTAACATCTTAATTTACACACCCCCTGATATCTTCAAGCCTCATCGTTTCTCGTCTATGGCTCATCTTTTTCTGTACACATGAGGAACACCAGGAGGCAGATGTTACAAGTGTTTTTTGGAGCGGTATGTATGTGCACGAGTGCCTCTTTATCTGCCTCACATCCAAGCCAGAGAACCTCCTCGGTCATTTGAATTTTGTGGGCGTCCTCGGGTTGGCGTCGCTGGCCTATTTGCGTTCAGCTCCTGCGAAAAGTGCATACTACGCTAAGTACCAATGTTTCAGGTCAATAACTATGGACTAAGATTCAGTAATGAAATGAAGCAATATGAACCTGCATCCATGTGTCTTCTATATGTCTTTCTGGTGAAGTTTCAGGCGATGAAAGTGCTGGAGGTAACGGATGAATGAGCTTAGGTACCACTACAAGATCTCTCCCTAGTACCAAGATAGCCCCAGCATTGTTTGCAGTACCTGAGATTTAGTATAAAAACTATTAAGAAAACAGAAATAACCCCATCAAAATATCAAAATCCGGTTATGGCACTTAGTGAGTCCATGTACATACCACAATAGTTTGTAGCAGAAAAGAGCGTTATCAAATGCCCCTGAGCAAAACGCTCAAATCCATCCATTACGCATTCGTGTGCTCGTACAATCAACTGAAGATCGTTGTTGTTGCAGAACTCCATGACACGGTCAGGCTACAATTGCCAAGTTTTGGTGAGTAACAGAACAGGTAAAAATGAAAAGCAAAAGCAATTAACACTTCTTCATATGGTAAATTATTGGGAGCAAACTAGACTATATTCCTTGGTTTCAAGAAAAAAATATCATATATTCTTGGTCTAACAATAGCAGCACCTCATTGCACAGAATAAATATTGTGAGAAAAGAAAGAGATTATTGGTTTTCTGAAGGGAGGAAAAACGAAATTCAGACAACATAAAATTAAAACACAAGAAAATTACTTACCCCAAAAGTAACCAATCCAGGGCCTCTAGCATTGGGCCTTAAACCTTCGACACTGTCATTTTCAGTTGGATCCGACCTAACAAATCCAAATTAACAAATTAGTAAGACTCGACCAAAACATTAAGCAGACCAACATATAGAAGCTAAGGACTAACCATAATAAATCCATAAGAACAATGGAGCCAGCTTCCATTGTAATTGGACGTTGAATATTTTCTATCTGCTCCACATGATTTATAGAACGACCAATACCCCCATGCATACAGATAATTTTCTTCTCAATCGATGCAGCAAGAGGTAGCCAATTGAATAAACGATTTATTCGGTGCCACACCCAGATTCCATCACGTTCACCCTACAAAGCAACCACAACATGAGACAAATAAACATGGAAACAAGAGATTCAGAAGCAGATTACATTACCATTCGCTCAATACACTCTATCCGGAAGCCAAAAAGGGCATTGATATCTGCAGCTTCATGGTTTCCCCGAATTAAGTGTACATTATGCTGGTACTCAACCTGCAGTACCAAAAATAGAACGTCAAACCTTCTATGGTCAAAAGCAACTAGAACACCTGCATCAAGGCAAAACTGACATAATACACTTAGGACTACCTTTAGTGCAAGTAGAAGGGAGATTGTTTCTAGACTGTGTTGACCCCGATCAACATAGTCCCCTAAGAAGAGGTAGTCGATATATCTGACAATTAAACAACAAAATGAGCAATGTCCAGCAAAAAGTAGCAAGAAGTAGGGCCACTGATGTCACAAGTTTTAGTGATGCACTTACGATATGTCTCCAGCTGTAGATGGTGAACCATATTCATCAAAAAGGCGCATAAGATCCCCAAACTGCCCATGCAGATCACCAAATATTTTGATAGGAGCTTTAAGCTGTAATACAGTCGGTTCACTTGCGAAGATACGTTCTGCACTATCACAAAGATCAGCTATTTCATTGCAATCTAGGAAAAACTGCCGTCGAACAGGAGGCTTCCAACCACGAGGCTTCAAAAGATGAGCTATAACCTATTAAGACATAGTTAGGTCACATATTGTTAAAACTCCAGAATCACTAAGCGAGTCTTTAGGCACCCGATGCTTAATTGAACAATAAGAGGATGCAAACGAATCTTCAACTATGAGTTACCAGTAATGGAAACCAGGAGATAGTATACCTATACAATAGCTTATTCGATTTCTATCACAATTAACCAATGCCACAGAACGAAAGTATTATATAATAGTTCAAGATTGTACCCTTTTCATAATTTCATCACACTTTACCAGATGTATTACTGTGTTTTTAAATCCACATGTAGGATCCCAATAATACAGAAAATTATGTCGATAATCAAAATCTTTACCTTCTTTGGAACACTGTTGATTGACATTTGTCGATCTAATAGTTTCCTTGCTGCTGTTGCACTTTCTGGTGTCCCATAACTGACACGCCGTCCCTCATTTTCAAATTGATCAATGGATAACTGTCTAACCATTCCACCTAAGGCGCCACCAGTTTCAGCAGCAACCACCACCTAAATAACAAAGTGCCAGAAACATTATAAACCAGAAATGCTTTAGTGGTGAGAATTTGGGGTAAGAAATACTAGTAAATGAAGAACATGGTGTTCAAAGCAGTATAATGCAAGACTTGATATATTCAATACAATAAGTGTGACACTCACAGCTCTATGATGAAGACGAATCCCTGCAGGTGTAACACTCATTGAGCCCATAGAATCTGGCTTGATTAGCGAAAATGTAGGTTTCCCACTGGGTGTAGCCTCTGCACCACAATCCCTATCAGGGAGTTCAACTTCACCATTGACTTGTCTTGCCTTGGCAGCAGCCAACGTCGCACTGATCGCCTCAGCTTCCGCTGCTGATGCTTCAACAAGATACTCCACACCCTTATTCGTTCTCCTACAAAGTGGTGATGGATCATTGTCACTAAATTCATCACTGTTTTAACAATACGGCACAAGATAAATCATTCTTTAGGGAAGTTAGCTAACCGAGTTCCTGGAAGTAATGCATTTTCAGGGCTAATATCAGTATGCATATCACCATTTACAGGGGGTGCAACAGGGCTTCCCAGCACCACAGCGCCATCAGCAGCTGATTCAGATAACTCCCTGTTCCTTTCATCTGAAAAACCATACCTTCCAGGTAATCGACCTGGTGGAGAATTTGTTGCCGCAGCTGCAGCAGCATGAGAAGCAGCATATGTTGTTTCCGCAGCAGCAAGATCTTCAGCAACCAATAAGTCATCGAGTAACACCCCTAAAGTATCAACAATATATAATTAAGTAGTGAAACCATAATTTCTAAAGAATGCAGGAATTTTATATATTCGCTATTTCTGTTATGGTCTCTCAGATTCTGACGAAAAGCAATACCTAGTAAAGAAGGCGTAATTCTACAGTAGCACACACTGGCTACACAATGTACATTATGCCACATTTAAAGAACAATCCAACCGTATATATTGGTTTATCCTCATTAAGAAGCATGCAAAAGAATTGTGATATCTAAACAATGTTGGTCTGTAACAAAGCATCAAAGGTACATTAGCAAAGTTCTGCCAGCTCTTTACCTCCACGTAAACCACCGTAGATAAATATCAAATCACCGACTGCAGCAGCAGCATGCCTACACCGCCTAGTCAGCTCAACCGAAGCATCGCCACCAGCTGCATCGGCACTATACCTACCAGTTCTAGGACTAGTAACAACTGATTTTGTATCACACCATACACCTGCTGCAGTATCCAATACTGTACAAAGACAATAGATGAAATAATCAGAGAATTGTAGATGAACTCAATGCACATTTTAGTACAAAACCAAAATATACAACTATCGTCTATACATGAGACACATTTCAACAATGGCCAACAGAAGACTAAAAGTGGTGCAGAAATTATATGGAAACTCAAGTATTTCCTCAATGATAATCCAACAGCACAAACATCAGACTGCCTCTTTTCATTTGCTAACCTGCAACACTGGATGAGTCTTCAACCATGCGTCCACCACCAAGTGCCCCACCGGACACATGAAGTCTTGCATTTACAAAGACCTAAATAATTAACCAAAGAATTTAATAATTCTGATGAGGACAGAAAAGAGAACCAAAGAGGAAGAAGCATCCATACTGCTGCATGCTGATATCTGGAAGATGGTGAGACACCAGGGGCTATGGCCCATTCCCAACGTCCATCTCTGTGCTTCGCAAGTCCATATGCACTGGCCAGAGGCTATCAATTCAAACGTAGAAAAAAATTAAGCTCCTCAATCAACCATTCAAGATTAAAGCAGTCCATTAAGTTTCATATTTCACTTTACGCAGAATTGACAACTTCTCATGATCATGTATAAACACATAATTGATAATAAGCTCATTCCTTGTTGACAAAAGAAATTATAGTTCCTTTTCTCGTAGAAGCTTCACGAGGTCTTGCACACAATTTATGTTTGTTACTTCTTCAGAGTCTGTGTTGAAACACACACAAACTCTTGATTAATTTACCTAGCAGAGAAGAGTTACATCTCCATCTGCTCTGGAACATAGAATGAAGATCGTTCATTGGACCATTAATAAATTTGTAGCTGGGGAAATAAAATACTTTTCAATTTGCTCAGTGACAAAACTCAACCTCTATAAATTAATTGACTAAATCTCACGGTCCCATTTTTATCTCACACTAAAAGCAAAAGCCAAAATAGAATCATGCCTCTATAAGTGGCTCAGTGTTTGTTTCAAAGAGATAATTGGGTATGACTGTAATAAATCTCTTCACTTACCACACTGTTTGCATCCCTTCCACCACAGAGGAGAAGAAGACCATCGGAGCGCGCACTTGCAGTTGCATACCTAGTTACAACGTACAAACAGATATAAACAATTACTCCAGAAAGCTCACAATCATAAAGGAGTCTAATCAAACTTACATGCAGGGAGGTGGACCTTCCCCTTCTGGTTCCAACTTACGCCATTCATAAGGCTTGGCGGCAGTATCCAAGGCCCATACATCAGCAAGTGGACGTTTTCCTAGTAGTTCGAATGGAGTTCAGAAGGGTGAAGCTTTAATGAGAATATGATACCCTTACATAAAACACTGAGAATAAGCCAATATGGAAAACTGCTTACCATCATTTCCACCAATTGCCATGAGATACCTTTGCCCCACGAGTGCCATGACATGTCCATAACGAGGTCCTGGTCCAGGACCCTGAACAACAACCCTGGATAGAGACATAATCAATATCAAGACACGAACTAGTAAAATGAATTTTCAACCGAGATAGTGGCAGGCATATTTTCAAACCTGTGCCATCGTGGCCGTTGTTGAGTGAGATCAAGAACATGAAGGTCTTCAGCCGATAAACCAGCAGGACCAATTCCACCCTGTACAACAGAAAGAATTTATAAGCACTTTCATAGCTGACTGGAAATGCTCATCTTACATTGATAAACTTAAATCATACACATAATATAAAAACATCATTTCTCCCCTACCTGAATAACTACCATGGTCCCGACTGCAGTTGCAACATGTGCGGCCCTCGGGGTTGGTGGTTCTCCAAAAGGTGTAAGCCTGTAGCCTCAATTCATTTAATTAACTGGTATCCACACTTTTAAACGGGGTAGGATCTCATGCATTTTTCATAATTAGCGTGAAAACCCAAAGACATTCACATTTAATGCTCACCTAGTCCACTTATTAGAAAGTACATCATAACAATGAACATCAGCAGTTGCCCCAGCTAGCCCTGCAGAGAAAAGAACACCCAAATTAATTAATACAACCAGATAAATCTAGGAACCTTAAGAAATAACAAGAACTAGAACATAGAATCTATCAGCAAATAAACGGAATTAGTGATCTAACATTCCACAGCCAATACTGTGCCCTGGTACTACATCAAGCTCTTTGCTCTACCGATTCCAAATGAAATAGGATGCAATAAATGTTGAGGAAACACTGCCACCTCAGATTGCCAGTTAAATTTAACAGATGTGAAGCTTTCAGAACTAAAGTTTCCAAACTTAGACGATCTCACAAGATTGCAAGCAAATAACCAGCGTATATCTTTGAAATAGGTAAATCTTTAAAAGTTCAAGGCTTGGCAAGGGCCCTCTATCAGAATAATTAAGCCATAAGAAAAGAGTTAACTTTTTCAATCGTTCAGGAGAGAACCTTCAAAGCAAGGAAGGCAAACTACAACTTCACAATAGTTAGGCAAAGGAGAAGGAAAATGTAGAGCGGTGATACTTAAAACTATTTAACAAGCAGAGAAGGAAAACGTACGAATGCCGGCACTTCCAGCTGAAGTAGGAGTTCCGGTGCCACCAGAATTTCCCTCAAGAGCCGTCGCACCACCAAACAATACAAGACGAGGACCAATATAACCAGGCGTTCCTTCATCACCAACAGCAGGCACAGCCGTCAAGGTGTGACCACACCTAGGGCCAGGCCCATCCTCTTTTTTATCCATCATAGCATCCACCACCGAATACGTAGGTGCACACCTCGGACCAACAACTAGCGCCGGCTGCTGCTCTTGTCCAACAACCGCAGCCGCTTGCTGCTGAGAAGTTGCCGGATTAGGATCCGAAGGCGGCGGCGTAGGCACCGATCCGCCTTCAGGAGGAGGTGATTGGTCGTTCATCTGCTGAGGCGTTTCTCTTTCCATAGGCGAAGGAGATTGGCCTCCATCAAGGCTCTGAAACTCACGATCCTGATCGTTGTCAGCCACCATAGACGAATCTTCATCCATTATCAAAAAGCTTCAAAAGTGGGAAAACAAAAAAAAAAAACTAACTAAAGAAAGACCGATCCAGCTAAAATTCGCAGAAAAGCGAATCTGTGATCAACAACATATCTGATGTTAAACTTGCCGCTCTCTCGGAGAATATTCCGGTAAAATCGAAACCCTAGTTTTCTTTCATTCACCGGTCAGATCCTCGAGGCTTGTTTACAACAAACAGAAACAGTTATTTTCCAGGGAAATTAATAAAACGATGCAGCAAGCAGACATTCACACATTTAGGAAAAACCAATTTTTTTTTTTTGTTTATCTCAAGTTTCTCTCTCCTCTCTCCATAAGTACAACAAAGCCTAATCAGTCTTAACCCTCAAGGACGCCAATGGAACGAGAGACACGAACCAACTCATTGCCAAACGTACGAACCGAAATCACTATAACATTTCTATTTACTTTGGTTTTATATCGATTTGGTAATGACATATTTAGCAACAAGAATTGGTTATTGAAATGTTTAAACTTTAAAGTTTCATTATCACTATTTATTGTTCAAAAGAGTCCAAACCCCAAATAAGAAAAAAGTTTAAAGTTACATGAAAACTCTATTTATGGCTATTATATTCTCAAAACAAAGCGATAGGTATCTCCAACTGGCAAAAACAATTCTCCATTTTCCACCAGATTTGAGTTGTCACTTTTTTCTACTTTTCCCCAAAATAAGACTTTAATCANAAAAACAAAAACATCAAGACNCTCGAGAACTACTGCGACAGGTTCAACTGCTGTTACATTTTTTGAAAAAAAAAAAAAAACTTTAAGTAGCTTCGGTTGCCATCTTTGCTTGGATGGACTACAATTTGATAATCACCGCATCGTAAGAGGACCTGTGTTAGCTGGTTTCTGGAAAACTTTAACAGAAGGCATTCCATCTCCATCTTCTGTGTTTTGAACCCTCCAAGTCCGATCCTTTTTCCTCTGTGGCTTTTTGTGCTGTTTATGTGACGCGGTTTGCTTCTTTGCTGTCACTTTCTTTGAAGACTTAAGCCCATTGGCAAGATCAAACGAGCTCAGATCATCTAGCACATCATCAATACCAGGAACTTGCTCGTTTTCTGTCTCATCTCCTACTGCAGAGTCATCGGACTCTGAACCTTCGAGAATATCCTCCAGTTCTTGAGTGTCTTCTATGTCCGGTTCATCAGCTTGGGGCATTCCAGGTGGCATTGCATAATGTGGCAGCTTACCTCCAATGTAATCTTTCAGAATCAGCCTTGCAGCTTTCGTTTCATCCGGTAGTCCACTCGAGGCAACATAGCCACGAGAAGCACAGTAACTTTTTAAGAGCTCTGCAGCATGAGGCGGGCGGGACTGACGCTCATAGGTTTTGGGTTTAGGAAGAGAAATGTTGTACACACTCTCAATTACACGGCGAGGGACCTTGTCAGCCACCACCTGAATAGCTTCACGGTGCTCCGTCATCCGGTCAATCGGAAGTACACCAGAAGCAATCATTTCATATCTTGAGCTTGAGAACGAAGGGAAGACTAAACCAGGGCAATCGCATAGCATAAGCTCATCAGAGATGATCAAAGTCTGGAAATGCTTTGTTTTTCCTGGGGTAGAGGTGACACCTGTTCGCTTCTGACCCACCAATGCATTGATTGTAGAACTCTTTCCAACATTTGGGTACCCAACAAATCCAACCACGGCTTGATCACGTTGATATTCACCAGTCCATGACTGTGATGATACGGATGCTGCTCTAGAATTCCTTACTTTGACAATCTCTTGAGCCTCAAATTGCAAACGACTCAACAGCTCGTCTCTGCCATATATCATAATGTCTGGATCATCTGTCTTCTGCAAGTTATCGGGTTGTCTCCATTGCTCTTTCAAGACTTTACCTTCTAGGGTAGCTGTAGCAGCTATGGCTGACCAGAAAACAAACAGAATGTTGTTAAGGCGGAAATATTCTGCCCATTTCTCCCTACAAGTCAAAAGTTAAACCAATCGGTTAGAATACAAAAAAGGTTGGAGGCAAAGTATTAAGGCACAAGAGGATTGGCTAACCTGACATCAGTAGGTAAAAGATCCGCCTTGTTCACTAGAAGCATTATTTTTTTATGCTCATCAATTTCTTGAGCATATGCCTGTGTCACGATGAATCTTCAAGTAAATATGAATCAGGAATACGGTGCCAAGTGGAGTTTCAAGCTGGGAGAAAATGCATTACCTCAAGATCAGGGCAGCGGTAAAACAGTGGATCTCTAGCATCAACTACCATAACAATCTGAAAAAAGGACAAGTATAAGTAATCAAAACTGTTTTGCAATTAACTAAAACGCAGAAATTGAACTTATTGAGAAGGTTAATACATTATTGACAAAGACTTACCAAATCACTGCGTTCAAGCACTCTCCAAAGCTGTCTCCAGATGTCAAGGTTCTTTTCGAATGGAGTCAACACTAGCTTTTCATTTTCCTCAAGGCTAAACCAAAATACAGGAGAACATGTAAGCATGCGTAACACCTATAAACTTCCCAATCCAAAAGATTGATTAGGGTCAAACATCTATAAACTCTAGTTTGGTTTATATACGAAAGATATCTTGAACACAACTCGATTCTATAAAAGTTCCGGCTTTAGCAAACACTATCCTACATGAGATAAACTTATACACAGCACATTATACCAATAACAACAAAACTGAGATTTTCAGTTTCCACAACAAAACTGGGAAATGGATACAAGAATGAGATCTTCTCAGCTTATCCCATTTCGACCTTCTCAGTACGATACAAAGGTAGAATATTTGCTCAAAATACATGCATTTTATCAACTACAGCATCAGCTTTTACCATTTGAACAAAACTATGTGACAGAAGCTGCCTAAATTTTATCATCACCAACAAACAATTTGGTGACAGATATTGATTTGTTTATAACACACCGAAGAAGTAAAATTAAGATGGGGTAGAACAAAAAAAGCTAACCTCACAAGCATCCGGCGCCAATTTAGAAAAGCTTGTTTTTCATTAGCATCAAGTTCTTCCACTGACATTTCAGGTGTCCACGGAGGTCTGGAGATGAAGATAGACAAAAAAAAACGTTGTCTTAGAGCTATGATAGAAAGGAAGAATAAAGCTAAAGAGAATAAAAACCACATACCTTCGAGGTACTTGAAGACTACTGGCGTGTAAAGCCTCCTCTATCTTCTGTTGCTCTCTCCATTCTTCAGCTGCTATAACACTTGAGCTAGAATTTGTGTCTCTGTTTCACCAAAAACATTAGAGAAACAGCACACCATAAGAACATCAAGAGGACATGTAATTGTTCTTTAATCTCATTACCATATTAAATTTATACAAACAGAACCACAAATACCTAATCAATCAAAGGACAATAAAAAAGAGGAATTTAGAAGAAGAGAAGCATACAGATTGATAGACAAAGGTGTGGAGGAGCTGTGATTAATGGTGTAAAGACGCTCTGCCTCCTCAGCTTGCTCAATGATGGCGTCGATGTCACTGACCTCAGTCACAGATTCGAGAACTTTCTTCTGTAGATTCTTGTAGTACTTGCCTTTGTCTTTGGATTCTTGTATCATATGGTTGTGGTGCTTCACGAGTGATCGCCCCAACGACGTCTTTTCGCTCTTCCCCATCTCTCTGTTCTCAAGTAAACCCTAAAAGTCTCTAAACCCTTAAAAATGGATTCGCGGCGCGTTTGTTATGTTGCTTCAAAAGTGTTAGGGTAAAGAAAACGTCAGCCGCCGACTACACTCGCTGCACGGAGAAGCTAAATTTTTTTATCAAAGCGATTTTTTTTACTTTTTATTTTCTTCAAAGTAAATACTAATTTTTAGTTAAACTTAAGGGAAATTAAAAATCATAACATAACCCATCATTAGACTCAGAGGACACGAAGGCTTTAGAAAACAAAAGGAACAACCTTTTTCCCGGCAAATGCTTCCGATGGAACATCCACTTCCACTGTCGTTCGTCTTGCCAAACCCGGCCACCCTTCCCGGTCTCGCACTAGGCTTTATTGACGGTAATTTCGTAGACCTCCAAGATCTGCTCCTCCGCGCTTCGACTCTGACGTCCAATTTAAACCACGACTGTTCTGATCTAAACGACCGTCTTCTCCATCTCCGGACGGATCTCACGAAGCACGCCGTTTCCTGGATCTCAACCTCACTTTCCGCTAAAGTTTCACTCGAAGATTTGAGATTGAACCTGGAGAGCCTCCTCTGTCTCCGTAAGTTACCAAACCCTCGTGTTTTATTTTTGGTGACGTAAAGATATTGAGTTTTCTTATTGTCTCCAATTTTTCATTGTAGCTACGGATTCTGTCGGAAAGCAAACGAATTGGGAGTTACAGCAAGTCGTAGAGGAATTGTGTCGTATACAGAATCGGCGTAAATATTTCGGTGAGTTTGACTCGATTTTTGATTCTTGAACATTATCATCAAGAGCTAGCTAAGAAAGATTCAATTTTTCAGTGACTGCCTTAAAGTTGGAAAGTCTTGTTGGCGATCTTGAAGATTCTGTGTTTCATCCGATAAGTAAACGCAAAGGAAGTACGCTTCAAGTAAAGCTTTTTCAATCCACAAGTTAAGTACTATATGGAGTTGTGATTGGTAAATATGAAAGATTAAAACTTTTTATTTGTACGTGCAGGATCTTGCATTGAAGCAAGAGAGATTCAGTCATGCTATTAAGACCATGAATGAGATTGAAGAAATACTTGGTGATGTTACAAGGCATCACTCACGGTGGCGTCGCCTTGTAGATTCTGTTGATAGTAGAGTAGATAAAAGTCTGTCTGTTCTTCGTCCACAGATTATCGCAGATCACCGAGCTTTTCTCTCATCTCTTGGCTGGCCACCAAAACTTGCAACATCCAAAGTCGAGCATGGAGAGGTTGATAGTATCCCTAATCCTCTACTCTTGATGCAAGGAGATAAAAAAGAGTCTTATTCCCAAAGCTTTCTACTCCTCTGTGGTTTACAGCAACATAATACGCAGAAGGAAAAACGAAAGAAGCTTAATATGACCAAAGAAACTGATAATGATGGACTTTGGGCGACCGATGAACTAGTTAAACCGGTTGCATCTCGGATGGAGTATCATTTTCTAAAATGGGCTGAGCAACCTGAGTTTATTTTTGAACTTGTCTATAAAGTTACAAGAGACTTTGCTGATGGGGTTGACGATTTCTTACAGCCTTTGATTGATAGGGCTATGTTAGTAAGCTGTAGTGCTAAAGAAGCTTGGGTTTCAGCGATGGTCCAAATGCTATCTGGTTTCTTAGAGAAAAAAGTTTTTCCTGGGCTTATAGATATGTACAAGGAGAAGCACATGAAATCTGAAGGTATTTCATCGTGGTTCCATCTTGTCGATCAGATGGTTACATTTGATAAGCGAATGCAGTCTTTTGTGAATACAGATACTTGTCTATCTTATGAAGGCTCTTCGACAGCGTTTTCTCAAGGTATATCAGTAATGGGACTGTTTTGTAAGAAACCTGAGTGGCTCAAAACCTGGGGGAAGATTGAGCTAAAGGATGCTTATAGAAAAAGTAAAGAGGATATTAAGAATGAGAAAGCTTGGGTAATTGATAGTGAAAGAACTAGACTTGGTAATGAATCCAACTCACAGTCTGCAAAGTATGTTCTATCTACAAGAGAAGATTATAAAGCGCCATTAGTAGCAGACTCTTTTCTTAATAGGACTTGGAGGTTGATAGACCATGGTCTATCTCTACCGGCCATTCTACCAAGGATCCAATTTATAAGAGCTACTGCCACCAGATTTCTCTGGTGTATATTCAAAATTCTGTTATTGGAGTTCAAAAAGACTGATCTCTCTCATTATGGTTTGTCTGAAGATACACTGATACAAGCATGTGGACCGGTTAATGCTGCTCGGTATCTTGAATCAAAACTACGAGAATGGAGTGATGATTTGGTTTTTGTAGAGATGTGGGCTGCCGAAACCAGTGTCAAAGTTGATAGAAAACCTGAAGTTTCCTGCCAAGGCTGCTTTTTTGGGGAAGAACTGAAAAGCCTTGTTGAGTTGGAAACCAATTGGCTTATGGAGATTATAACAGTTTTTCTCCACCAATTTGACAATCTTTGCAGCGACCACTTCCACAACAATGCAGTTTCATGGGACGAAGACGTCATTACCAGCTCCAGCAATTTAACAGTGTCTCAGGGTGTCGCAGAAGCATTGGACAATTTAAGAAGGCATCTGTGTGTTCTTCATCTAAACATGAACCCGAAAGACTTCTTGGACTTGTGGAGAAATCTCGCGGAAGGGCTTGACCATTATGTTTCTCGTAAATTTTTCTCAGGAGAACCTGTTTTACGGAGACAAAAGTTTGATAGGTTTGAAGTTGACGCAGAGGCACTTCTTACTGTGCTTAAACCTTATTGTGTTCGTCCTGGTGCATTTTTCCCTCGTGTGCGAGAGATTCTTAGGCTGTTGAGGATGCATGAGGAAGAAAAGGCACGATTGAGAGGAGCTCTAAGTCGAAGTGGAAATACTTGTCTAAAGTTGTTTGGTATTTCTAACTTGTCTCCTCAACTTGTGGAACAATTTTGTAGGTCTTACTAGTAATGAATGCCTTTTTGTAAAATTGTATCAGTATTTGAGTCCATGATCAAGAAGATGAGAAGTGCAGCAGAAATTGGATAAATTGAAAACTAGCAATGGTGTGTTAAAAATGATACAACCTTGCTTTTGATTCCGTAGAAGTACATACCCATGACTCTAAAGATCATCTTCAATAAACAAAAAAAGGATTAATCTGGTCTGGTGAAACTAAAAGAAGAATAGATAAGTTAAGTGAAGTGAAGAATCAAGAGAACTCTTGGATCAAGGGCTCATAGAAGAGTCTGTATGCGTCCATGACTTCTAAATACCACATGGCTTCACGATCTGGGCTCACCGACAGGTCAACCATCTTATGAACCTGGTTTCAGTTTAAAACAACAATGACAAGTTTCAGTAATCAAAGCATTGCATGTAAATGCAGATGATACTTTGACTCGAACATCACAAGAGAAGATGAATCTTAATCACTAGTGATTACAAGCATCTTCATGCCACACCTAGATATATCATCACAAGATTTTTACTAACACATTCAAACTCAAAACCTCTTATGGAACTTAAGCTCCTTAGTCACCTAAGCTTGTGTCAGCCTGATCTAGTGATCATAACATCTAACATTCTCACTTAACTCTTTAATGTGCCAATTGGCATAATAAACCAATTTGACTAGTCTGCAACTCTAGCGAAACTAAAATCACATTGGAGTGATCCAATGTGCATATCAAAGACCTAAAGTTTTCAAATTAACCTTAAGTAGAGGTATCTGCCCAGTACGGACTTGGTAGACACCAACAACCATCACGTACATTCCTGATTTCCATTGACGGAGGGCAAAATCGTTGGTGAGACCGAGCTCCAAAAGACCGGTTCCGTCATCAAGTACCAGACAATTATCGCCGCCTCCACCGGAGAAGGGGACCAAAACGCCCTGCAACGCAAGACTTGAAGTCATCGAAACAGGAATTAACAATTTAGCTATAGACAATGAGAGGATGATAGATTGGGAACCTGTAACCAAGCACGTTGAAAAAGTACACCGCCTAGGGAGGCGGCGTTCTGAGAAGGCGTCGGTTTAGCGTCCCGGAGCTGAGAACAAAGCATCTTCACCGCCGCTAAGCTGTAGTCCATTTTACCCGCCGATCCGACTCGGCTGATCAATTTCACAAATGCCTTTACCTCATCGATTACCGGATTAAACCGAACCGAACAAATGGTATCGGTACAGTAATTTGATTTTGATTTTTGGCAGATATTGGGAGAGGGAATATTGTGTTTGAAAAAAAAAAAATGGAATTCATGGTGTTTTGGCTTTTTGACTAATTAAAATCATTAACATGCAAACTAAAAGATGTAAAAATCTTTATAAAATACAAACAAAAAAAATAAACAAATTTTGAGACAAAAAATAAATCTGGAATCAATCTTATCCAAGAAATAGACCCACAATATCAAAGAAAATAATGAGGTGTCACAAAGCTATTGATTGATAACACATCCTCGAAATCTCTCTCTTTGTCCACAGAATAAAAATCTATTTCTTGTGTTTGTGTTGTATTTACTTAAAAAAATAAAGGAGATCAGTTTGGGAGAAAGCAGCAAAGAAGAAAAATGGCAGCAACATTTGCAACACCATCGACGGTGATAGGCCTCGGAGGATCATCCATCACCACCAAACCCTTCTCTTCATGTACTCTTTTTCTCTCTTTCTCTTTTCGAATAATTTCAATCAAACATATATATGCATATGATAATCTTGATTTGTGATTTCTCGTATGTTTTTTAGCCTTTTTAAAACCAACATTAAGCGCCAAGAACCCTTTGAGACTCGCCGGTGCATCGGGAGGAAGAGTCACTTGGTAGGTTACTCTTTATTTTCTTCTCATAGTAATAACAAAGATATCACATTTTATGAAAATGCTTAAAACTCCAGAAGTATCACTAGTTATGTTACTTAAGATATAGGAATGAGTCCTAACTGATCTTAGGAACTTAATAAAGCTTGTTTTAATTTTGAGGTGCTTTTTAGGGTATTTTCTAATAAATTTATTTGTTTGTGTCAAAAATGAATTAAAGCTTTGAGAGGAACTGGTTGAGGAGAGATTTGAACGTGGTAGGATTTGGGCTGATCGGATGGCTAGCTCCGTCGAGCATTCCAGCGATAAATGGGAAGAGCCTGACGGGTCTCTTCTTCGATAGCATCGGAACTGAGCTCGCTCACTTCCCGACTCCTCCAGCTCTCACTTCACAGTTCTGGTTGTGGTTGGTTACGTGGCACTTAGGCCTCTTCCTCTGCCTCACTTTCGGACAAATCGGATTCAAGGGCAGGACTGAAGATTACTTCTAAGGATAACTATTCTTGTTTTCGTTTGTACTATATGCTCTCTCTTGGTTATGTGTAATATTATCAATCAAAACAAAGCTTTCTTTGCTATTTGATGTTTCATTCTATATCTCGACAAGTCTTTCTTATATGATCTTGATTTTAAGAATGTCTGTCAGTCTAACTAAAGTATTAAATGTTAAAAGCGTTTCTCGAGGGAAAGCTCACAAAAGATTGGGATAATACTTCAAAACGAAACATCACAATACGTCTTTGACTTGAACCATACAAACAGTTTTTGTCTTGCAATCTCGAATCTTTTAAAAAATAGAAAAATTATCTCTCTTTCTTCTTACTCTTTCATGTTTTTTGTATTAATCTTGATGTGTATATGTTCCAATAAACTCTAAACATGCATGAAGATTTGTGAATCTAAAGTCTTTAACATGTCTTTCGACTACGAAACAAAAATTGATGAGGAAAGGTAAAAACTTGAAAGTAGATAAAATGAAAAAGTAATTCCAAGAGTTAAACAAAGGGGGCAGTGCAGTATCTTATAAGGTTCCAACAACACTTTCAGAGGGAACAAAACTACATTTTAACTACACATTCTAGATCAAACAGCCACTATCCCACACGTAGATGCTGACCAGCGCAGCTTCATTGTTGAAGTGCATTTTGTAAAGTTCGGGTAATCTTGTCAATGAATTCATCCTCCTGTCAAAAGCAACTCGTTAGGTTTGCACAGCAGCTCAAATAAAGTGATGTGGTAAAGGACGAACCTGCAACAGGGATAAAAGGGCTTCCTTCACTTTGTCTCTGCTGATAACCGGACCAGTGGGTGCAGGAGCGAGTGATGGTGGTGGAGTTGGGGGTGGGAAAGGCTGGAGCACCGGAGTACCATATGACCGCTGCTGGTGACTCGCATTATTAGGATTGAGAGGAGGAGCAGTGGGCATAGATACACCAGGAATGAGGTGTGGCTGTGCCATCATTCGTGGGGGGCCAAAGAAAGACGGCGTCACCAAATCTGTGTGAATGTTGGAGTTGCTGCTGATAACTTCAGGGTTGTTGTCAAAGAGAGTCATCAGAGGAGAGGAGGATTGTAGAGGCGGTGGTGATTGTATCTGTGGAGGTGCTGCTGCCGCTACAGGAGGAGCAATGGTGGGTTGGTGAGGCTGGTGAGGTTGGTGAGGAATCGCTGATGATTGGTAAGGTCCACTTGCTGACCCACTCGCAGTGTTCCCAAGATTCATCGTTGACTGTCAACAATTTAGATAAATTCAGTGTTACAATTTGAGGAGTCTAAGTTGGACCATATACTACGCTGAAGATAATTCAAGAACCTAGAAGGCTAGAACTAATAGAAAGCCCTCCTGCCATTAGTCGTATAAGATGCTGTCATGGTGAAGATGATAGTGTGAGTGTGTAACAGAAGCTTTAGAAACTTACGCTAAAGAAGTTGACAAAAGCAGGATCATCAGGGGCATCCCTAGCAGTTGATGATGGTTCAAGAGGACCATCCATAACTGCCATTGTAGGCTTAGCTTCCAATTCCTCAAACTCACTGCAGTACATAGAAAATCTAACTTAATTTAACAAGTAAGAGATATAACAGCGGGAAAAATGATTTAGATTATCAAGTTTCCACCTCAAAGAAAACACATCCAAGAAACAACTAATGGTGTACTAACTAAATCTAATCATGAAAATATTACCTCTTTGAAGATGAGGCCTTTGGCTTCTGGTTAACCTTGGAATATGCACTGAGTATTCTGTCATGCCAAGGAACCATTAGGCAGAGATACAACGAGTAAGAGTAATTTCAAGTTCATACAAATATACAAGAACATTATATTTGCCAACAAGTAACTGTCTGATAATAGGCAAATAAAAGACGATATTGATATTATTCATGATCCAACAATTGAAACCAACAGTTTCTACCTGATATGCAGTGACTTATATATACATACCTGTTGAAAAGAGTTGCTACCTCCTCGCATTCACGTTTATTGTAGAACCAAATGCCATTTACTTCTTGAGATGCATTACGGTAAAGTAAATATGGACCTTGTACTTCATACTCAAAATCTCCCAGGAGATTCTCCACCAGATTATCTATCCAGACAAATACAGCAACACACTGATGATTACTAATACTGAATCCTTAAATAAGAACTTGCAATATATTACTAAATCTAAACCTTTTCTAGACACATGACACACACCAACTTTATTTGAATAAATCCTGACCTGTATTACGACGATTCATCACAATAAACTGAAATCGAGGTTGTGTACTTCTGAAAGAAACAAAAAAAAGGATCCAATCAGATTTGAGAAGACGATTAAAGATAAGATACACATAGTTAAAGATCGAAAGTAGTAACCTTTTGACAACAAACAAAGATCCTTCAACGTCCTTACGACTCTGAATGACAAAAGACAGATCAATCATTAGGTAGGGAAGCAAACATCAAATTATGTAATCGAAGATTGATTGAGACTAACCCATTGGCTGAGCTCAATGTTGAATTCATAGAAAGTGACATGAGCGGCTGTGATGAGGATTTCCTCGATGTATGGATCGATCCGCTGGAGAACTGTGAGATTGAGGAGCCTCGTACTGTTTTGGTCCAGATTTGGGATTATCTTCCCGTTTTGAGACATCTTTTATAAATCAAAGATCAGAATTTTGGGAAATCTGGATTCGATTTTACCCTAATCGGAAGAACCCTAGAATTCTGATTTAAGGTAGCTGAGAGATTTGGGGACGGAGACGAAAACGCTAACTTTTGGAACGCACTTCGCTATTTTGTTGTCTGCTTTGGCAAAAAAAAATGGTAATTTAGTTATAAAACTTAAGAGAATAAATATACTGACCATAAAAGCATTAGAGTTTGCTTCAAAAATACATCATTAGAGCTTGCTTAAGAGATTATAAACAACATTAAAGAAGAATATTTATTCAATTGGAGTATAATCAGTGGGTTGATCCTTTTAATTCAAAGATCAATTACTGCATAGTCAATAGAATTTGGTTATGGAACAGTCCACGAGGACAATTTTCAAATTGAAAACGAAAATTTCTGTTTTTATTCACATCTGTGGATTGATTCGTCTTTGAAATAAGCACATCTAATTCAAAGATAATATAAGCTACAAAATCCATTAACCAAAATCACTGCAGTTATTTCAAATTATCCAAACCAAAAGCTAAAGAGGAGAGTAGCAGCACAACTCTTACACTGTTTAACAGATATGTCTGAAACAAAAACGAAAGGGTAAGAAGAAGTGTCTTATAGCCACCAATTTTAAGTAGGTGAAAGCTCAGAAGATTCTTTGTGGTGGTCCCATTGTGCTCTTGAGGTACAAACACCTGACATTTTGCCAGTTCTTCTTCAATAGCGAGACGAGGAAGTTGACGCTCATCTGCACATTCTGAAAGATCTGCTTCTCTTCCATTGAAAGGTTACCAACTGCAACTCCCATGCACAGAACCTTCTTCAGCTGGAACTTCACTGTTGCCTTTGTTTCATTCACCTTTGACTCCAAGGATTCCTGGTGGCTCACAAGAGTTGGGAATTTTCCTGTGTAAAGTAAAGCAAAGGAATGTTACTTAAGAATCATCAAAGAAGCATAATCTCACAGGATAAAGGATTGGCATTGTATCAAAAAGACATTGACAAAAGAAATAGACTACTAAAACCTATCCAAAATCAAAACGGATGTAAAGAAGAACAATGGAATATTAGCTGTAGCCAGAACTTGCCTGCCTTGTTAAGACCAGGACCAAGAAGACGAGGAATCTGCTTAATGACAGACTCAGAGGCCAAGAAAGCATGGTATTTCTTTGCAAGCTTCTTGACGAGTTTCTTGTTCTTGTTAAGCTTTTTTAGAGACTCAACATCCATGTTTTCCAACCCCATCTTCTCAGCCTACGAAAAGATACAAGATGAAATAAGCAAATATTTAATTATGCAAGAAATGAAGCCTAAATAAACAATGACCAAATTCCGAAAACATCATGCATCTACATTCAGAAGACATATACAACATCAAATGAAACTAATAGAGCCACCAAATGAAATGAGCACAAAACCATTATACAAGAAACAGAGCACAAAATGATCAATTTCCATGAAAAGATATATCACCTCTTCAACATGCTGGGCATCTCCGAGCATGCAGATCTTCATTTTAGGACGGGGGATATGTGGTAACTTGACAGATCCACTGAAACGCTTGTCCTTTTGAGGGTCATAGTTCTTCAGACCGATCTGGAGCTCAATAGTCTCGACAAAGTTACGTTTCTTTGCCTCGGATTTCCCTGTGATAGTAGTGATGGCTTCACGAACGGCCTCACTCTGAAGCTTACTGTATTAACCCACAAAGAACAGAGTTAAGCAAATTAACTAAACAAACAAAAATACACAACATTGACAACCTCAACATGAACAACCCACATTATAGACACTACCATACAAAATAATCTTATCTTAATACACCTAAATTTTTATGAGGCAAGATTTAGATTTGTCATCCAAATTTAGAGGCCTTAGTAAAGAGCATTTATGCAAAACTGCAGAACAACTTCGTGTCAATCCTAGACTATTAACATCATAAAGCTATCAATAACGCACATCCAAAAAACAATCACGATTCAGAGACGTATTGTTCTCTAATTAAACTTATTGCATATGACAGAAGAACAATACGTCTCTGAATCACGATTCAGAGACGTATTGTTCTCTAATTAAACAGTGAATGTAAGAGATGCGTCAAGTACCTCATTTTGAGCTTGTCTCAATTTAGCTAAGATCTGATCCTGGAAACGAAACAAAGACAACAAAAAAAAGAATCAAAATCTATAGCAGAAGCTCGAGAAACAAGAATAATCTAATGTACAGTATACATATAAACGAAGAAGAAGAATCAAGCTAGAAGTGAAGCAGTCGTTGAGGCACAAACCTGAGTGACGAGACAGACAGAAGAAACCCTAAATTTCTCGAAAGGCGAAGCCTTTATAGTAAGGATAATGATCAAATAAACTAAACCTAAATGAAATTGGGCCTTTAGAGATAAGGAAAAGCCCAAACTGAAATCAAATGGGCAGCTGAAAACGTGAGACCAACAAAACCAAAAATTACTTGAGCGATCTAACATCCGACTACCGTCTTGGAGACTTTTCTGATGATGGTCTAGTCAAAACCACTCAGTTCGGCTTAAGCCATTCAGGTTTGACTTTGTGCCTCTACGACGTCGTCTTGTGACTTTGTGTTCTCTCTAGCTATGGAATTTTTTTCTTCTTGAGCTGTTGTTAGATTAAGATTTTAGAAGATGACTGCTTCTGGAGCTCTTCTTGTTGCACATATTGATTCGTTTCTTTTGGAACCCAGCAGAAGAAGAGTGCCAATTCATGGCGCAATTTCTGCTTACTGTACTACAAGTCCTACTTGCATTGACCTTCTGGATCGGAATCGGATCAGGCTCGTCGAACCATTATAATGCCGGCGATCATGTCCCTTTGTTCGTCAACAAAGTGGGTCCTCTCCACAATCCGAGGTTGTTCTCAAATTCAAATCTTTTGGTAATTCTTATGCATTTTGCTTTTTATTGGCTTATGATGACGGGTGAGTAATCTAAGAGGAGGAGATCAAGTTAGAGAATGTGTAAGATATGTTTTTGTTCTAGCTTTAGTTTGACCATGGAACTCAAAGATGGCACATTTTCTTAAACCCCATTTTAAAGTTTGGTGTTTTGTTTTGTTTGCAGTGAGACCTATCAATACTATGATTTGCCGTTCTGCCGTCGAGGTTAGGTTTCTCAATGATGTCCTTTTAGTTTTACATTAGGATTTGTATCTGTCCCTAGTTTCGGTCTTTTGATTTAGGATTGTTTTATATTTTGTAGGGCCTGTGATTGAGAAACAGGAAACTCTTGGGGAAGTTCTTAATGGTGATCGTTTAATGAGCTCTTTATATAAGCTGAAATTTAGGGAGGACAAAACTCATTTTGTATTGTGCCGGAAGAGATTAACATCGAGTGATATTGCCAGGTTCAGAGATATTATTGCTCAAGATTACTACTTTCAAATGTACTACGATGATCTCCCTTTGTGGGGATTTGTTGGAAAAGTAGAGGGAGATTATTTTGGTCAAGGGGAGAAGCATACTAAGTATTATATATTCAGTCACTTAAAGTTCAATGTTCTGTACAATGCAGACAAAGTTATTGAGATCAACAGTTTTAGTGATCCGAGTTATATGGTTGATATATCCGAGAACACTGAGATTGATGTTCAATTTACATACTCGGTTTCTTGGAATCTGACTTCAGAACGCTCTGAGACAAGAATGAATAAGTACTCCCGGGCGTCGTTTCATCCTATCAGCCAGAAGATTCACTTCTTCTCATTTCTCAACTCGATAACTGTTGTTGTTTTGTTAATTGGACTTATATCTTTTCTCTTCATGCGCCATCTCAAGAATGAACTAAGAAGGTGACAATTTTTTCTTAGGAGACTATTCTTGTTTTGCGTAGTTTAACGGATGTGGTGATAAAATTTACATTTTTGAGTTTAACTTCTCCTTTATGCATTTCAGTTACTCTATCGGAGATGAAGAAGAGAGAAAGGAAGCAGGTTGGAAACTCGTACATAGTGATGTATTTCGATGTCCTCGGAACATCAGCTGGCTTTGTGCAATCTTAGGAACTGGTACTCAGTTGCTAATCTTGTAAGCTTCTATTATCTATAATTCCATTATTACTGTTGTAAGCTTCTATTATCTATAAACATTTGGCTTCTACTTACCAAAAAAAAAACATTTGGCTTCTTATTATTGTTGTTTCTAACTTGTTTTTCGTCTTCAGGATTATTGCTCTATTTGCATTGGCCTTCACCGGTTTTCTCTACCCATACAATCGTGGAATGCTGTTGACTTCTCTCGTCATCATGTACACTCTAACATCAATAGTGGCTGGTTACACATCTACTTCTTTCCATAGCCAATTCGAGGGAAATAAACAGGTGATTGACTTTTCTAGTGCTTTCTACTTTTTCTGACCTCGAAAGATTCATTGTTCGTATAACCTTATTTGTTAAATCATTATTGCCTTTTTCAGAAAAGGAGTGTTCGTCTTGCTGGGATCCTCTATCCGGTTCCTTTCTTCATAATACTTTCGGTTCTCAACACTGTGGCAATTACTTATGGGGCAACAGCTGCACTCCCCTTTGGCACAATAGTCATCATCATACTCATTTTCACTCTTTTGAATATCCCATTTCTCATGTTGGGAGGAGTGTTAGGTAACCGATTTGGATTATTAGAGTTTCAACCCCCATCCGCTGTTAAAAGAAACCCCCGAGAAATTCCACCACAGAATTGGTACCGTAGAAAGCTGTATCAGGTGTTTCTTGGAGGCTTTGTACCTTTCAGTGCAGTTGTTCTCGAATGGCACCAACTCTATGCAAGCTTGTGGGGATTTAAGATATATACCTCGCCTGGAATAATGCTTTTTACATTCATTGTGCTTATCTTCTTGAGTTCGAGTGTCGGTATTATCTTGACCTACATTCAGCTATCCGGTGAAGATCATGAATGGTGGTGGAGGTACGTATTCTTATACTGTACTGCGTTCTTTTCTATCCAAACATGTGGATTTGATTGACTATGTATGATGAGAATCCATCACCTGATACATATTTACCTTGAGTATATAGATTGAAACGGTCATAGTAGGAAAAATGTGAAACATGATTGTGCTTTTAGAATAATCACTTAATTTCCAAAGGGACATACTAAAATTATAGACGATACTATTAAAATTCTTTGCAGATCGATATTGTGCGGAGGATTCACAGCGGTGTTCATGTATGGGTATGGAGTATTGTTCTATCTCAGGTCAGACATGACTGGATTTCTGCAGCTGAGCTTTTACTTAGGATACACTGCTTTGTTATGTTACGCCCTCTTCTTGGTTCTTGGAACCATAAGTTTCTTGGCTTCTTTGATGTTTATTCGCCACATCTATCGTTCTGTCAAGCTTGAATAACTCCCAAGAACTAAAGGGTCCTCTTCCTTTCATCATGCGACTCATCTCTGTATTAGTATCTTTTTGATTTTAGTTGTTAACTCTTTCATGTTTCTTTTAAGGAATGGAAATGATCTTACTAGATATGAAAAGCAGAGATACATTATGTTGTTCATCCCACAGAGTTAGTCTTCATTTCATATCACCATTCAACAACAAACTACATCACTTAGAAGTTACATATGCATTATGCAATCAAATAAAGCAATCCAAAACACACAGTAAACTAAAAAGAAAAAAAGCATCAACTTCACTTGCTTCCTACGGGTTCGAGCTGCAAATGGGTGGCTGCACAACTCCATTATCTCCCTTTGAATCCGTAGCACTAGATCCCTCAAACTCACTCTTTATGCTTCCTGACTTGTGTTCATCAGCAACCACTTTTATTATCTCTGATGCTTCTTCCTCCTTAATTATGTACACACCATCTCCTTCTTCTTCTTCATCTTCATCTTCATCTTCTTCTTCTTCCTCCTCTTCTTCATCTTCTTCTTCCTCTTCATTGTCTTTTTCTTTCTCGCCATCTTCGGCTTCTTTGCTACATCTTCTGTCAACCACAGAAGAGGAAGCTTCCCTTTCTCTCACAGTCTTCTCTGTGAGGCTCTTGAGCAACTTCATCACTTGGACCGCATACATCAATGCAGTTAAAGGGTCTGCCATCTACACACAAAAACCAAAACAGAGCCAATACATTTCAAACCTCCGAAGTTGTAGAATCATGCTCTGCTATTTAACTGTCATATTAGCTCTCTATACGGTGATTTATTGCAGCCATTAATCAAACACATGCTTAATGAGAGTGTAACTTGTGCATTTTAGTGTTGGTAATAAAAAAAGACTGACCTGAGACATGTTGGGGGCAAAGACTAAAGCAAGGTTACGAGAGTTCATCTTATTAACATGCTCAAACTGAATAACATCAGCCATGAGATTGATGGCCCAATTGAGAAGAGAAGCTTCTGTTTGAGGTAAAAGTCTCACAACTTTGACAAAATCCTCATCTGACTCACACTGCATCACTTGCTCCGATGGCAGAGGATCCAGTACCCCTCTCGGCAGCTCTCTGAACCAAGCCTGAACCCACACACACATACATAATCAAACTCAGGCCTACCATTTTCAAAAACAAAGGTAAGGTGATTCACAATCACAACAAGAACCTTAATAAGACCGGCTAAACAATGGACATCAATCCCATCAGGTATGATCCCTTTATTAAGCTGCTCCCTAACAAACTCTTCCTCGCTGTTCTCTCCAGTGATTCTGAATACTCCTTCTGCCTGCAAGCCTCCTTGATCATAAAGCCGGCTCTGCAATAGCAACAGTATCACAGGAACACAGTTCCCTCTCGAGTCGTATGATAACTGCATTGACTCTGTCGATACCCCAAACACCGTTGCACTGCCAAACACAAACAAGATGATGATATGAAATCTAAATCTCTCAAAACCAATTCTCAATGAGTTTAAAGAAGAAGAAGAAGAAAGTATATATAAACCTTGCACTGGGAGCTTTTCTGGGGACATCAGGCTCGAACTCAGAGGGAAGGCCGAGGAAGCCATCGAAGCGATCGAAGGTAACGTGAGCCACGTGGCGGATATTGGTTGGACCGCCAATGTCCATGGCTGGTCGGTCGTTGTCTTCCACCTCCGCCGTCGAGAAACAACGGGCGAGCTCCAGGACGACTCGACCTACAGACGACGTAGAGCCGCCGAACCACCAAAGTTCGGACTTACCGAGCTTTCTAAGTCTCTCTATCTCTCCTCTCGCAAAACCTGAGTCTTCTTCTCGCTCTGTGTTGAGACTTTTTGGGGAATGTGATGGAAGAAGGAAGCAGAGAAGAGATTATGGGATAAAGGAATTGGTAATGGCCGGCAACGAACTTGGGTTAATAAAAAAGAAAAGGTTGGCAAGTTACACGTTACAAGAGAGGATGTTGCAGAGAGAAAGATTGAGTGGCGATGAAGAAAAGGGTTAGGAGGAAGGTGCGACGTGGGAATCACTCACTTCCTTATTTGATTTCCAAGTCTTTTATTCATTTTTATATTTAAGCATAACAAGTAGTATTAGAGTGGGTTTTACTCCCCCCTATTTGATAACATCTGTCTCTCTTACTTTTTCTGTATATATGACGTATCTACTGTATTTCTTTTTAACAAGTTTATATTACCCTTTTATGAATTCTAACAAAACAAAAAAAAGTGTGAAAAAAAAAAAACAGAAAAAAA
>Ga0041059_1000689_pt1 | contig 26355 bp, 22 predicted proteins | sample AraColnosormetaG_FD_56232 | JGI IMG/M metagenome (GOLD analysis project Ga0041059, IMG submission 56232) | Arabidopsis roots microbial communities from North Carolina, USA - Col MF nosort | ecosystem: Host-associated > Plants > Roots > Unclassified | place: USA: North Carolina | collected... | reverse complement strand
TTTTTTTTTGTCAAACAACTTTGATTCTGGAACTTATAGAGTAAAATTCCTATAAATTTTCTACCATTTGATTTTCATAGCTAAAGAAGGTGACAAAAGCTGGAAAAAAGGCAGTCTACAAAGAAATTGTGCAAGCAGGTTTTAGCAATCCAAAGCAGCCAACATATTGACCCGTTGTTATCAAGTTTTCCTTTTGTAAACATCTAGTACCGAACATTTTATGACAATGACTGTCCCTCTATATACTGTCAATCAAATCTCAGTTCCATGCGTAATAATGTGGGATAAAAGAAGAAAATTTTAGGCAAGACATCAAACTGATTCCTTCAAAGTACTTAAAACGAAAAAGATATTGTACAAGAGTTCAAAAGATCCAAATCAACAAAAAAAAAGGGAGATTAAATAAAAGGGACAAGAAACATGTGAGAGCTCGTTTCCTTTTTTTTGTTTTCTGTATGGTTATAAGTGTGTGGTTCTAGTTTAGGTTGTATTTTTTGGACAATGAGGTTTCACCTGTAAGGATGAAGGCATGAAGAAGGTTTTGGGCAGCCTGGGTTTGATCAGGTGTTCCAGATATGACAATGATCCTGTCACTTGTTCCTAGAGGAGGTTCATGGATTATGACCCTTGCACCCGATATCTGAGTAAACAAGCATCAAATGGTATAAGCTATGCTTAAGCCGTTTAAGTCAACCAACGGGGTGCTACTTCATCTTTATGACACTAATTATTTGGTCTGTAGATGATTATTTCAGACTGATGGGGCTAGATGAAAATTCTGTTTTTAAACAACGACTGTAACACTGAATAATGGAACAAACGTTGAGTACTTCAACGAAGATGGAGTTTTCGTGACTTAAAACAGTTTTTTTTGAGTAAAGTTATACATCGTTGAGAATAGTCCTAGACTCCTATTGACTTAGATTAATGGTAGCACGATTGTTTGCACCATGTATAAGACTTTACGTATATGAATTTTATTTTCTCATGCTTTCTTTTTAGTAACCCTAGAGTTCACTTCCGTTTTTAGTAACCCTAGAGTTCACTTACGTATAAGAGCAGCCAATGGAAACCAAAACCTATGGCTGCTCTTGTGGAGCAATTAATCATGGCCTAACCTCTTTTGGATGACGCTATGGGGAAAACCAATAAAAGATTTGTAAACAAAAAATGGCTTACCTGTCTCAGTTGTTCCAGATTGTAACCCTGCTCTCCATACACAAAGCTCATAGCATTAGCTGGAACTCTAATTTCCACGGTAGTGTTTGTAACGATGGCAGATTTGTGTCCACTAGAAAAGACCAAGCGAGCATGTAAACTACACAAAGATCAGAGTAATTATCTCACATAACTGTCTATAATTGTAGTGCTTTTACCTGCCAAGTACATGGCCAGCCCTTGCAGAAGATAATCCGCCACTGGCATCAGATAAGCCTCTTGGAGCTGCTGGAGGCTACATAAAAACTATGTCTATCAGCTACAGAAGTTAGATAGAAGCACAAATGTTCAAAATCTGAATGTGTAGAGGAAGAATGGGAGTATCAACAAGTACTTATGTACAGCAGAAAGGGGAGGATGGGAGAATACAGAGAGATGGAGACATACCGGGGACGCCCACAAACGAGATGGGGCCTCAGTTAAGTGATGGGAGTTATCACTGTGGTCCATGGTAAACCGCCGACCAAAATTATGAGAATAGCCTGCTGAGGGATTAAACCTATCAGGAAATGGGTCTTCTGGTCTTATGTAAGGATCTGTGCCAACTGATCTGGAATAGTTAACTGATGAATGAGACCCACTTAAAAAGGAATCCTCAGATCTTCTGTGCAGACTTGAGGAGTTGGTAGCTGGATTACTAACGGATTGATGAGACCCAATAGACAGAGGATTGTCTGATTGTCTGTCGTAGAATCTCTCAGTAGTTAAGGCGGAGCTGCTCTTGGCTAAGGAATTTTTCATTGAGTTGGAGAAAACACTGTCTCGCAGCCTGCTTGTAATATGGAAAATGGCTTCTCTCACATTAGGGAACTCTCCTGTAATCTATTGGCCAGTAAAGAATTAGTTTATGCCAGACAACTTAAGGAACAATGGAGCTTACAATATGACCGAGTTAATCTCTCAACCAAGTTTACAGTAAATGATCTTTTTAACTCTCTGTTTGCATGAATCTTTCAATTTCTTTCAGAATGTAGCAATAACTAAAACACCACCAACTTTTGACAAGTGTGCAAGGTGAATAGAGACCAACACAGGATTCGGTAATGAAAAGCAAACCACTAACATTTAGCATGCTAATTCCAAATTATGCTCACAAATCAGATGAGAGATTGTCACGTGGAATATGTACCATAACCATAAGGTCAACAAATGATCTAAGTACCTGCACAACTTGATCATTCTCTGAAATACATTTTGGGTTCTGCTCAACCTTCAAAATTTGAATTGCAGCCCCAGTGGTTTTCCGCATTTCCGAAACAATAACACCTCCTTTTCCCAGCACACAACCAATCTGACTTGTTGGGACAACAAGCCGTGCAGTGATAGATGACCTTGGGCCATTATCTAGGATTTTGTTAGTGGCAAGCTCAAATAATCTTGAAAAAATAAGCATAATCGCTTTCTGGGCTGGCGAGCTTTGACATTCAGGGTTCTACATGATGAACAAGCAACAATTATCAACCAAGGATAGTAAATAGATGGAACAGTACTGCATAAGCATCCATGAAAATGGGAAGAAATAGAAAACACCAACCTCTGATGCAGTTACTGCAATCAGACGTTCTTCACAATCATCAAGTGTATTTCCCACATTTATGAAGGCACCTGTTTCGCTATGAAGCATCCTGACAACTTTACCTCCAGTCCCGATAACTCCGCCAGCATTCTCAGTGGAACAAAGTATCTTAAAAACCACATCTTGGTTCCCTACTTCCACTTCTGATGGAGGTGGCTTCATGGTGGCAGTGTTAGCCATTGAAGCAGACGTAGTGAAGCTGTGAGGATGTGTGTCTAAAGTCGAATAACGATGTGCAAGATAATCTGCACTTTGCCCACGAAGAGTTTCTTGTGTCATTGTTTCAATAGGCCTTCCGTAAGCATCACGTGGAAACGACTCAAAAGGCATGCCCATAGCATCACGTGGAACCATTTCGAAAGGTCTATGCAAGGAATCATGAGAATCATCCCTCTCTCTATGCTGTCGAAAACAATCTCCCCTGAGAACATCAGAAGGCATGTATAACGTTTCTTGAGGAACTACATCAATACGCCTGCGTAAAGCATCTTGCCGGTCCGCCTCAACATGCCTGCGTAAAACATCTTGCCGGTCTGCCTCAATATGCATGCGTAAAGCACCCTGGGGAACCGCCTCGATACGCCTAAGATGCAAAGTATCATGAGGAATCACATCATTAGCCCGAGCTACAGTGCCCCGGGGAAATATCTCGTCGTTTCTCAGCCTATAATCGTAAGGGTTAACTTCAACGGACCTAGGAAGTGACTCCTGAATTATTGTCTCTATAGGCCTATGCAAAGATGCTTGGAACTCTTTTTCGAGAGGTCTGTTTCCAACCATCCTTACCTTGTCAATCGATTGACAATTTTGCAAGCAGCGGGAGATAGACACAAGAGCTTTCTTTACAGCGATAGCATTTCCTTCAACCTGCCATAGTTCAATATGAAAACCAATACATTACAATCTGCAAAAAAACAAGCATCTATAGAGTGCTAAACCAACGTTTCAGCTCAAAACATTTTCTCCAAAGAGATATTCATAGTTTCTAAATTTAGTATCAATTAGAATTCGTACCTCCACCATCTCGTCATCAGTATCAGCGCAAATCGGCAAATTCTCAATCCGTATAGAAATTTTGCAGCCAGTTTCTTTCCTAATACTCCCAACCATTTGACCACCTTTGCCTATCACAGCACCGGCATGGCTAGACTCCGTCAACAATCGGCACACGACCGTATCACTATCAGCTTCCGCCGCTAAAAGCTCGAATACCTTAATCAACGCTCCTTGTGCTTTAGATACCTCAACTTCCTCCTCCTTTTTCTCTCCTTCTGCATTGCCATTGTTATTAGCACCCAATTTCACCCTTGATTTCGAATCTGCTTGTGCGATTATCGTGATGACCCGATCCGGAGACCCAGACGGAGGCTCCTCGACCCGTATCTTAGCTCCGGTTGATTGTTGGAGCTGTTTGATTACGTTTCCAGATTTTCCAATCACCGCACCGACGTGTGATAAAGGGCAGAGCAATCTAAACGCCGCGTGTCCCACCGGCACAACCAGAGCTGAGAGCAGCTGCGTGTGATGCGTTTTGACCCTCTTGGAAGATCCGAATCCTGAACCTGGATCAAACGCTCCGGATCTCTTCTCTGCATGAAATTTAACGCTATTTCGCTCCATTATCTCTCCTCTCTCTCCCTCTCCAATCTCGTCACGGCGGTTTCCGGCGCAGAGGACTTGAGAGAAGTCTTTGGTGGTCTTTAACGCTAAGTTGCTAACTTGCGCCAAATATCCGCATTATATATTTATTATTTAACGGCAAACCATACCGTACCGATTTTAAAAATTCTTACTAAACTTAACCGAAATCTAACAACCAATTTATGGGAGTGGGACTGTGTTAGAAATCGAAGAAAGATTGCTTCTGATAAAGAAACATAATAAACTTGTGAATTGTGATTATACCAGTCGATCTTGAATCTTGATAAACAGATATATACACGGATCTAACTTTCCTAATACATAATGTTACAAGCAACCAAATCTAACATCGATTCATTTATTGTTTTTACAGATAATATGAAACAGAGGAGTTGTTTAAACTTCATAGCCAGGGTTCACAGTCTGCTGCACATCTCCATAGCTCTCTAGCTCAGCAACATCCTCTAAGCTCCCAAGAAACAGAGGCAATCTTTGGTGAAGCTTCACGGGTTGTATCGAAAGTATCCCTCTTTTTCCATCAGAGGATTTGCCACCAGCTTGCTCCACGAGAAAAGCCAAAGGGTTACCTTCATAGACTAAACGAAGATGGTCTCTTGGATTCATAGCCACTCCACCGTATAAGAGAGTCCTGTGAAGATCAGCTACTAGAGAACAAATATAACGCGCAGAGTATTTTTTCGGGTTTTGACCTTTGCCTTGTCTCACTGTGTCAATGTACTTCCTTAAACCTTCTGGCCAATCAAAGTACCTCGCATCGTTCACTGAGTAGATTTGTCCTATTGTTGATCATACAAAAAACAACGATTAATGCAGGTTGTTCAGAGCCATGAATAGGAATGTCGCAATGGATCAAGTCATATGTGTCATTAGACGCTTTTTACCCCGAGTTGGGATCTTGATGTTTTGATGGGTAAGAACAAATTCTCCTGTGGAATGGTCTAGCGTGAAGGCGTGTGTTCCCGATCCAAGTGTAACACAGAAGATAGTGGCTGAAGAGTATAGCACATAACCGGAAGCTACAAGCCTGCTGCCTCTCTGCAAAGAATTGAGCTCAGCTTTCTCTTCAACAGGTAAATGATCAAGCTCAACGAGACGATTGTAAATTCCAAATATAGTTCCCGTGGGAATCGAAGCATCGATGTTCCGTGATCCATCTAGAGGATCTACAACCACAACGTAAGGACCATCATCTTTGATCCAAGTTGGACTATCGTTTTCTTCAGAAGCCATTACTGCTACTTTCCCTGAGTTTCTAAGAGAGGACAAGACGATATCGTTCTGCAAAACGGAAACATGAATTGTAAGATTGAATCTTGATATGAATCATGATAAAAAAGAGAGTAATAAGATACAGACCGAGACAATATCGAGCGGCTTAGGCGCATCTCGGTCTGACCCACTAGAGGAGTTAACAGAGAGCTTTCCGAGTGAAGAATTGAAAGGAGAGGCGACAAGAGAAGCGATTCTTTTGCAAGCATGTTGTAAGTGGTAAAGCAACACCACAAGATCCTCTCCTACATTTTTCCCTTCTCCTCCTCCACTACCTATCAGAAAATTTCATAGAACAACTTAAAATAATAATAAATTTAAGACTTCAATCAAACTGCTTATACAGAGGAACCGTCAAAAGTCAAAACCCAACCATTGTTCGTCTAAGAGAGTTTCCAAGATTTGTCTTACTCAATTAAGCACATTTTAGATGCTAAATTCAGGGTATTTCCACTAAAGTTACGGATTTTCGGACATAGATTGACAATGGATGACAGACAACACATTAACTTGAATTATCGAGACAGTGCTAAGTTCGTTCAGACAGAGCAGTTTGTTACCTGCAAAGTCTATAAGAGTACAGTAACCATCATCATCATCTCCGGTCAAATTCCGACCAACGGCAAGGGGCTTAAAGGAAGTTGACTGATGGCGAGACGCCATATCGCGACGGTTAATACCGGCGGTCGGAGCAGAGAGAACAGAAGCTGCGATTTGTCTTAGCGGGTAAAGATTGAGTCTTGGCGGGGAAATTGGAGTTGGGTACCGAGTTAAGGTAAGAGATTGCATTATTTTCTAGAATTTAAAGCATCTGCGAAACTCAATCCCATCCGAGTACGCTTCAAAACGGATAACGAATAGAAGATGACGAGGAGTAGAAAACCCCACAGTTCATAGTATCTGATTACGGTTATTTTTGGAATTGGATTCCGGTTCAATTATAAACCGGTTCGATTATAAAAGCAAAGGAGCTGCCTTTTGGCATCAACATATATTCAGCTACAAACAGATTTTCAGTTACCGTTACATTTACACAAATGATTGAACATTGATTATTGGACTTTTCTTCTTTGAAGATTCACAGAGTGAAATTTTCTTCTTATGTAGAATTCTTGTGGAGCAATGGGTCAGAGACGACTTGAGGCTTGAAGTCTGGCTTTATGTACTTTGCCAAAAGATCGGCATAGACTTCGTATCTTGCAGTCATTCTAAATCCCCACTTGTCCTTGTATTGCCGGCAGAGATTGAGATCCATGTCCGAGATCAATAAACCATCTTTGTAACGGGACAAAGACGGTGTGCAAGAAGCATCTGGTGCAGAAAAATGGCTTGACCCATAGAAATGCCCGAAATCATTGTGTTGCGGTTTTCCATCACCTGACGTAAAAGGATTGGGGAATACTTCGGTTCCAACTCGGTTAATGGATCCAACAAAGTAACTGTTTGCTATTGCGGCATTTCGTGCCTGCAAGTTTTAAGGAACATATTGCATTGTTAGACAGTGTTACTAAAGAAAGAAAGCTTCAAATTGAGTAAAGTGGAGAATCAGAAGTTAAACCTCAATAGGCCACATTGGTTCACTGAGTTCACCAACAGTTGCTGAAGGGTTGAAGACAATCTCTGCACCATTTAGACCAAAAGCTAACCAATTCAGAGGATGGTGTCTGCCATAACATATATTAACCGCAATTTTCCCAAACACCGTCTCAAACACAGGATGGCCTGTGTCTCCTTCCATGTAATAGGTGCTCTCGTTGAAATCTCCTACCCTAGGTATATGGTTCTGCCACCAAGCAAGTAATAGAAATTAGCTGACAAGAGAAAAGACAGAGCAACAAAAGACGTGTTAGCACAAATATACCTTTCGATGCTTGCCAATGATATTTCCATTATTCCCTATAATCACAGCGGTATTCCAAAGCACTTCACCGTGATCAATATCTCTTTCGAGAATAGGACTAACAATCACCATGTTATACTTTTTAGCGAGTTCTTGAAGAAACTTTGTCGATTCGCCATCAACAGGCTCTGCAAACTCACACCATCTCCTCTCCCTAGTGCAAAATGCAAATGGCATGGTCCAAGCTTCCTATCGATAAAACCATTCATTCCCCCCCAAAGAAAAGGTCAAAAACAATTGAAGTAACAACTTTTCAATAAAAGAAAGCAAATGGAGGCAAAACCTGCAAGCACAGTATGTTAACACCAGCAACACCCGCAGCATCGATTATCGGCTTCAACTTGTCGAATATTCCTCTTGTTTGGTCCGAGAATGGAGCAGTGGTTGGAAGAGCAATGGAGTTTTGAATGAGACCAACTCTGACCACTCGAGGATTTCTCATTTGCTCTTTATCAGCTGAAAAGCTAGCAGCCTAGACAATATTTATACAAAGATCAAATCAAATCAAAACATTGTCTCAATCTATTAAGTTCAATGATCTGATCCTATAACTAACGAAGTATAAACCTGGAGATCAAAATCATGTTTTGAAGACAAGGCTTTAGCAGACTCCGGCAGAACAATCTGTTCAAGCGATCTCCCACAGTTACGTCCAAGGAGCAACCGGTTTACCTCCTGCAAATCCAATCATCAACAATCCATATTTTTTAAAGCTGATCAACATAACTAAAATAAACACTTGAAACCACTAGAACAAAAGATCCATAATATCATCATTCGAATTAGACAGGCTAATCAAAAGCGAGATCAAACACACTAGAAGAGTAATTTAGTTTGGAGGGAGTGGATACGTCACCTGATAGAGCTCGGGCTTAAGATTCGCTGATAAGAGTTGATGCAGCGAATCATAGCCGCAAATCGATCCTTCGGCACTTGTTTCTCCGTTTTCTGATATCATATGATCCATTTTTTCACGAGTCTTTTTCGATCACGAAACCAAGATGGCGATGACTTTTATGACAACAGTGATCGATCGGTTTGGTCAATTGATTACGAATTATTTTCTGGGAATCGGAATGTAATATTTTATTTTAGTTAGGCTGTCCAGACCTAAAGCCCACCAGATTATATTTTAATTCTTAAAAGAATTATTGGGCTTTACAACATCCTAAAAAGCATCTGTATTGGTGGTTTTTCGTTCAAATCTCTCATCTACAAAAATAAAAATAAAATAGTAAATAATGTTTTTTTTAATTAAAAAAATCTCTCAGTAAAGATGAGTGAGTCTCTCATTTGAGAGATTACAAGAAACTTTTCCAATTGTTTAGAGAAACTGTCCTAAGAGAATAATATTACATCTTATTTTATTAATATTTTTTGTAAGTGAAAAATTTAGAAAAAAGTGTTCCGGCCCATTGACGATCCATCACATTGCACATATTATATAAAATGAAAAGGACCAAAATGCCATTGACGATCCATCATGTTGTTGTTCCGGCCCATTGACGATCCATCATGTTTTCGTCCTTTTAATTTTTAGATCTGTATTTACTCTTTACCGATAAAATAATAAATAAATTCAACGGGGAGAGAGGAAAAACGAAAGGGAACAAAAAGAAATAGGGGATATGGTAGGCGGACGCGGCGGAGTTGGCGGTGGTGGTGGTAACAGAGTGGAGGCGGATCAGTGGCTTGTAACATCGGAGAAGCTTCTAGCGTCTAGTGATCTTCAAGGAGCAAAGACATTTGCGATCCGCGCATGCGAAGCTGACCCGACCCGAGCAGAAGCTGCAGACTACATCCTCGCAATCTGCGACATTCTTCTCGCCGGAGAGACTCGTTTAGGTGATTCCAACTTGCCAGACTGGTACGCCGTTCTCCGACTCGGTCGTTTAGCTCAAAACCCTGAACACGTCGCGACTCAGTACCGTAGACTCGCTCTTCTCCTCAATCCTTCCGTTAATCGTCTCCCATTCGCCGATCGAGCTCTTAAAATCGTCTCCGATGCTTGGTTCGTTCTCTCTGATCCGTTCAAGAAATCATTCTACGACCGAGAATTGCAACTTAGTCAACTCGGTCAATCTGGATTCCATCCTCAAACCCAATCGCATCAAAATTTCCAGTGGGAACCTAGCAGTAGCACCGCCGTATATCCGCCACCGCGGTCTCAGAGCCAGGCTGGGACCTCGGCGGATCCTATGGCGACGAGCTTCTGGACCGCTTGCCCTTACTGCTTTGTACTCTTTGAGTACCCTAAGGCTTACGAAGAATGTACTTTGAAATGTCAAGAATGTAGAAGAGCGTTTCAAGCTGTGACGATACCAAAACCTCCGGTGGATAAGAAAGACGACGAAGACGTTTACTTTTGCTCATGGGCTTTGTTTCCATTGGGGTTTTCCGGTGAATTTCAAGCTCCAAGTTGGTCACCTATTTCACCTCTCTTTGCCTGTCCTCTGCAAAAGTTGGATGGTGAACCAAAGAAGAGAAAGGAACCGGGTCCTCCTAGGATTTACTATGACGATGATGACATTTATGTTGCGATTTCGGATGGAGATGACGCTGGTGATGATGGTGATTGGCAAGATGTGGTACAAGTGAATAAGAAGACGAATGTTGGGAAAGGGAAAGAAACATATGTGAGAAGTAACAAGAAACATGGAGTTGAAGAAGTCCAAAATGTAGAAAGTATCAGTAGTGCTAGCAATCACGCGGTTTCAATTGCTTCAAATGCTGCGGCTGTTGGGTCTTCAACTGGGGTTATGTCTAAACCAGGGAGTTATATTACTAGAAAACGAATGGGAACAGGCGCTAAGAACCTGGGGAGGTTGGATTTGAATGTGGAGTTTAGTAATGAAGTGGAAGAGCCTGGTGTGGCAGGTGGGGGAAATGCAGGCAATGGGATCGGAAGTAACAGGGAGGTAGATAATATGGAAGGGATTGGGTTCTTTGAGGGACTTGATGAATTCTTGAATAGTTTGCCCATACTTTCTGTTGTTGGAGATGATAAGATCAAGGCTACTTAGTGAAGTAAGGCTTTTTCCTCTCTTTGTTTAGGTTGCGGGTGTTTCGTTGTTGTAGGCCTTAGCTTTTATGTTTCCTGTTGATGTTTAACTGTAGTGGAAATACTAGCATTTTGATTCCTTGGAATCCCTGTAGTTGGAATCTGTTGATGTTATTTTGCTCAAAATTCGGATGCTTTCGTCGCTTTCTGGTATATAGTCTTCTGCTTCTGAGTTCTGAGTAAAGGCATTAAGATTATCTTTCTCGGGTTTATTAGACTATAAAACCTTACTAGCCAAATGCCTTATCTAAAGTAAAGTGAGTTACTTATCCTGCTCAGGTTTCATTTTGTTCCAAAAGAATTATGTTCCTCCAACTCAAAAGGCCATAGAGCAGCAAATTGCAAAACATAGGTGGTTTCCATGTCGTAATTGCTGCTTCTGTTCATTCACTAGATAACTTGTTGTGTTCTGGACTGACAAACGAAGAGGGAAAGTGACAACACACATTGCTTGCTTCATTCATCCTTGATGCTTTGAAAGGTAAGGAAAACAAGTAAGCTTTTTGTCAAGAATTTCTTGCTGGGGTCTAAGGTAAAGACCTAAACGGCTATGTAGAGTTTTTTTTGTGTAGTCATAGTAGCTAGGTATTCTCACTTACCTGTAATGAGTATTCTGCAGAATCTAGAAGATACAGAAGCTATCCAAGAGGTGATTCGTGCACGTTATCTGGCTTTTATACGCTCCAGTTGCGCAGTGAAGGTTCCATTGTCTGTTCATAAAAGCTTGTTTAAGACATTAATGATGGAACTGTTTAGCCGTTTAGGCTCTAAACATGATATCTACATAATCATTTTTTCTGTAATTGTGATGAAGAAGGTTCGTTGTATCTATATTGCTCTGTCTTCTTGACCATGTATCTTTCAAAAATGCGAAGGAAATTTTGATAGCTACAAGTCTGGGCTTGAATTTGATGAATCCGAAGTAAAAAATAGTTTTGGGCTAGATTCTGCTTCTTAATTCGGTCTGGTACAGTATTATATTATCCACCTTTGAGAAAGAATAAATAATGGGCCTAAATTTCATCGAATTGGGTTTTGGATTATTGTTAGGCCCAGATAGGGTTTAGATCAAACAGCATGATAATTGATAAATAACAAAATATATAGGCAAAAGCTACTCCGAGATTCGAAGCTGCAAAGAACGCGAAACAGTGAGAGAGACAGAGAGAAGATATAGAGATGGGTGTGGAGAAGCAAGTCATCAGACCCGGCAACGGTCCCAAACCCGCTCCGGGCCAAACCGTCACCGTCCATTGCACCGGATTCGGTAACTTTCCTCTGCATATTTATATCTTTGAAAATTCCATGATAGGCTAAATCGATCTATACAAATCTGCTTTGTTGAAGAGCTATTTGATGTGTTGTGGTAGTCGTACTCGCTATTTGTTTGTTTTCTATGATGTGAAATAGATTTAATTAGGGTTTATGTTCTATTCTGGGTGGTGATAGTAACACTTAGGTCATAATTAATCTGTAATTTTGCTGTTCTGCGAGATTATTTGTCTGCTCATCTGAAACTTCATACGAATAGATCTCTTGTTTAGATTTTCTATTTGTAGGTTTAATTAAAGAATCTTGTTTATCTTATAATCCAGTTTCTTGTGTGGAATTGAAATGAATTTGTTTGAGAATCTTATTTCTCTTGTGTGTGTGTTTTTTTTGGCAGGGAAAGATGGTGATCTATCCCAGAAGTTCTGGAGGTAAATAATTCTTTATTGTAAGCTTTGATTCTAGGATCAATAAAAAGATAATTACACTTACTTGTTCTTATCATCTACGCATACTCAGTTTATAAATCAATATGTTTCGTCTTAAAAGACTTATTTAATTTGGTATTTCCTTGAGCCTAACTGTGTTTTGTTCTTTGGTATATCATTATAGTACAAAGGACGAGGGACAAAAACCTTTCTCGTTCCAAATCGGTAAAGGTGCTGTGATCAAAGGTATAAACTTACTTACTCTGTTTTATGGTTAATCATATCATATCTCTGAACCTATTTGCCTCTTTTTTGGCGAGTGAACATCATATGATTCGATTGTTTAACTTTGCTTACAGGATGGGATGAAGGCGTTATCGGAATGCAAATTGGAGAGGTTGCTCGCTTGCGGGTATGTATACTCTGCTTCTCTCATCATGTTCCTCTTTGCCATCTATGCTTTTATGGCTCTCTGTTGAAGCACTTTTGTCTTTCATGATAGTTTGGGTGTTTCGTTATATGTTTAACATCTTTGGCTTGCGATCTTATCTGCTTCTGCAGTGCTCATCGGATTACGCATATGGCGCTGGTGGATTTCCGGCATGGGGGATCCAGCCAAACTCTGTTCTCGACTTTGAAATCGAAGTACTGAGCGTGCAGTAATGATCTCCCCAGCTCCTAAACTGTGGGTAGATTATTAAACAACCCTTTATGTTTATTGCTTCTGGGATCTTTATGCAACAAAACTTTGTGATGTCATTGCTCTTCTAAAACTCTTGGACAACGTTTTTATCTAAATAAAAGAAAAGACCCGTCTCGTGTTTCAGTTGGAATGTTTGTACTATATTATGATATTATTCCCGTTTTTTTATTTTGATTAAAATGGTTTTGTTTATTCAATCAAAATGCCAATAAAAAGCACAAAAGAATCAAACTAAAACTTCAATCTTAATGACATATCAGACCCAAAGCAAATGGTCTCAACCATAATGAAATTTGAATTGACCACTTCTAATTCAAAACACAGTATAAATTACTGTTCTTAATATCAAATCAAAGGAAGAAAAAAGACTAAAGTTAAAAACTTTTTCAGACAAGATACATAAGTTAACAAAAGAAAGGAAGAAAAAAGAGAGAGACGCGAGAGAAGTCGTGCGGGTAATTAAGCACTTAAAATTCCCGTGCAATTCTTTAATCATCACTTATGCTTCTTTTTTCTTTTTCTTTTCTCCATTTTCATTTTCATTCTTTTTACTTTTCTTTTTCTTTTCACCCACATTCCCCAATCACATAAGTCCTTTTATGAATAATAACTTTTAACATAAATGAAAGTCTACATAATATTTTTAAAAATAAAACAAAAGTATTGAGCTAATTTTGGCGTTGTATAAGCTAGATAGATGCTAAATTGTCAATTTAAATTAAACAATTAAAAAGAGTGGTTAGCTTTTATTCTTTTCCGTCACAATGGGTGTTTGAAACACACACAACACCGCACCTGAACAAATGTACTATTAAAATATAATTAAGGATGAAAAAAAGCTTGAGCACACTTTCACTAACTTAGCTTTCAATAAAATTAAAGAGGGATTATAACCTGAAATAGTATTTATTTAGAAAATAATTAAGGATATAATAAAGCTCGACCACACTTTCACTAACTTAGCTTTTAAAATAAATAAGAGAAAACGTATGAACTTTTACTTTAACGAATTAAGTATATATTAAAAAATTATATTGGTTAGAAAAATATTATTTAATGATAAAGTATAACCTGAAATTATGGACCGTGAGACTTTGTCATCATATATACCATAATTACGTATATACACGTTCGGCCCCCTTGTCCCATTTCTTTCAAGCAAAGCACAAATATAAACATTGCCACCGTTTTTAATTACTAGATTAATTTCCAAGTTACACATATTTTTCCTCTAAATAATTAAAAATTCAAATTGTACAACTTAAATTATGTTACCTTTTGCGTATCTTAGTTTTTTTCTTTTAAAAAAATATAGAATGAAAATTAATTTCGATATATAGAACAAACAAAAAACCGAAAAAATTGAGAATGTGAATTGGTAAAATAAAGTAATGAAAAGGGCAAAAGCGTCATAAAATCTTTTTATAAAGCCTTGTTACTCTTGTTGCCACTCACCTCTTTAGAAATATTTCGTAAAAAAAAATTCTCCGTTTAGACATTATTGTTCGTTGGTCACTTTCATCTCTCTTATCCCTTTGCTTTTCCATTGATTCAGCTCAAAAAAAAACAAAAAAGTCTCATCGTTTTCTCTGGATCTGACCGAAAGATCATTCCTTTCTAAGGTAATCAAAATCCAATTTTTCTCTCTTATAGTCTGTGTCACTGTTCTCTCTGTTTGTGTATCTGGAGACTGTGGTTAAAAACGGTTTGAGTCGTTTGTGAAATGGTAAAGTTCTGTAATTTATGTCTGAATCTAGCTTAGAACATTGTGATTTGTGTATATTCTGAGTTGTAATAGTAAAATGTAGCGTAATTTTGCTGGAATTGATGCTGTGAATACACCCACTTGCTAGACGTTTATAAATCTATGTCCTTTACTGTTTTTGATCTCTGGATTTAGCTCATTTTTGGTGCTGATGAGATTCTTCCTTCGACTTTTTGCACAGATACTAAAGTAGGTTTGAGTGATCAGAATCAATTAGAGTGTGTATAAGAGGAAGAGAAAGAGAAAACAGCATGTGTATTGCCGTATACCGTAAAGTTTTGAGCTTGAATCTGTATTGCCGTGTGATACTGTAGATTGTTTCACCTTTGAAGCAACACCTTCAAGAGTCAAATCCTTTTCTTTCTTATTCATCTTCCCTTCTTTTTCGGTATATTATAAACACTTTTGAAAATGGGATCACAACATTTCTATGTGTACCATTGTGAACAAAGAATCAGCTAGACTAAAAGCTCACTCTCCTTCCACAAACAAAACTTTCCTCCTTTTGGTTTTGGTATCTGTCTACTTTCTTCAATCAAGATTTCCTCAAAGTTATGGTGTGCCAATCACCTGGTAAGACAAGATTTCGAGGATTGAAGTACGAGACCGGAAACGCTAACGAATCAACAATTGTAGTGAGAGTTATTGAATGCTATCAACCGATGGATAATTGCCAGGTTTGTACCAGACAATAATGCTCTTGTTATCATACTTTTAGCTTATATAGTTCTAGTCTTCTAACACTGTGGTTTTGTGATTATTCTTTGTGTTTCAGGCTGAGTACTTCAGACTTCTACTCAAACCAGTCACGTAGTTGGTTGGTGACATTTCGCTGCATTTTTCAATCTGTGATTGTTTTTCGTTCGTCTTTCTTTTACTATTTTCTCGAAAAGGACACAAGAAGTATTGCATTCACTCAGTTGAGCAACTTAACAATCGGTATGCTCTTTTCCCTCTAATTACGCTTGTGATATTACTGACTTTATCTTTCTTGAGCTGATTTTTGCCTCTGTTTTGTCCTGCAGTGTTGTACTTTTTGAAGTTCCCTTGAGCTAAACTGCTAAGAGCATGCCTCTGGATAAGAGGCAACGGGATTTGCCTCTGGGCTTAAGTCCTCAAGCTTGCTTCAAGGATATAGTAGGTCGGTCTGTCCTTCCTAGAATTCCTCTCCCTGAGCTTGGGAAACTATATGCAGCTAAGCTTCAGGCTCGCTGTTTGCAGCCACCACCATTCCAGTCTTTGCTGTGCAGTCATGATAAGGAGTCTTATGGAAAAAGATTCTCACGGTCTGACATGCGGTCTTGGTGCGCTGCTGCTACTACTACTACTACTCCACTTGGAGCATTAGAGTCTTCTCAGAAAAGACTTTTGATATTCGATCAGTCAGGAGACCAGACTCGTCTATTACAATGTCCATTTCCTCTACGGTTTCCATCTCATGCGGCTGCAGAACCAGTGAAACTCTCTGAGTTACAAGGTATAGAGAAAGCTTTCAAAGAAGATGGTGAAGAGTTTCACAAGAGTGATGGAACAGAGTCAGAAATGCATGAAGACACTGAGGAGATCAATGCATTGCTATATTCAGATGATGATTATGATGATGATTGCGAGAGTGATGATGAAGTAATGAGCACTGGTCACTCTCCTTATCCAAATGAAGGAGTTTGCAACAAAAGGGAATTAGAAGAAATCGATGGTCCTTGTAAAAGGCAGAAACTACTGGATAAGGTCAACAACATCAGCGACTTATCATCACTTGTGGGCACTGAGAGCTCCACACAACTCAATGGATCTTCCTTTCTTAAGGACAAAAAGCTCCCTGAATCAAAAACCATATCGACCAAAGAGGACACTGGTTCTGGTCTGAGCAACGAGCAGTCGAAGAAAGACAAGATCCGCACAGCTCTGAAAATACTCGAGAGCGTAGTCCCTGGTGCAAAAGGAAACGAAGCGCTCTTACTTCTGGACGAAGCAATTGATTACCTAAAGTTGCTGAAACGAGACTTAATCTCCACAGAGGTTAAGAACCAAAGCTCCACCACTCACAAGTCACCAATCTTGTTGCTTAAAGAGACAACATGGGGAACAAGAAATCTGCAGACAGATAAGGCGTGAAAGATTCTGACGAGTTAAAACGTGTGAAGTGGGTTTTTGGGTACGTATCCTCTGCACCAGCTTTTTAGCTGTATATAGTGGACTACTTTTAAGTATTATATATGCTACTGCAAATTTCAAAAAGTTAAAGAAGAAAAGAGGTCACTTTCTTCTTCTCTCTGTGTGGAATGAAAAGCCAAAGTCGTCATGGTCATTGATGGACAATGATTATCTTTTTTGGCTGAGTGTGGATGGTGAAATCAAAAGGCAAATATTCAAAGTCTCATCTCAAGCTCGCGTGATCTATGAATCTCCCCTAAGGTAATAAAATATCTCTGACCCACACACACTCTTTTGTCCATATGATGACTAGATGGGTCCATGATTTTTATGAAATATTGATGTCATGTTCATGTAATTAATTTGAGTGTCTGTAATAATGCAAACTATTCCTTTGTCTTTTGCTTCAACCCACATGCTACTGGTATTGTTGTGTCTCTATTGTTGTATTGTTAAATGGTTTTGTAATAAACAAATGGCGTTTTTTGGTTTGTGATAAAAATCGAATCGTTTATGTCACTTATTCCATATTAGAAACCAATAAACATTACAAATTAGGAACAAACAAAAGCTTTTTCTTTTCAAAGAATCAAAATCAAGAAGATACAAAACCATCACTATCACTTCATGAAATTGAGTTCCTCCATCGTCTTGGTTTCCTGGGGGGTGGATGATCAACACCAGCTTGTTCTCCTCCAGAGGATATGTCATGGCTCTCCTGTCCACTCATCTTAGTCAGTTTACTTAGCTTCTTCCAACCGCTGGTCCAAGCCGAAGAAGATGGCGTGTTCTTCACTTTCCCCGTCTTCTCAAACTGTCGTTGCATCACTTCCATCTCGTTCTGAAGCTCGACGTACTTGGTCTTCACCGTCTCTAACTCGAACTTCAACGTGTTAATATCCTTCTTGGCTGCAGCCCATCCTTCCTGCATTCAAAGTAGAGGAATTAGAAAAAAGGAATTTGTGTGAATTTTGATGAGTGTTTTCTCTTACTTGCCTGAAACGATTGTGGTGTTGCTTCGATCAATGTCTTGCGATTTGGGATCATAGGCTGATACGTACCCATGGCTTCTCCTAAAGTGGTTGACTCCTTGAGTGATGTGTTGGCTAAAGCATTGCTGATCTTGACTTGCTCCGAGAAGAGAACTTGAACCACCACTCTCAATGGCAACCTCTCGTTCTGAGCCGCGTGCATACATGCGTCCATTGATAGTTTTTGACAATCCATCACTCGGCATAGCCGTTTCCTCTCATGCTCCGATAATGTCGGATGCGCCTATCACAACAAAATTAAGCCAAAAAAATGTTGAAAACTATTCTACGAATTTACCAAAAAGACCTTCAATATATATATACCTTGAGATATGAATCAATGGCTCTGTATAGTCCATCGTCACAAGTCCTAGCAGATTCCGGTAACGCCTCAGCCAAAACCTGAAACTTTGTCAACGGCAAATTCCGATCTCTAGCAACTTCGGTGAGATAACTATCCACAAGCCTCGCCACTCTCATTTTCGCATTCTGATTATTACCACCACCACCACCACCATTGTTGTTATTCCCTCTCGGGATATCGGCGTACATAGACTGCGACGGCGACGGCGACATTCGACTCGGACTCGATCCTTCCGTCTGTTCTTGCACAAGAAAATGTTCCAACAATCTCTGAACAAGATCAACATCGTACATTGTCTCTCCTTTATTGTTATAACCAGGAATCAAAAGATCTTGAAGCGTCGCTTGTTCGAATTGCATCCCTACGCGTTTCTCGAGCTCCGTGATCAACGCCGGAGCTACTTTGAGCATGTTTGCTGCTCTAAGAAGACGGAGGAGGAAGCTACAAGTGACGGAATCTTTCTGTGGAGGGATTATGCTGATTAAAGATTCGACGATCATTCGTTGGTCTTTTGGACTGATTCCTAGTCCGGCGAGACAAGCGACGGAATCTTGATGTCCGTTTGTTTTTCCGGCGGAGAGAACCATATGAAGACCGCCTTTCCAATCTGGTCCGGAGCTTCCTCCGCTGCTGTTGCTTCCGCAGCTTATACTCATTTCGTCTCCTCCTAAACCTAATCCTCCTCCAATGGCGGAGGACATTGCTGGAGCTATTGCAACTCCTCCTTCTTTGATCAAACCCGGAAGCCATTTTCCGGCGTAATGCATTATTACAGCTCCGAGTAGTTCAAATCTCATACCTTTCACCTGTTTCAATGGATAGAGGATTGAGATATGTACACCAAGTGTTTGTGAAAATGCTTGAGAGAAAAATAACCTATGTGTAGTAGTACCTTGATTGCAGTGATTACACGAACGAAATGATCGATTCTTAAGATGGAGACATCTTCGAACCACCAATCTGGAGGAACAGGCTGGCTATTAGTGTTCCTACTCGGACTACAATAGAAACTTGAATCTTTTGATTCGTTCCATCTCGGACTAGAACCCGCGAAATTTGTTGTTGATGGAGATGGAGCTTTCCCTGTGTAAGCCCATCTAATACCTTTTGGATTACTACAAGCTTTCCAAGCGATAGATTCACTACACCTTCTCACAATCTGAAGATTCTCAGCCCAAGGTGAGAGCTTTTCACAGCTCTTCAGGACCAAGATGGAGTCTCTCCATGAAGACAGAACCACATAGCTGAGAAAAGCTTCTGTCTTGAAGATTAGATTCCCTTCCTCAAGATCCTCTGTCATCTCAAGATACTCAGCTGCACAACGTAATCCTGATATGTTAGTTGCCGTGAGATCCACGGGAACTCCATAGCAGAATTTGGATGCAAGCTCAAACGCTTCTGGTCCTCCAGGTAGATCATCAAGAATAAGGATCGTCGGGTCAGGATCTCGTGACTCATAGATCAATCTGTTCATCTTCCCGCTACGTGACAGCAACGGATACTGAAAGGAAAGAAACACTTTTAAATCCATAAACTTTCTCTAGTTCCAGCTTAAAAATATTGACTCAAGAATATGAAGTTACCTTGTGAAGGTGAAAGTTCATGTCGCCGATCTTAACCAGAAGATCGCTGGGGATATCCGTAGCAACAAACCTAATCATAGGCAAAGGTTTTTGATATGAGTATTAACTTCCTTAACAAGGAAACATGTTCTTTTTGCAGAGACTGTAGAGAAAGTGTGAGGATATTACCAAGATTGGCCTCTAAGCTCAAACCCATCAGTCTTGACGCCGCCATGCTTGTTAGAACTCAAAACTCCATCACCATACTCTCTTCCTCCTCCACCTCCAACTCCAACCCCACCGTCGCTCTCAGATTCCCACATCATACACAAGTTAACACTCTCTGTAGTTGGAAGCAAGAAAGGACCAAGGGAAGATATATAGAGGATGAGAAGATCAAAGTGAAACAAAGAGTTTCCAAGAGAAGAGAGATTGATTAGTTTTGATTATAAAGATGAAAGAGAGAGTGGCAAAGAGAGAGAGAAGAGAGAGGGAGATATTATCCCCACATGGGATGCTTCGAGAATTGGAGCTTTCTCTGAATTGTCTATTTTCTCAGAGAGATTTTCAAAACCAAAGTCTCTCATATATCTAACAGCCTGTGATGTAATGGGCTTAAAACTCTCTGCTTCTTCAATTATCATAATTTTTTTGAAATTTAGTGATATAAATTTTGCCCATTCTTATCATATAATTCAATCTGTCTTTTTTAGATTTTACATTAAACATTATTAGTTTACTGACATTGTAGTATGTTTTTTAGTGAAGATATGAGTTGGTTAAGTAGAGAAAAAAATAAAATATATATATAAGATTTGGGGAGGGACAAGTTGGAGAGTGAGTGTCATTAACTATGACAAAGCCTCGTTCCTTCTTCTTTGCCTGTCTGTTTTTTGATAAAATGTTGAATCATCTCTATGTACATTGCATTTAACTTTCTTTTGGTATCTTTGCTTTCTTTTCCTCTTTGAGGCTTCTCTTATATGGGTCCATTTCCCTAACTTCTCTTCTCAATCTTGCATATCTTTTCTCTTACTTTCTTTCATATTATTCCTCTTTCTTTCCCCCAATTCATAAATGTTTCCAATGTGATTAGTTCTATACCAATTATAGAAACCTTGAGTTACTGTTACATCTAAATGAGTTCTCTATAAATACTGAAATGTGAAAGTGATTACTTTCAAAAGCACTAACCACCTACGGGTTACAAAAAGTAGATTAAAGTCATACTATCAATTTTGAGAAGTTATGACATTAGATATTATTTCAAGAGATAAACATATGATGTTGTAGAAATTGTATTCACAATAGTTTTCAATGGTTGTTGGTTGATGACAAAGATAATAGAAGGAAAAGTTAGAGGAAATTTAAAAGAGAGCATTAAAAACAAAGGTTGTTCATACATACATAAATGGAGATCGAGATAGAAGAAGTGGTCCATAAGAATGTCAGCTATGTACATTAATACACACGATGGTTATATATGTATTAGTCGTAATCTTCTCTTTGCTACTATATATAGACCATGCATTTCTCCAAGTAACTTTTGATTAGAATGGTAATTTCCTACGACAACAACAAAAAATAGGTTATGGAATTCTCCAAGTAACTTAGGATTCTATGCAAAGTATTTGCAGAACCAGCTTGTATTCATGTGTTAAATCTAACTAGTGTTACTACAAGAAAACCATCAAACGTTTACGATGAAAATATTAAATTGTGAATTCATATGGTACAACAATATTAGTCACTTTCAATTTTAATTTTTTTCAGTAATTAGATTAGAATGATAACACTTTTTTGTACAACTAATCCTCTTTAGTTATGTTTTCATGTTATAAAGTGTTTCAATCACATAGTAGATAGTACTATAGAAACATTTCCATATGATAAAATGATTGATGGTCATATTCAATAACCAATCCAATCACCACGTTAAAACTCTTACCCCCACATATACAATGCCATAATAATTATATAATGGCCACATCTTGATTGGATTGTTGTTACAAGGGGTTAAAACACTTGAGATCAATATCTTTTTTCTTTTAAATACACAAAGTAATAATCATGTGATCTTTTTATGGCTTACATTATTGATGATGGTCGTGGTAATACAAATGCCACGTCGCCTTCATATGTTAAAAGCTAATATAAAATTGTCGGTTCAAATCAGACAGGATATACTCATCCGACGGCTGAAGGAAAACGTTATAATAAATCTAACGGCCAGGATCAACTCAAGGTTACTTCTCTTGTTTTTGTTTGGGCTCAGAAGGGGCCCAAAATAAAAACAAAGAAAACAGGGCCCAAAATAAAAAGAATAAAACATATTCGAGCCCTCTAACTTATAAGGTTTCAGAGACCAGAAGGGTAAATTGGTAATTACCGATGTTCTAAAGTTCTTCTCGCTCGTAGGAACCAGAGAGATTCTGTCTGATTAATGTGGGGTTTATGGTTATGCTAGCGAGATCAAAGCTAGCTCTAGATGTGAGCAGAAGATCACAGTCTTTGCAAAGAATCTGCTACTACGCAAGTCTCTCCTCTAGATTTTCCGGCGGCGGCGGAGATGATGGCGGCGGCAGCTCACCGGAAATCGGTGGTACCGATTCAGCAAACGAATGGGAGAAGCTCCTTAAACCATTCGATCTGGATTCTCTAAGGAATTCATTTCACAAGATAACTCCCTTTCAGCTCTATAAGCTACTTGAGTTACCTCTCAATGTATCCACTTCAATGGAGTTGTTCTCATGGACCGGTTCTCAAAACGGTTATCGTCACTCCTTCGATGTGTATCAAGTTCTTATAGGTAAGCTTGGTGCGAATGGTGAGTTTAAAACCATTGATAGATTGTTAATTCAGATGAAAGATGAAGGAATCGTTTTTAAAGAATCTCTTTTCATTTCGATTATGAGAGATTACGACAAAGCTGGTTTTCCTGGACAGACAACGAGATTGATGTTGGAGATGAGGAATGTCTATTCCTGTGAACCCACTTTTAAATCTTACAATGTTGTCTTGGAGATTTTGGTTTCTGGTAATTGTCATAAAGTTGCAGCTAATGTGTTCTACGATATGCTTAGCCGAAAGATTCCTCCAACGCTTTTCACATTTGGTGTTGTGATGAAAGCTTTTTGTGCTGTTAATGAGATAGATTCGGCTCTGTCTCTGCTTAGGGACATGACGAAACATGGATGTGTCCCAAACTCTGTTATTTACCAGACTCTTATACATTCGTTATCGAAGTGTAATAGAGTGAACGAAGCGCTTCAGCTTTTAGAGGAGATGTTTCTGATGGGATGTGTTCCTGATGCTGAGACTTTCAACGATGTTATCCTTGGTCTCTGTAAGTTTGATCGGATTAACGAAGCTGCTAAAATGGTGAACCGGATGCTGATTAGAGGGTTTGCTCCTGATGATATAACTTATGGTTATTTGATGAATGGTCTATGTAAGATAGGCCGGGTTGATGCTGCAAAAGATCTTTTTTACAGAATTCCGAAGCCGGAAATTGTGATCTTCAATACTCTTATTCACGGGTTTGTGACTCACGGAAGACTTGATGATGCTAAAGCTGTTTTATCAGATATGGTCACGTCTTATGGCATTGTTCCTGATGTCTGCACATATAACTCACTGATCTATGGATATTGGAAGGAGGGTCTTGTAGGTTTAGCTCTGGAAGTTCTTCATGACATGAGGAATAAGGGATGTAAGCCTAACGTCTACTCTTATACTATTTTAGTTGATGGTTTCTGTAAATTAGGAAAGATAGATGAAGCCTACAATGTTCTTAATGAAATGTCTGCCGATGGACTGAAACCCAACACTGTTGGTTTTAACTGTTTGATATCGGCTTTCTGCAAGGAACACAGAATCCCCGAGGCCGTAGAGATTTTCAGAGAGATGCCGAGAAAAGGCTGTAAACCCGATGTGTATACATTTAATTCGCTGATATCTGGACTATGTGAGGTCGACGAAATAAAGCATGCCTTGTGGTTACTTAGAGATATGATATCAGAAGGTGTTGTTGCTAATACTGTTACTTACAACACGCTGATCAACGCGTTTCTTAGAAGAGGTGAAATCAAAGAAGCTCGTAAACTAGTAAACGAGATGGTTTTCCAGGGATCCCCGCTTGATGAGATAACCTACAACAGTCTGATAAAAGGGCTGTGCAGGGCCGGGGAGGTAGATAAGGCGAGAAGCTTGTTTGAAAAGATGTTAAGAGACGGGCATGCACCAAGCAACATCTCCTGCAACATACTTATAAACGGGCTCTGCAGAAGCGGGATGGTGGAAGAAGCGGTTGAGTTTCAGAAAGAGATGGTTCTGAGAGGATCGACACCGGACATTGTGACATTTAACAGTCTGATAAACGGTCTGTGTAGGGCCGGTAGGATCGAAGATGGTTTGACGATGTTTAGGAAGCTTCAGGCTGAAGGAATACCGCCTGATACGGTGACGTTTAACACTTTGATGAGTTGGTTGTGCAAAGGAGGTTTTGTTTATGATGCTTGCTTACTTCTGGATGAAGGTATTGAAGATGGTTTTGTTCCAAATCATAGAACTTGGTCAATTTTGTTACAGAGTATTATTCCCCAAGAAACACTTGATAGACGAAGGTTTTATAATGCAGCTTTTTGAAACTAAATACAAAATTTGTTTGGTTAATGTTACTGTGGTATGTGTATGCTGTCACCCAAATTATGATTTTTTCCCTTATAGTTTCAAGTTCCTCAATTATTCAATTAAACTATCTATTGGGCTACTATTAAGGCCTCAAGGCCCAGTTTTTTTTATGGATATGTCAATTTGATAATAATGCTGTAAATTCTTCATTTGGTCAAAAAAACTTTTTGGTAGAATTCTTCATTTGGTCATTGGGCTAATTTGTTTACTAGTTAGTCTTTTATATGCAAAAAGATTCTGACGATATAATTTAGACATGTTACCATAGTTTTCTTGAAGTAATTTTACACCTTTTTTAATTTGTTAAATTATTAATAACGTGTATGATTTTGTTTCAATTGATTAACAATATTGTTCATGTAGATCATGATTTTGTTTCGCTTTTCCTTAGTCATTGCACTTAATTAGTTTGCTTAATTAGTAAGACAAATATATGCATAATTATTGTGACAATTAATTTAGGCATGCTACATTACTTTTCTTGAGCTAAATTACACGTTTTGTTATTTTAAGTGATTGTACTGCAGATCACGATTATTCAGATTTCAGACCATAATAATTTGAAGTTAATATTTCCATAGAAAGTTATTTAGAAAATCTGATAAATCATATAGATAGATAAATATTGGATAGATACAAACGCGCATAGGATCAGCCGAAGAAAGAAAAATATTCAAAGAAAATAATAGAAAGAAGAGAAAAATAATGAATCATCATCTCTCTCACAAAACTCTAATATATCTAAAATAAATAAATAAAATCAAAGAAGCTTCATTGATCGGAACAACCTAGATAACCAAAACGGCAGCAGTTAACATAACCGCCACAGATCCGAAACTGGCGAATTTGTTCGAAACGGCGCCGCCCTGAGCAGGACCAGGAGCTTCAGTCGGAGAATCGGAGATCGCAGATGGAGACAAAGCCGGGGAGTCAGCGGTAGGAGAATCAGCTAGAGGCGGCGATGGTGGTGAAGCAGAGGATTCTGGAGTCAATGCGGCTGCCGGAGAAGGAGAAGGAGAAACTTCAGGTGCAGGAGCAGGAGCAGTCATCTTCTTAGGTGAAGGAGCCGGTGAGATCCGTCTACCTCCGACGTTAGATGGAGCTGGAGCCGGAGATTGAGCCACTGCGGAAGAAATCAAAAGAGCAGCGAGAAGAACAAACACTAGAGATTTGGAAAAAGCCATATTTCAAAAAAGAGAGAGATTCGAATTTAGCTTCTTCTTCTTCTTTTTTTGGTTTGGGAGTGTTTTTGCTTTGTTGTTGTTGTTAACGAAACCTAGGAGATGGTGTTCTTTATATAGAGAGAAGAAGTGGGGTACACTGTATTGAGGTGTTTAGTGAATCGTGACCGTTGATATGAAAAAGTAAGGACCGACTTAAATCTAACGGCTGAGATATTATGCTACAAAAGAAAGAGGTGAAAAAGAGAAACGCGGTTGGGCTTAAACCCTTTGACTACGGCGCTAACGGCTCTATGACAGCTGTCATTTGAGAATCTGGACCGTACGCGTGTTCGTTTAGTAGACGCGTGATGGATGTTTATGGCCGTTGTGTTGCCATGATTTTTCTTTTTTCGTTTCCAATAAACTAAACGGTCGAGTTATTTGGAAGCTTTGGTTCCACGCGGACACATGGTCCACTCTGTTTCTTCTTTTATGCTTTGCCTTTTGAGTTTTTTTTTTTTAATGTATTGTGTATTTT
>Ga0041059_1000688_pt1 | contig 26360 bp, 26 predicted proteins | sample AraColnosormetaG_FD_56232 | JGI IMG/M metagenome (GOLD analysis project Ga0041059, IMG submission 56232) | Arabidopsis roots microbial communities from North Carolina, USA - Col MF nosort | ecosystem: Host-associated > Plants > Roots > Unclassified | place: USA: North Carolina | collected... | reverse complement strand
ATTTTTAAAAAAAAAAAAAAAAAAAAAAAAGTGTTAAATTCAAATGATGTGTAAACATGTTGAACCTATGACACCGCTGAAGGACCTCATATTATGGACGGGATGTTGTGTCCGATTAGTTTACACATATATAAAATTTAACACTTCAAAAAATAAAAAATAAAAATATTATTTATACCTAAAAAACTGTTTATCTAATATTTTATTTAAAATAATAAGAAAAAGACTTTAAAGTTTTTCTATCTAAAATTTCCAAAAAAAAGAAGACCTGAATAAAAAGTTGTATTATTTATATATAAAAAATCCGTGTATAAAACCCTATTTGTAATGTGAATTTGTTATTGGGATGAGAAAAAATTAAAAGATGAATGGGCTGAGAATTGACCTGTTTTGATGGGCTAGAATTGATGTTGTTGGGCTTTGAAAAATTGCACCCTAATCCACGACAAATCTGTATCGCGGTAAAGCATTCCTCCACCACCGTGATCGGGAAGCTCTCTCTATGTCGTCGATTGTCACGATTCACGAAGCCCAACGTTGTCTTGAATTAATCATTAGAACCGCAAAACAGAGCGAATCTCGGTGGTGACTCGGCGGCAGATCGATGAGTCTTCTGTAGCGAGTTTCTTCAACGCCATCGCTTTCATGCAAGTCTTCATCGCCGGATCTTCGCACTAGCTACGACGATTAAATTAGAACAGAACCATAACCGTAAGAGATTCTCTGAACCACTGATCGATTGAGAAATAGGTTTTTCTACAAAGAGGACTTTTGTAGAGAGGATTCGATTCTAGGGTTTTTTTTTCTCTCTTGAGTACGAGAATTTTGATCTGTTAATGAAGAAGCAAAGGCCGTATTTAAAGAGTCGTGTGGGTTAATTATTTTCCTTTTTTTTGATAAAACAAAATATTACCGTTACATTACAATAATTACATATTCCCCATTACTATTACGAAAGTTACCGTTGCATACAACGTTTACTTTTAAGCGTATGTATATATCTAGGGGAACGAGTTGTTTACTTGTTTTATTTACGATTTCAAATGTATTTAGAAGACACTAGAAGAAGAATAAGAGAAAAACGGGAGTTGATAATCTTATTAATAATTAATTGTATTCATTTCATACAATAACATCAATTATATTTCTTGAGGAGAAAGCAAGTCACAAAGATTTTTATTAGCTCCATGGGTTTAGGGTTTAAGAATTTTTCCAAAGTTTCTCTAACCCAATTCTTGTTATAAAACTGTAACTCTCTTCCAAATACCAAATAATAAATCTTTCTCAAGTTTAATTGTCGCCATGCACAAGTAACATCTTCAACTACACATACCCACAAATTTGAAAGATTTCTTTTTTGTTTATTTATATTTTAAAAAAAGAAGCCCATTGGCTCATGCACGTATTATCGAAGATAGTCTGTGGTGGGGTTTTGACCCAAAAAATACAAAAAGAGAAATAGTTTATGGTGCGGTGACATAGGCTGTAAGATTTTTCTTTCAAATCTATATCTTAACCAATACAAGAGTGAACAAGGCTCGGTACTAGCATCGCTGTAGCATCAACATAACCGGAACTCTCGACTCTGATTACACTTGAAATCATTGATACTTCACTTAAAACGATCTTCTTCTTGTTTCAAAATAGACCTACTCTGGGAAGCTAGTTCCTTCTCTAAGGTAAAGCCAATCAGTTGTGAATTCATTTTGTATATAGTAATAATTTTCAGTTACCAAGCTTTTTTTCTGGCACGACAGTGTTAAAGTTATAAGTTCCTTTAACCATTCAATTTCAAATCAAATACCAAATATTAAACAAATCTCTTGAACCATTCCAAACTCAGTTTGAATACATATCGGCAACAAAAGTAACCGAGCAAAGATTCAACCACTTCAATTTCATTCTTTTAATTATAAGATAGAAAAACTAATCCCAACAAAGGAAATTGAAACGAACTGTACATTATTTGAGTGATCACTATATTCTTTGTTTGTTCAAAGCTAAGACCATACTCCATAGGAGAACTCAAAATGCTCCACCAATTCAATCGCCTACATTTATATATATCTAGAATCAAATCAAATCCTCCAATTCTAACAAAAGCACTAGCATCGACGCATTCTCTTCCACTCCTTGCGATCGAGGAAGAATCCATATACTACATACCATATAGCTTGCATCGTCTAATGGCTTTAACTTTATTACTTTTTTCTTTAACAACTATATAGACCTTTCTAAAAATGTTTTGCTGAGTTCACTCTGTTGTCTGTTCGATCGAACGGAGCTCCCAGTTTCCTTCTCCATCAATCAGCCTTAGCTCCAAGGAATGGAATGGGATCAGAGCCGGCCGCTGCGGTTTATGAGAAAATTGATTAGATTCTGTTAAGAGCTCTGATGTGGTTTCATGGTAACGACTAAAGAGTGTATGGAAAAGAAACTTACTTGTGATGAGGTTATGAAAGTGACTCCCATGTCTCGTGCAACTCTATAGAGCTGTTCCTCAACATCAACACTCGTCGCACTGCAAATCAAAGAGCAGATTTATAATTACAAGGGAAGATGATTGTAAAAGTACAGGGATACTGCAGGAAAAGACTGATCATTTACTTTGTGCATTCATCAAGGACTCCAAACTTCGGCCTGTGAAAGAATAAACGTGCCTACAATACGAACCAAGTCAGATTATTCACCTGAATCATAAACTATATAAGTCTGGTGTTGCTCTACAAGAGACTTACCATGCCTAATCTCTGTTGCTCTCCAAGAGATAATATGTCTTCCCAATTGGTAGTAGCATCCCAACCACCTACGTCTCTTTCCAAGAGATAAACTAACCGAACATTCTCCAGAATGGTTTTCAAATGAGAATCCAGAATGCTTCCAGCTTCTGTTGAGCTCTCTCCTGTTACTCACACCAATATTCCACACATATGAGAGATAGGAAGATCAAATATCTTAACTTGTACTTCAATTCTTTTAGGGTGGTAACAGATAGATCATGTGATTTGAGAACCAACTAGACCTTTTGAAGTAAGTGAATTTTTGGACTTACCACTGGTGTACAACTTTGCTGCCCTTTTCTCTGCTTCTTCTTTAGATAGAGGGTATATAATTTGATCTCTCAGTGTCCCTAAACATGTATAAGGTCGCTGCGGGACAAAAAACATGCCATTCCCTGACCCAAGTTCTTTGATATCCAATGATGGTTTGGTAAGTCTTCCACATACAGTGGGCCAGATATCTCTAAGGACTCTAAATACTGAAGTCTTTCCACTACCATTTGGACCTGAAAATGTTGCTACTGTTAGCTTGGGGCTCATGCAATAAATTCAATGACAGAGATTAATTCACCAACCTGTGACGAGCAGGCTTTTCCCTGAAACTATTTCACACGACAACTTGCTAGCCATCAATTTCTGAGCAGGGGTAATGATATCCACCTCCGAAAAGGAAAGTAGATCTTGAGAATCCAAACGACTTGTTTGATTTTCTGAGGTAACACCTAAAATAGTTGGACATAACGAATATGATCAACTCAAGTACAGACATTAGGTAATGATGGAAAGAGTTCATGAAAAGATCACAATCTGAATAATGACTTCATATATGTTACATAAAGCACCAAGATTTTGCATCGCCTAGCCAAAGTGTGAACCTATATATGCTGTAGTACCTGACTGAGAAGCATCCAAAAACTCATCGAGCTCAAAAATTCTGTTAATACCACCAGAGAGCTCCAGGAACTTCTTGTGTAGTTCAAGAATATCGCCAAAAGCCATAAAGCTTTGGGAGACAACAGAAGCTAGATACCGCAATGCATGTGCCAATTCACCTGGTATCAAAAGCATCATGTAGAGGACATGTAAATACTTAACTGGCTCACGTTAATCAAGGAAGTGATTAACTACAATGAAGTGTGACAGATCTTCACCTTGAGTGGAGACAAGTGCTCTGTCTCCCTTGTGTTCTAGGGCATACAATAAACTCAATCCCCACGTCACATTATTGGGAAGTTGCTTTGTCACAAAATCATCAAGTATGCCATACAACCATTTCTTCCTCAAGAGCATGAGAGAATGATCCAGTAGGGCCCTGAATTTTTTGTCAACCATCTGCTCCATGGAGAGAAATAAAATAAGAGCAGATTCACCTATGAGACATGTTAAAGCTCACACAAGTGAAGCCACATTTGACATGAAAAGACCATCATCACATAAATGATAAAACAATTCCAAGTTCACTTCCGGTAGCTTTGATTCAAAAATAACTACCCAAAATCCAGCAGCTATAGCTAGGGCAATTAAGAAACTTACAGCCTTTTCTCGAGCTCCACCTCCAAAGAATGCAATAGATTCAGCATGAGTGTTCAGCCTCTCGTGCATAAACCTACATAAGCAGGAAGAAGTTGGTCTGATAGTCGCTATAACACAAATCATATGCAAACTGGAAGAAGCGTAAAAAACTTACCGAAACTTCCCTTCAAGCTGCTGTTCTTCACCGGCTAGATCACCGAAATCGGGAGCAACACGTCTCAGAAAACCAAGACCAAGTAACATATATGTGTAAAGTATGGCAACTCCCCTCTGACCAGTCAGTAACTTCATCCTCCAGGTGAACCTTCAATTTGTTTTTTTTTTGCATTATGATAATTCAAACCAAGAACCATGAAACAAATATTAGAAATCAATCCAACATAGCGTACGTACCAGAGAATGTCAACCGATGGCTTTACCATTCCAGTAAGAAGTCCAGACAAGTCAGCGGTTAACTTTTCCAGGTCACGAGTGAGTCTCTGGTCCGCATCAATACTATTGCCTGACATGTGGAAAACCTGAATAGATATGAACCCAATGAGATCTTTAGTGTCTCTAGCCATGCGACATCAACTTACAAGAAACATATAAACAGACAGAAGCATAGAACAATCACAAATCAATATAAATTTAAATTGGTATGGATCTTTCAGAATCTCTGCATATTTCTTATAAGTGCAAATAACGCATCATGCTTTCTTTTAGGTCAAGTTGCACTGAATAACACAAGTTCATGCTTCATAATCATCATTCACAATGCATGAAAAAAGCATAATCGTGAATTGACCTTGTAAAACGCATTATTTCTCAAATAGTTCCTTAGCAGATGTTGAGTCAAACGAATCCTCCACCCTAACGCTAGCCTTTGCGTTAAATGCCTGAAGAGTGTAACAAAAAGAGTTATGTGAAACCATATTAGCGAGGTGTTTAATAAATATAACTAATAAGCTACTTTAAATTAGTTCAATAACTTGCTTTTTTATCAACATGCAAGAAATGAAAACAACATAATTCATTGAGCAATTTAGTAAGTCGTGACAAGGTGATCATAGCGGGTGGGACTTCGAAACACTAAAAATGCATAAAAAGGAAAGATTACCTTAGTGAAGGAGCAATTATAGAAGATGCACCACTTTGGAGAACACTCAAACCAATCAAACGAACAAAGGCTGCCTTATCTTGCTCCAAGACATACTTCACAGTGGTCCCTGCAAAAATCATGGTTGCTTGTTAGAAAAGGAACCCTATCAATAAAACTGATCAAGTAACAATATGGAGTATGTTTACCATTCAAAGAGGCTATTCGGTCAGAGATCAGCGTTCTTGAGACGACAAGGCAAGCAACAGCAAGCAGTTGAGCTCCTTGCTTGTCAAATATAGTGGGTATCTGAAATGTAACAATGAAGTGGTCAGTTATTTTGAGAAGTATAATATCAATATTAGCATCAGCGCAGGACGAATAAGTTAGCCAAGTGGAAATGCAAAACAAAAGGTGGGGTTTCCAAGGAAGCTAAAGAAATGCACTGAAATGCCAAGCTGAGGAGAATGGAAGAGAAAAAGGTGGATATATGAATGCAGCTGCAAAAAGCATGTGTATTGATATCTAAGTTAAGAATGATTGGTACAGCTATCTACAATAAAATTCACACTAGTAACTCAAGCTCACCAACACGTTTAACATTGCAGCTACTCTTGATGGTAAAGCCCTTTGGGATGTTTGAGGTTGAGGAAAACGAGGCAACACTACACTTTTATCTACAACAGGTGATCTTGCAATTAACTGTGTCTGGTACGACTGAGCCTTTGAATTAGTAGCAGATTCCTACAAAGCACCGAGTAACCAGGTTAGAACCATCGTCAACGAAAATTATAATAAACAAATAAAACTTCGGCTGAGACCTTTCTAGCTGCAGCAAACGCTCGTTGAACAACCATCGCATCATTTTGCCGATCTGTATCTGAACTTTTCACTGAATCAATTTCAGCATCCGTCAGAAGGGCAGAGTCATCCCTGAAGGTTTAGTCATTTTAATAAGTAAATAAAAATAAACTTTAATAATTCTCACAAACATGGCTAAGAAACAATCCCAACCTCTTGTAATGAACACTCCATCCTCCTTCACCGTCTAATGACAGAACAACATCATGGAATGCAACAAGCGCTGGACGATGGGAGATTGTTATGCAAGAAGTTCCCATAGCTCGAACCTTAGCGGCAAAGCGTTCTTCCATATCAGTTGTGACAGCACTTGTGCATTCATCTAGAATTGCAAATTTGGGTTTGTGGTAGAATAGTCTGGCCATACCCAATCTCTGTTGCTCTCCAAGAGATAATTCATCACCCCAATTAACCTCTTTTTCAGGTTGGTAGCGATCCAATAAATATTCTAGATCAACCTACAAGCAAAAGTCCACAAAAATAAGCGTAACATACAAAACACTAACTTAAACCATCCTAGTATAGAATAGAGAAACAAGGATACTGACATTTTTCAATAGCTCCACCATTCCAATCTCAGTGAGCAGTTCACTCTCTTGGCCAGAAGTAAGAGGATATATTAACTGGTCACGAAGTGTTCCTACTGCCATATAAGGCCGTTGCGGCACATAGAAGATCTCCTTGTTAAGATCAGAACCAACTCCTGGCTTCACAATATGTCCAGACACCAGGGGCCATAGACCTCCTAATACTCGGAAAAGGGAACTCTTGCCACTTCCATTAGGACCTACGATACATATTGTTGAGCAAATAATGATATATCAGGTAAGCAGAAATCAAAATTTCGAATCTAGATGTTATTGCTTAATCAATATAACATAAAATGAAAACCCAGAAAGCCAAAAATAGTCCAGTAAATCAACCCCAGAAGATGATGTGTTGCCAGCATTCCACTAACACCCTAGTCGTTGAGCTGGATATGAATGGTTCGTCAATAACTAGGCATACCAAATCTAATTTTGACAAGTTTATAGTGCTATCCCTTCCAGAATACAAGAAGAATTAATTCTTTCAGAATAGTATTTCAAATTCACATTCCCATTTTTTTGCACTTCATAAGGACAACAAGGGGTACTGAGATTTTCATCTTTGCTACTCATCTCAAGGACCATAGAACTAAACAGTAGTGGTATACGCTTTACTGTGCAAAAAAAAAAAGCAATGAAAAGGGAAATTGATAGTCATATTATGTTCTAGATATAAAGCGTTCACCTGTAATCAGAAGATTAGACCCTTGCTCAACTCGAAGGGTGAGATCCTCCACCAAAACATTTCCGGTTGGAGTAACAACCTAGAGTGTGTTAAGAAACATTAAGAACACGACATTTTGGAAAGGATTACAGTAACATGAATCTATTCCAACTACCTTGACATCGGAAAACTCTACATAATTAGCTTCACTTAGATAATTTCTGCTTCTATTTCTCTGGAAAGACGATTTATCATCACCACTGAGTTCTCTTGAGACAGCCATCAACTCATGGATTCGGTCAGCATAACCACTGCCGGAAGCAACAACATTCCAATAATTAGAAACAGCTAAACAGTATTCACCATTTAAGCGTCTGACATGAGATCCAACATAAAGCATTACCTGAGTCGGTTGAGCCGCCTGGAACTTATAGAAAGTGTTCCCAACGCCTGAAAGAGAGATATAATGACACTAGTGTGATATCTTATATTGCTAAGCATCTCAGCTCTTCCTAAGGTCGAGTCGTCAGGTCTTAGATGCCCAGAGAAGAATGGTTCGATAATCAGAATAACTGCAACTGTGGCCCCAAGATACTTCAGCAGAAAATCTTGGATCATACCAAACCACCAGTGATCATGAAGCACGTGACTCATATGGCTAACAAGATTCTTGAACTTTTGTTGTATATGAGATTCTTCCCTGGTTTCCCCACCATAGAATGCTATGCTTTCCGAATGNGTCCTTAAGCGTGAATGAAGTTGCCGGTACTCTCCTTCTAACTGCTGTTCCTTGGACATCAATTTCCCAAAAGAAGGAGAAAAGTTTCTTATCGCCGTCCCAGCCCCCAGTACATAGGCCTACACAACAATTGTATAGGTTAGTTTATAGATACCAGACCGAAAGAATTGTACTGTGAACGGATACAAGGAAAAGCAGCATAAATGGCCCAACATAAGGTCAATCTTGAAGTATAGAAGATTAAACATGAATCACCAGTATCCAGAAGATGTATTTTGGACTAGCATATGAACACAGGCGCCATGCATACAAAATTCCATCAGTAACCGCCGTCAAATCATCCAGTATAAGATCGCTCAACTCTGAGGAGAATCTTGGTACATCGCTGGCAATTCTTTGTTCAGGGTGCGTAATCCGACCATCCACGTGTGATATTTTGTAATATACCATATTCTGAAAACAACAATTAAAACTGAGTGAAGAGATATCCAGCAGTCTGAAGTATACTCGATACTCTCACTAGTCAAAAACACTCGTATCTAAAGAAATAGTAAACAATTGAATGGCAGAAGAGATGGCAGTTGCTACCTCAAAATAGTGTGAATGGATAATCTTGGTCAATATCTTTCTGAATCGCAAACTCAATGCCCCAGTTATGTACTTTGAAGTAGAGTGCAATGTTGATAGCATGAAACACAACATAATATTCTCGGAGATGAGCCGTAGAAACAGTGGCGCACGCCTTAAGAAAGCAGCACGGAAAAGGAAACCTTGCACTTTTGCCAATCTATTGCTCAAAGCTGTTCTGAAAACCTACAAGTTATAGAATAACAGATTGGAAAGAGTACTAGTCCCGCATAAGTAAGAGAAGTAACCAGACTTTTCCCGACTATTGGCCGTAAAGTTAGATTGGTGTTTCTTTCAGCTAAAAAGAGAGACACCCGGTATTCCATAACAATAAAGCAACGGTTCGCAATTGTGAATTTCCATGAATATCTACAGGACTTTGCAACAGCACGAGATCAAACTTAAACAACCAGACAGAAAATCTATCTGACTTGGGCAAAAACATAAAACAAAAGTAAAAACTTATTAATTAAGAGGAAATGCATACCACGGTGGCGACTAGTGCCAAAAGATCCCTGGCACCCATTTTTCCCATCTGAGAGAGAAGAATAGCAGTCAGAACCTGAAGAGACTTCAATCCTCCTCCTTTCTTCTTTTTCGTGGTTATCTTTGCATTTTGATCAGTTGCAGTCAGCTTTTCCAAAGTCTCATCATCATCACTCTGACCATTGCAAAGACGCGAAGAATCAGGCCTCCGGGAAGCGACCCTTGATTTCAGGTAAACAGCAGTTCCACCAGCAGCTACAATCCCAGCCGCAAGCAGTATAGATTTCCTAAAGAATGAAACAGAGAAAGATGAAATCTGAGCCCAAACGAACAAAAAAAACTTCCATCTAGAATACAATGAAGAGCAAGGAAATGGTTACCGTCTTGACGCTACAAGACCCCGACCCCGCTCAGTTAACTGCAATAGTTGAAGTGAAGGCATGGCCTGGAATTGAGTATATTTTCCAACCAACGATTAATCAGAACCAAAACTGGTTTCTTCTTGACAACAAGTGTCCAAAACACCTGAAGTAATACCAAAACTCCAAGGTTATGAATATTAGAACAACCAAATTATAACAAATCTAAAGCAAAGAAAAAAAACGTGTAACCGTTGAAATTAATGCAAAAAATGTGAATTACGCCTAAAGTAAGATTCTCACACTTTTGGATCAAGAAGAAAAACAATGAAAATGATTCATGTATAGTAACACGCGTAATTAGAATCCTAACACAGACAAAAATTGTTTAACAACCCAGCAAATTTGATCCTGATTACATACATAAGAAAGCGCAAAATCTAGATTCGTAAATCAAAAAACAAAACAAACCGATAAAAGCTTAGACAATTGCAAAAAAGCTTATGCAATTAAACAAATCCATGACGAATTACCTCAGCATGAGAGATTCGACCAAGGAGTGTCTCCGGGAGGGATAAACGAAACAGAAGCTAAATATAAAAAAAAAACTCGAGAAATCGGAAATCGTAACAACAACAACAACCACTTAGCTAGAATTCTAGACCATGTGAATCTCAACGCCGAGGAAATTAATTCCGACTACGCCACCAACGGCAACGAGACGTACTAGTCCACCGTGACGGAACTCCCCCAAATCGAGAGATAGAGATAGAGAGAGAGAGAGAGAACGAGAGAAAGTGAGAGCCGAAACTTGGGAAGAGGAGAAGATGATGACGCTTATTTTACACGTGCGAACATATTCACTCGTGCCATTTTTTACTTTTCTTCTATTTTTATACCATCTTCTTGTCTAGTACTAATTGATTTCGTTACGAATGCTATCAGATATTTTTACCTTATTTTTTAGATTTTTTACTCAGGTAACTCTAGCCACCGTTTCATTCTCGTTAAAAAAAATGTTAACGCTGTACTGTAAAAATAAATAAAATATCTTAGCCTAGTTGGTAATGTATCAAACTATCAATTGTTTCTTTTTTCTTATTAAAAAACTTGGTACTAAAACCATGTATAGACAGATTTATTTCCTTTATGTATAATTTGAATACAAATAGTACTATGTATAGAAGTGTCGAGTCCTATGGACATACACTGCTATCCTTCCATTGGTAAGTTTGTTTTTTCTAATTGAGGAAATTGTGATTGGTCTGTAAACTTAAATATATGATAGACATATTAGCAATAAAATCATGGATTGTTATTTCATGTTTGGAAAAAAAGTTGAAATTCAAACACGATAATATACAAGGACATTTGAAATTTGCACGAATTATTGAGTCATCAGATATGTGAAATAAAATGGTTGTTAAAGATTGTTCACTAAAAGAGTTTAATTTGGTAAAGTTAAAAGTCAATACTTTTCACAAATTGATATTTAAGGTGTGAATTTTGTGAAGTGGGAAAAGTGCAAATTGTACACCGCATGATTGAAGCACACAAATCAATGTTGTGATACTGTGATGTCTTCCTACTTTGTTTCTGATAAGTACATATTACATCACTCCTTTCGCCCAACACAATCCGTATACTAAACCAAAATGGGCCTTAACTTGATTGAAACCCAATACAAAAAAATGTTATGGGCATTTTTGTTCACGGGTCTTTAAACTGGTTGATCTGGTGAATTATCACAGCACACAATAAATTTAGGAATTCACAATTGAATAATGTACATGTGATACCAAAAGTTGAATGAAACGTTTTTATACAAGTGCCGAGTTTCTAAGTGACAAGATTGACAAAATAAGTAGGCTATTTATGACATTTGGGCATTGCCTACATTTAGAAACTTTTTCCTCGATTTTTTTATTTGGCTAATTGTGCTTATAAATTTCTATCGTCGTGATAGTTGTGCATGTAATTTCTATGATTTGACAAAAAAAAAAAATAATAATAAAATTGTAAAATAGATTCAAAGTTGGAGGAACTCTATTTTCAGTTTCATAATACACACGTCACGTCATAAAGTTAAAACAACATTCCGGCACAATATGAGGTGAGGTGATGGGCCTTGAGAAATGAGTGGCCCATACAACAACACGTTAGGACACAAAAGCCCCATTTTTCTCACCATACGCCCCACACTCAATCGCCAATCCACCGACACAAGTCAATAAAACACTACAGCACCCAGTTCCGTCGGTAACTCCTTCAATGACCGAAATGCCCCATCCTCACGAAAGTCGTCGACTCTACGATTCCGTAGACCCCACCTTATTTAATTTTTGACTTCTCATATTTTTTTTATTTCAAACAGAAACATTTAATTTTCGCGGTTATCAAGAAAAACATTTAATTAATTCATTCTTCTCGCCGTCCACATTTCACAACATATTTGTAATTTTTACAAAGAAAAAAAAGAGACAATTATAATGAGATTATGAAATTTTATTCCACATTTATCGATTTATTATAAATACAATTGAAGTTTTTAAAAAAAGTTTCCAACCATCCACCAGTAATTGTTCTTTCTATTGCATTTCTCAGCTAAAATTTTGCCGAATTTTTCAAAATTTAAAATATAAAAATACAAAGATAGAGAAGAATAAAATAAAGAAAATTTCAATTTTTCTTCCCTTCGTCACCGCCTTCTTCCAAGTACTCTTTCTTCCTCCTCTCAGCATTAGATAACAGACAAATCAAAAGGAAACACGTGGCATACACACCGTGTATCTTCCAGTTCGTCTTCGGAGGCTGACGAAGCACCACCCTATGAAACACCGCCACGTAATAATGCAGACCTACAGCAAAGCCCACAAAGGTCTGCGCCAAGCCCAATACCTTAAGGCCCAAACCACAATCCGTGGAGAAGACGAGAACGAGGTACATGAGAAGAAGCAAGAGGTAGAAGACGTAGCCTAGGGTTTGCAGGATCTGCAAGCAAACGTATGTTGAGCTCGATGTTGCGTAGAGAAACTTGAGTGGTTCGATTCCGGTGACGAGCGATGAGAGGCATAGGATTGAGAAGTAGATCGAGAGGTAGATTTGGATGAAGATTAGGATCTTCTGGAGTGAGAAATAAGCTTTGAATCTGTTGAAAATGAGTGAGACTAAGAGTAGAGGGACGAGGATGAAGACGAAAGAGACTACGGAAGCTATGGTTGGTGCGTATTTGTTGCCGAAATAGGGTTTGAAGTTTTTGGTGATCTGTTTGTTGGCTTTGTTGATGTAGTTTTTGGATGTTGTTGAGATTCGCTCTAGGTCTGGGATTAGGGATCTTTGGAATCTTGTTGGTAGATCTCTGAATTCGCTTACGAAATCTTCGTCTTCTTCGTCGTCTAGCCAGAATGGTTTGATTTCTTTCTCGGATTGTTTCGATTTGGTCACTGGTTTTGAGGAGGGTTGTGATTTCTTCTCTGATGGAGGTGAAGAAAGTTTGGAACTTGGGGGTTTTATGGTGGTTTTGTTTTTGGATGAGCTTGATTTGGACAGATCTGCTGATTTCTTGATCGAAGAAGTAGAATTTGTGGATTTTGTTCCGGAATTGAGCTTCTTGAGCTCAGAGCTGGTCTTGGTTGTGTTAGAAGAAGATTTTGTGGAGTTAAGTTTGTGAGACGTACCCATGGTGGTGGTCTTGGCGAGTTTAGTTTGGTTCTTGGTGGAAGAAGAAGAAGAGATGGGTTTAAGGAGCTTGGTTTGATTCTTCTTAGTACCAGATGATGATGATGATGATGAAACAGAATCAGTAAGAAGCTTCTTCTTCTTAGGAGGAGGAGGAAGATTGGTTTCATCATCATCACCAGTTGAATCCAGATCTTTCACCAACAATCTTCTCACTCGGAAATGAGGATCTATTCGTTGTAGCTCATGATCATCAACTGATGAGGCAAAGAAAGAAGAAGAAGAGAATAGGAAGAGACTGGAATAGAGCAACAACAAGAGTACCTTTCTAAAACACAAGTACTTGAGTGGAGACATTACTTTGCTCTGAAACCTAGGAATCCCCTCACTGTTTCAGACAGATCTAGCGAACAGAGATCGCAAGCTTGTCAATATATAGGAAAAGAGAAAGAGAGAGAGAGAGAAGCATTAGTGACAGTGTGCATATGTGTTTATATATGAGTGTTTGTGTGTGTGTGAACGATAAGAGAGAAGATGGAGACCAGAGAATTTACTAATTCAGTCCCTTTGATAATATCAATGTACTTACTACTGTTTAACCGCACCGTCATGTTGCAGATTCTCTGCTACTTGTCTAATTTTTTATATGATTCTGCATTTTTTTGTATTTATGTGATTGTTTGTATTTGGTAGGTGATAAGTAAAAAAAAAATGAATTGTTGGAAAGTTTCATTGTACGTGAGTAGTAGTAAAAAAACAATAGCAATCATTTGCGAGATCTAAAATTAGAAAAGTCGTTTTCTTATAAATAAATATAGAAGAGACATTTTTGTGTATGTGTAACTAAATTTTCATACGCTATTATTATGTGAAAAAACAAAAGGAATTTAAGCATAACTACTCCCACAACTTCTATCTGATTTGGTTTAATGGTGATCCCATTGTCGAGAGACAAAAGGCTATCTTTCCACTTAAAATATTACAACTATATATTTAGTTTGATTTCTAGATTAATATTGTATCTAGTTTTGTATGTGCAGCTACCATATTGAATAAGTACATTGATCCGATAACGACCTCGTTAAAATGGGAGTCTATTCAATCGAATGATCTAATCATCTAAAATGGTATTTGTCACTTCTGTTTAATACTAATAATTTGTCTCTATTTTTACGTGTTTAGCGAATCTATAGTATGAATGTATGATAATGCAAACTACTCGTAAATTAAATAAATACAAACATGAAAAAGGAAATAAAGAAAAAGGATAAGAATTTAATGCAAAAGTGAGAAAGTTGAGATCACAGATCACTCACATGGAGGACCAAAAACGACACTTTTTTTTTGCTTTCTTTTCTGTTCTTTCTCAACGCGCTTTCATTGTTTTTGCTCATGTGCTTAGTAAATACGAATAAATCTATTTGTATCCTCGCGTAATTTAATAATTATACGTTTATTAATAACTGACTAGTTGCAAGTTCGTTAATAATATGACTAATTGTATGTTTGTAAACACTATATATATATATATATACAGATTACTTCAATGTGTTAATTGTATGTTTGTAAACTATACTTAGTGATGATTATGCACTTAACAGTAACTTGAGTATTGTGGAGATACTCACATGGCCCGTATTAACTCGACTTTGACGAATGTGTTGAATAATGAAAAAATATATTGCTTGTATCCCACTCATATGTAGTGCTGCAAGTATATTCAAGTTTATGGTTATATATGTATTTTGCTTGGAGACTCGATTAATTACCCAAATTATCAAATACTGCAAGACTTAAGAATTGTAATACCAAAAAAGTTTAATTTATAACACGTAATTCTCTAATGAGTCGCTGTCTTTTTGTTTGGGCACTTAACACTTTCTCCCCCATGTATCCCAAGTCAACGATCAACGACTTTTGACTCCACCACTTTTTGACTAATGGGTTTAGTAAAAAAGTGAAAGTCATGTCAAGTTAATAGTGCGATATAAACTGACAAATAATTAGGACATTTGTAGATAGACATTTCATATAATACAATGATCATAGTATAACTATGAAAGAAATGTAATTAATCGATTGGTAAAGTAGCTTTTTATCAAAAAATAATACTACTAGTAAATGAAAATCTGATTCTTTGACCAAGGTCTTTGATCTAAAATACAGTGTATACAAAAGTGGGAACAAATCCCAAAATGTGAATATGGACTTTGGACTCAGGGGTGATAATAATTGACTTTTTTTTGGGTCACAATATTGAATACTTGATGTAACCTATACTTACGTATTGCGAATTAATATATATTTTTTCTTTTTGTTTAAAATATATATTTTTATTCTTATATGGTTAAATAGCCTGACACTTAAAAAAAACTGGTAGTCTGCATGACATTAATTTTCTTGTCCGCTAAATCGCTGGATCCTATGTAAAAATATCAAATATCTATAAGAAAAGATAAAATTTATGTATTTAAAAATAAAATTTACTTTTGAATATATAAATCATGTGAATTACTTTTTGGTGAGAAGGACCATGTGCTAAGCATGTGCTAGAAACTGAAATGGGCTCAAATTGAGTCCATTAGTAAAAGCACATTTAAAACCCTTCAACCTGTCCCCAGTCCAAATCACAACAAGTTTTCTTAACGTAGGTAGACCAAACCATTGCTAAATTTGTGACACATAAATTATAGCAAAATATCCACATTGTTTTCTAACATAACATACATTAATTGAAAATTTTGTCTCAATGATTAAACAATGAATGTTTTCTATTCGAATTTGATTAAAGAATATAATCAGTGTTTAGCCAGATCACATGATAGAAGAAGGTAAATTAGAAACTTATTACACTAAAACCTCTATAAATTAATAATGTTGGGACTACAAAATATTATTAACTTACAGAGGTTTTAACTTATCGATAAATTAATAAATATTAATTTATAGAGAGAATTTCCTATTTTAATAACTTTTTTAAAAAAATATACAATTTATTTATTATAGAAAATATCTTTCTAGAATCAGTTACAAGTAAAAGATAGTATCATGTACAGAAACAACACCAAAATTTTTTGATACAGTAAAATATTAGAACTAAATTTCAAATAAAAATAAATACAAATTTAAGTAAAAGAATATTAGAAATATATTTCAAAGAACTTTTTTACTTATAAATATATAATGTATATATTTAGTTGATACAATTATGTAATTATTATTCTTAAGGCAAGTGAGTTGGGAGATAAAGTGTCTTCGTTACCTAAAGGTAAAACTCCGTCACTTTTATTGCCTTCAATTCCTTATATTCGTGGAAAGAATTGGCCGATCATTCCTAATTAAGCAGCAACAGGCAACAGCGTTAGTGGATATGGTTGACGATTGTTGTTTTTTTTCTTCTTGTTTTTGACATCACTCTACGCTCTGTTTTACACTATGATGCTCTGTTTGATTGTTTTCTTTAATTGGTGAGTTTCAATTTAGACAATTTTCTAATCTTTTTTTTTTTACTATGAAAAATGAAAATTATATAGTAGATCCAGCAAAGTCAAAACTTATTGAATTATTGATGTTTAAATATCATCAATTGTTTTCAATCTATAAATTTGAGAATAGAGTAGTAGTAATCTTTTAATTCTTTAGTGTAACTTTTTTTTTCTGTTGTCAATTTTCTATATATTTGGCTTTTTCTTTGTTTCTATTAGTTTATAAGAAAACTAAAATTAGTGTATTTTATTTATTAATTTATAATGTGTATATATATCTATTTACAAATACCAATTGACGTCCAAAATTACTATTTAATATTCTGAATAGAATTTTTACTAAACACATAACATTCTTTCTGACCAAAAAAAATAATAATTCTTCTTTGAAACTTTGAATCTTTTTTTTTAATAATAAAATATTAATAAGAAATGAACAAAGCACGAAAATTATAGACACAAATACAACAAGTACAGAAGCTTATAAATATGAGAAATTCCTAAAAATAGCACTAAAACAAGGGAATAGAATATTATAGTATCTAGTGTTAGTGTGTTCATGTCCTAGTCTTTTAACTCAATAGAAGTATTGAAAGATTAAATATTCAATGATTGTTTTTTTGTTTCTTTTTGTTTGAAGAACTCATTGATTGGTTTTACTTTTACTGTTTTACATAAGACCAGAAACAAATAAAGTGATCATATGATTCAGTTAACAAATTGAATGTGAATTATCCACAATCTGTCCCCGGTCCAATCACAACGAGTTTTCATAACGTAGGTAAACCAAACCATTGCTAAATTTGTGACACATAAATTATAGCAAAATATCCACCTTGTTATCTAACATTACTTACATTAAATAAAACAGGTGTCTCATTGGCTAAAAAAAAAACAGGTGTCTCAATGATTAAACAATGAATATTTTCTACTCGAATTTGATTAAACAATATAATCAGCGTTTAGTCTGACCACATCCCATTATAGAAGAAGGTAAACTAGAAACCTTATCAATCCCAGACTCGAACACAATCCCCATTCCCATGAAAAAATGCGATTCAATGTGGCAGTGAAACGACCAAACGCCAGGATTATCCGCTCTAAAACGCAACGCCGTCCAGCCAAACGGTTGAACCGCAACCGTGTTTTTCTTTATCGGGTCGACCCGGTTATACCTTTTCGGATCCTCCGACTCATTAAACTTTCCTTCTCCGTACCCAAGCACCCAAAAATCATGACCGTGTAAATGCCACGGGTGCGTTTCACTGTTGTTTGCGTTCATTGTATTCGCGTTTTGTAAAATCACGTCCACGGTTGAATTGAATCTCAATCTGTAGATTCCATCGCTCGTCGTCGCGTTAGCGTTAAGGGGTTTCGCGAATATGTCGTAATTTCGAGAATCGTAGTTCTCCGGTGCCGTGAAACGCCAGTCAAACGCGTTTGTGAGGTTTTGCTTTAACGCGATTAGGTACGGCGTTTTAGGGTGGTGATAGGAAACGTTGTTGACCGACCAACGTCTGTATCCGTTGACTTCGTTTTGTGTATTCAGAAGCACAATGACTTTGTCAGAATTCTCCGGCAGCGCGTGAATGAATCCTCGACGCGCCTTGATTGCTAGGCTTTGTGCAAGACGGGAGCGCGTGTCGTTCCATTCCGGTACGATATTGGATGATTCCGACGTGGGAGGACGCCGTCGTGGGTGGTTCGGGTAGTAGTTGAGTACAGCGGTTGCCGGTGGAGTTGTCGCCGGACGGCTAACTATGCTTGAGGTGATCCAATAGTTTCGTCGAGGGTTTTGATCTGCCTTGAGAAGTACGGAATAAGTTTCGCCGGAGTATACAAAGAGATTCTTCACCGTGAATGGTTCTACGTAGTGTCCGTCTGCTTCAACAACTGTCAAATTATGTCCCTGTTGTTTAATTTAACCCATCTTCCATTAGAATACGAAAAAGAAAGAAACAGAGAAGACAATGAAAATGATTGGCTTGATTCTCAAGCTAAGTACCTCGATTTGGAAACTGAGAGCAGAGAGAGCCGTCAAGCTACCTATTCGAAGCCTGTATGTCTTTCCGGGAATCACCGTAAGAATAAAACGCGAACAATCAGCGTTTGAGACGTTACATACTCCAGACACTAAGCTTGGAGGAGTGGTTAGGTTGTTTGAGCAGTTGAATCTTCCTCTTCCTTGTATCATAAGCGACTGATAATATATCCAAATAAGAATCATCCATAAACATAAAATTTGATCGATCAAACAAGAATCTGACTTTTGAGTGATGGAAAAAAGAACTCACTTGTGGCTCACCGACCCACTTGAAGGGTATGGATGCTAAACCGGTGGCTTTCTCTGACATACTTTTGTGATACCAATCAGTTAACAAAAAGTTCCGGTCATAATCGTATGTAAACGGTTCGGGCTCTGTGGCCGGAGGAGAAACTTGAATCATTCCGATTAATCCAGACTCTCTCTGCATCCCATAGTGTGAATGATACATGTATGTACCAGGCTACAAACAAATTTCAAAACTTAACATAAAAACATAAAGAAAGATTGAAACTTTAATGTGAGTTTTATAACTCTTTACCCTATCAACGACAAATTGGTAAATGAAGACTTCTCCAGGAAGAATTGGACATTGAGTAACACCTTCTACTCCATCGAACCATGGAGTCCCAATCTGAAACATATATAAATCAATCTTTTTCAGTCATTCACCGAGTGCTTACGAGGATGTTTACGTACCTGTCGGATTCCATGCCAATGGACAGCGACATTTTCAGTCATGAAGCTATTCTTGAGCTCGACAACGATGGTGTCACCTTGTTGAGCTTTAATGGTGGGACCTGGAAACTTACCATTGATTGTGATTACTAGCTTCTCGAAACAATCCGGTGACTTGAACTCGTACTTCACTTCCCATTTGAATCTCCGGATCTTTCCCTGACAGAGGACGGAAGAAAAAAACAGGGCAATGAAACAGAGGACCATAAGATTGAAGACATGGACTGTGTCTGATGATCTCTTCGGTCTCATCATTTTTCCAATCGTGTCTCCAAGAATCAAAGAAGATAAGAAGCTGAGATTTCAATATATAGTTCGAGATTAATCAATTCATATATACATAACGATAGATCATTGCATGTCATGTGTTTACAGATAACTCATTTGTCTTTTGGAGAAAAACTGGAGAGAAAACGCGTTTCACTTTTCTACGATTTAGTGATAATTTCTAATAATAATACATCGACTTTTATTAGCAAAGTAAAATTGTAGTATATGATTCTGTGTACCTCATGTGTTTTGTAAGTCATAAAAGTCAAGTATGTTCGATGCTTCTACACTGCTTTTCCTTTTTCCGTAGTAAAACCACATTATATTTTGATGTTTGATTGTAAGATTTTTAAAGCCTAAACTATTGTTAAAACAAAATACTTAATCAAATCATTAAATGAATAATAGGTTTTACGGTTTGAACTAGCTAGTTAGTCACTCATTTCATTTTTTAAAAATCTCGAATTTAAATACCTACAATAGAAAATTGAATAATTTACATGTTCATACCCCTTATCCGAAAAAAATATGGGGTTAGGTCTGAAATTCTTTAGTTAATTAAAAAGACTTACTTATTGCAGTACATTCCACATAGACTTTTAATTTGGTCAAGTCTTAGCTCAGGGTCAATGGTAAGAATCGAGAAAAAATCTCTTGGACCAAGTCAGAGCTTAATTTTTTTTGGTCGTTATATTAAATATCTACGTAAAAATCAATGATGTAACATGTAACATGGGGAAAATAATATTATCAGTATGTAACAATATTATAACATGGTATTTATTACCATTACTCCACCATTTAAGTAACTCCTTTCGTTACACGAAGAAAAGTCATAAGACAAAAAATCAACATTGATCAATCGATCCGAGACAAGTTAATTGTAATTTTGGATTTAATTATTGTTTCATTTCTAGTGAATTAAAAAATAAAATATATGAAATCCAAAGTTTGGATTCTCCTCCAATTTTAGTATTTGATCTAATTATTTTTGATCTAATTATAAAAAAATCTTAATAAACCGCCTAAAATCATAATCATATCAAATGTTTTTTTTTAATAAAAAATAATCTAAATTTTTATGCCAAAAAGAAGAATTTAGCGTAATGGTATCTATTGGAAAGACGACCCAAATCCAAAGACCAAACCAGGTTACTTCCACAATGTTCACGGAGTCATCTCCAGCAATGGATCCGGATTTACCCGAATCCGAAACCCGACCCGAATTCAATCCCTCCTCCACTGATTCCACCGCCATGGCAGAGTCAACCGATGCAGGGGAACCGACGGCATTCGAATTAGCCTCATCCCAAGTCACATCCGTCGCCGATCTACCACCGGAACGATTCAATTCGCTCGACGAATTAACACACGATCTCGGCTCGCTCCACGAGCTTTCGACCCGTGGCTCATGGCAAGCGATCCTCGAGAAGATATCTCAAGCCAGAGCTCTCTTCCTCCTCACAAAGCCTCACGAGCATCTCACTTATCTCACTTACCAAGTTATGGCTCTCGCGAAGCTTCGTCGCTCCGATGAAGCTTCTCATGAGCTTAATTCCTTGCACGATTTCGACGGGACGCATTACAGGTACGAATCGTTCCCTGAGATTTACCCTAATCGGAGAGGATCTATGGTTCCTTTCTCTTTACGATGGCTCTACGCTTTGATCCCGACTAAGCTTGGTAATCGTCAGGAAGGGTTAGATCGTTTATATGTTTTGCTTGACTTTGTTCGAGATCGAATCAGAGAGAAAGAATCTCAGAGTTTAGAGAGTTCTGTGGAATTGTGGAAGAAAAGAGAGACATTTGTGATGAATTGCTTGCTAGGGTTTCATTTAGGTCACAAGGAATTTGGGGTGTCTTTGGATTTGATGAAGGAATTGATCAATCGTGATCCGTTAGACCCGGTTTTGATTTCGAAACTAGGGTCTGTTCAGATGCAGTTTGGTGATGTAGAAGGAGCTAAAACTACGTTTGATAGAGTTGAGAAGATGTTGAATGAAGGAAAGAGCAATGGTTTATTGAACGAGATACAGTTCAACAATCTTGTTGGTAGGAATAAGGCTTTGGTTTATGTTGTGGCAAAGGACTATGTTTCTGCTGTGAGAGAGTATGACAAATGCATTGAAAGGGATAACTCTGATATTATCGCTGTCAACAATAAGGCTCTTTGTTTGATGTACTTGAGAGATCTATCGGATGCGATTAAGGTGATGGAAAGTGCATTGGAGAGAGTGCCAACCGCGGCTTTGAACGAGAGCTTGGTGGTGAATTTGTGTAGTATGTATGAGTTGGCTTATGTTAATCATACTGATGTTAAGCGGACGTTAAACAATTGGATTGCACGTGTTGCTCCTGATGACTTTGATTCATCTTGTACCAGAGTTTGAGGTATTGTCTCTGTTCTTGTTTCATTCTTGAATTTTTCCCTTTTTTAGGTTTTGGCATGTCTAAGAACTGATTGGTGATGTTATGATGACTTCGATAAATTGTGAAGTCTTAAGAATATGAAACAATCTGGTTAGGTAGATAAGAGAGATGATATTCTCTAGCGCCCTAAACTTCTTGTTCTCTGTTTTGGTTTCATATAATTTCCATTGGAGGTATGCAAATTGATCATCTAGCATTCAAAATTGCAGGTTTTCATTCCAAACAAAGGTAATTAGTCAAAGAGTTTATGTCTTCAATGATGAAACAAATCTTGGTGGGTTTGGCCTCAGCTGGAGACTCTGTTGTTGCAATTACCGGCTTCAAATTCGTTGTAGTTTTCTGTTGTGTAAGCTAGCAAATGGTTTGTTGCCCCCAAACACTTGGTAACTTCCTGCATTCGTTTTCTCATATTCATCTTCTTATAACGTTTTTTTGCATTTGCCGTTAACCACTAATGAAGAATGTGTGTTCTTGCAACTCTTCCTATGCACAGAGATTTTGGGTAAATCAAATATTTAAAGCCATGTATTTTGAGTTGAATATTCCCGTTGAGAGGATCATATAAGGATCAATAATTTGGGATATTACCAGTTTTTGAGAGAAATTTTCCCTTTCAGCTTTCAGATTCCTTGTATATCTTTATGACAATATCAAAGGAATCAATTCTCGTAGAACATGAATCTACCAACGAATTCTTTCATATAACAACCCTTTTTTATTGGTTTGGAAAAAGCAAAGTAAAGATTCTTACTTTACCCTACAGAGCAAAATTTTCTCCGCGAAGCTAAATAATCCCCACAGTAACCCTCCAACACAAATCTACGCTTAACTTTTATCACAAGAAAACGCAAACCCCAAATCCACAATATATACACATACCTACTCACAGGATTAACAAACCGAACATAAACCAAAATCTGATATGGCGGTCCAAACATTTCCCAACGAAATCGTCTTCTTCGATCTAGAAACAAACGTACCAAACAAAGCAGGGCAACATTTTCACATACTAGAGTTTGGGGCGATCATCGTATGTCCAAAAAAACTCGAGGAGCTAGAGAGCTTCACAACGCTTATACAACCTAAAGACTTGTCGGTGGTCTCAATAAGGTCGTCTAGGTCAGATGGGATCACCAGGGCTAAGGTTACGAACGCACCAAGTTTTGAAGACGTGGCTGAGAAAATCCATGGTTTGTTGAACGGTAGGATTTGGGCAGGTCATAACATTAGAAGATTTGATTGCGTTAGGATCAAAGAAGCTTTCGCTGAGATCGGTAAAGCTGCGCCTGAACCCTCAGGGATCATTGATTCTTTGGGGTTATTAAGTGACAAGTTTGGCAAAAGAGCTGGTAACATGAAGGTACCATTATCCAAGATTCTTTGTAAGCATTAGAAATCTTAGGAATTTATATATTGAAGGTCATTGTGCACTATTTTGTAGATGGCAAGTTTGGCTGCCTATTTTGGTCTTGGAGTTCAAAAGCACAGGTACCTAATCATATATGTTTGTATCTATTACTGTTACGTTTTCCTTAAGGTGAAATAACGCACATATGTCATATAATTGCAGGAGTCTCGATGATGTTCGAATGAATTTAGAGGTCCTCAAGCATTGTGCAACAGTGCTTTTCTTGGTATGTCGTATACTCATAATTCTTTTTTTTCTTTCAAGATTTTTATTTCAAATATACAAATTAACTCATTTGTATATGTGTTTATATATCACCTAAATATACAGGAATCTACACTTCCCAATCATTTGGAAGGAAAATGGCACACTTCTTCTAAGATTATGACAAGAAGTCGAAGGAATTACCAAATAGCCCAAAGGGCAATGCCTTACTCGAAGGGTAGTCTCGAGAAGGTAATTGTGTTTTTTTCCCCTCTCTTCAAATCATAAAGAATTTAAATTGCCGTTAAATTTTGTCTTTCTTTTAAATGTTTTTGTTTAATACAGATGACACAAAATGTGAAGAATCTGTTAAGCAAAGCTCAAGGCAATCAAACTCTCCAAAGCTTGATCAATCATTCTCATTCTTTGCTTAGATGATTACTGCATCCCTCCTAAATGTTAATTTTTTTATAAATAGTTTGAAGAATGAATTTAATTGTATATAATATTTATACCTTCATTGACTCTATTACCAAATAATTCAATTGATATTGTTTATATTTTGTCACTAACAACTTTTTATCTGATTTTTACCTCAAACTTTTATGAATACATCACATTGGTATTGTTTGTCATCTTTAAATATATTTTCTTTTGTCGTATTATCTACGACTTATTAATATTTCAACGTAATAGTTTTTAATATTTTTGTCGTATTTATTCATTTCTATTTAGTTTTGGATAAGCTCTTGATCTTATTTTATAATTAAATATTTCAACGTAAAAGTTTGTCCAACTTATAATCAGTTGTTTTTAATTTAATTTTGGATAAGTTTCTGATCAAATATTTAATTCTTATTCTGTTTAAATTGGAAACAGTTTATCTGTTATTAATGTGAAACGAAACAATGGATAAACTGTTCCCAATTGACAAAAATAATTGATTACTTTATTAATGTGAAACGAAACAAAGTTTGTCAAAAACAAATATGAAACGAAACAAATAAAATATATCTACGTTATTGGGAAGAAGAAAAAAAAATATCTACATAGTTGCAATTAAATTATATATTTTAATACAACTGTTATAATTAAGACAAAATATATATGTATATATATATATTTACTGCTTAATATGTTTTGTTTGTCGTATTATCTATTATTCGTTTGTGAATTTTATTTTGGATAGTAGTCTTTTCATTTACTTAAAATTAAATAATTCGAAACAAAATAGTTGGACATAATCAAGCGTACGAGAAACTTCCAGCACATCAACATCACCCTTTATACAAAATGATTTTTGAGTGAAAAAAAATGAATGTGAAACAAAGAGAAGTATGTGGCGTGGAGGAACACAGACAAAGAGTTTACAAAGGGAAACAAATTATCAATACACAAACGTACGTATGGCCACAACCATGCCTATCAAACTTTTTCAAAGCCATTCCATTTCCAAGGTGTGTCCAAAAACCATTTTTTTTTTTTTTCATCCTCCATAATTAGTTTTTGGATTCAGTTTTTGAAACTTCTTATGTCGACTAGAGCAAGAGCACTATATTTTTATGTAGTTTTTCAAAAATTAGCATTGCTGCAATGAATAGGTGATACGAGAGCCAAGATCACACGTTTAACCTTTAACTTACAAATCATCATAATTAACAACACAAAGATAAAAAGAGAATGATATAAATTCAACAGATAATAAGAGATCTTTTTTAACATGCCACACCCAAATCTGAATATAATGCAACATCTTTAAAAGAAATTGTATTACAAATCAGTTCATATTGGTCCACTAATGAAATGATTCATTGGAAGACCGATGTCTAGAATAATTTTCAAGGCATGTGCAAAAAGTTGGATTTTCTTTCCATCTAAACCTTTCAAATGACTAATCATTATTGAAATAGAAATGAAAGAATCCCGGTTACAAAAGGAAATCAAATTACATATTTTAGGCATCATATAAACTAGTGTAACTTGGAAAAGCTATAACAAATAATTTAAATTTTTAACAAATGTTTCAATTTGTGTTAAAATATTCAAATTTGAAAGTAAAATGTAACTGATATTTTCCTTATGACACATTGCTCGACCATAATCAATTAAATAATATATTCAGAATAACGTCTTTCTAAGACATGAAAAACACGTGAAACAGAGCAGTAGAAAAAGTGTGAAGATGTTTTACAGACAATGATAATCAGTGTTCTAGACTAAATCTTTTTGTTTCATATAGATTCATAGTTATCAATGTCTGGTTATGATACATTACTCAAATGTGAAATCACAAGTATGAATTAATATTATATTTAAGGTATTTTAAATTTCTTAGATATGTGTAAAAATATATTTAAAACACAAATCTTTAAAAAAAAAAAAAACATAG
>Ga0041059_1000687_pt1 | contig 26392 bp, 22 predicted proteins | sample AraColnosormetaG_FD_56232 | JGI IMG/M metagenome (GOLD analysis project Ga0041059, IMG submission 56232) | Arabidopsis roots microbial communities from North Carolina, USA - Col MF nosort | ecosystem: Host-associated > Plants > Roots > Unclassified | place: USA: North Carolina | collected... | reverse complement strand
CTTTTATACTGCAAAAAAAAAAAGAAAAAAAAAAGGAAAAATCTAGTGAATAGATGAATGAGGAATAATATCCACATATGACTATTTACAAACAACATAACCACCTTTTCGAGAAGAAAAAAAATGGTAAGAAAGGTGACAACTCACATACGAAACAGAAAGTTAAAACGTTATAATGTCATTAAGGGTAATGTTTAGACTGTAACTATAGAATGCAGAATATTACCTGTGAGCCATCAAGTAGTATTTTTCGTTGCTTTCCAGGTAATGCTGTATAGTATGTATCATAACCATGAGAAACAGATGGAAGAAAGCTTACCNAAAAAAAAAAAAAGGAATAACCTGAGATATAACTTGCCTTTGCTTGGTCGCTCTCATCTTCATTTTCAATCAAAGTTTCATCGTCGGTAGCATTTGACGTACGCGTTTCATCTGCCTCATTCTCAAATCGACTGGTCAACAATTTAGCCTCTTTTAACTTGGATCCAAGTTTCTGAAGGTACTTTTCAGTCTCTTTGAGTAGTTGCTTTACTCGATCTGACTTGGCATCCTACATATTCAGCAACATTCATATACACACCAGTATCAAAGGAGCAATATAAACCAAAAACTTCCATAGTCAGTTCCGAGACCAAACCTGCACCATTCGGAGATAACCCTCCACATCATTTATCTTTAACAAATTAATCTTCTCACGTTGAATTTTGTCAATCTTCTCACGGTGAAGTCGTTCCTTTCTTTTGTGGAACTCCTTTGCATATCTATTGAAACCCTTCAACCTTTCTCTCCTAACTTTAAACAAATCCTCTAGTTTTTCCCTAAAGCCAGGTTTTCAAACAAGGATTAAGTACGAAGCAGTATAAAAAATATCGTCTACTATTCGATGCACCTAATAAGAAGAATGAATTAGGTCAGAAAACTAATTGCACATACTTGTGAACTTCTAACCCTCCAAAGAACTCCTTCTGTCTCTCCCGAATTCTTCGTTGTCTCTCTTCCTTCATCTTCTGCTCATACTTTTCAAGCTGCTTAATTCTCCGGCCATGCTTATGTTTCTTATATGACTTTAGATGCTCAACATCAGTTGCAATAGGTTTGAAGAAGTTGTAAACGAACTCACTGATTCAACAAGTCAACAAAACAATAGCAGCTGAGAGGTGATACAACAGGTTGAATATGTGGATGCATATATTTTACACATATAACAAAATAGTTTGCATCCTCCGTAGTTTAACAAAGACAGAATATCTAGTTATATCAATACCCCAGCTCGACTTAGCATATAATAGATATAAGAAGGCGAAACATCTCCTTCCTAATATTTCTTAAGCAAATAACGTACAGCTACAAAAACAAAATATCTAGTTGCATCCGAGATATAATAAGGCGAAACATCTCCTTCCTGATATTTTTTAAGCAAATAACATACACCCACCTCCTCAATCGCCGTTGTAGATTTAACAGCTGAAGCTTTTTCAGTTCTATTACACTCTTGGTCTTTGCAGATATATCATCAGACAAACTCACAGATTCCTGCAGATTAGGGGTACATGAATCAGTATCCAGATCCAGAATATATAGTAATCACTAAGAACCTAATAAAGTAAGGACACAAGTACAGCTAGTTCCTTAGTGTTTCTGCAAATGTGAAGTACAACTAGTTCTTCAGTATAACGTCAAATGTGAAGGTCATTTCAAAAACATTACCCTAAGGCCAAAACAGCTAACTTCGCAGTTATTTACAATATGAAAATCGAAAAGAAGAACCCCACTACAGGAAGTTGTTTTTTAGTGAATTTTGTAAACTGAGCAAATAAGTGTTCCTTAATGGAAGACGAATACATAAAAGAGGTTACAAATGCTTGCCTAAATTCCAAGTACAACTTGCCATTATTTTATCTCACTGAGATCAAATTTAATATATTAGCTTGATCAAAATTGATTCCTGGGATCAGTCTGACAGGTTACAGTGGGTAGAGCTGAAGATGGAATAGCTAAACAATTTACTCAATCACAATGTCAGGCACTTCTATATCCAAAATCGGATACTTAAATATGATCATTGATCTGTTCCAATAACAAGATCAAGAACACGGAAAAGTAAGAACCACCACAAACAACAAGCAACAGCATAAAACGTTGACACCAGGAAAAATCAATCACTCGTGAAACAAAAGGTAACACCAATGAAAGAAAAGGCTAGAGAAAGACCTTCAACTCATTGAACCGTGAACCAATTGCCTGGTCGGCTTTCTGCTGTTTAAGGGACCAACTACGATCAACCAATAGTCTCTTATTCTGTCGACCCATAATCCATTTCTGTGACATGGTGTACTTAGGCGACGGTTGCAAATTACCTTCCTCTTCATCTGCTATGTGCCATATATCCATATTCGAAGAGTTATCAATCAAATTAGTTAACAATACTACACTCCAAAAGGGAAAGACCCATCAGTTAAAACAATCCCATCTAAGATAGTCACTAACCAGAAGAATGAAATTCGTCGAGTTGAACAGCAGAAGTTGAGAGGTCATTAGTTTTGATTACTCCAGTCCACCCCACCATCTCTGATGGTGTGTTTTTGGTCAAACCAGGAGAAAACGTTAGTTGAGAATGACTAACAGCAACCTGAGTTTGTGCTTGAGAGCTGGGAATTCTAGATGCTAGAAGCTTTTGCCCGTCAGAAAATACAGTATTTGCGAAACTTTTTTCCCCTAGTCTTGATCTCTCAGTTTCTTTGGATGAGAAGTCCATTTCATCCAATCTTCCAGTGGGATTGTCTGTTCTTGACAACAGTGCAGAGACGTCAGGAATGCCACCCAGATCACTGGACGTATGTGTTCTCCCTTTCGGATCAAACAATTCTCCGCGGAAACCATCTGTAATGAAGACCAATTATGATCCAAGGGAAAGCATGTAAAAAGTGGATTCGAAAGTAACTTCAGTGAGCACCAACATTACCTTCTTCGCGGAAAGTATTTCGAAGGGCAATCTCTACGTGAAGTTTCTTCGGTACCAAACCATTTCTACGAGATGAAAATCAACCAGAAATTTTTAGAGTTACAATTGCCGCACCAAAAGGAGTATACAGAGGCTAGGAGACTGTAAGGTACCTAAGAGCTAGAAACACAAGGCACTGGGCTCTGAGCTGCTTCAGTTGTTGCTCTCTAAAAGGTGAACCTGAAGGCAGGAATCCCTCTCCTGCAACATTATTTCCAGGTTCTTTATGAATTGCAGGCCTGATTGCTGTGGCTTCACTGCTCTGCCAGCCACACTGCCATAGAAAATAAGATCCCACATATAGAGGGGATGAGTTCCAACGAGGTATCTTGGTATGAAATAAAAGAGGAAAGGACATTTTGCAGAGCCTAAGTCAGACTATATGCAAGTAAGATTCAATACATCATATAGAAGGCAAAGTTTTAATCAAATCACGTTTTTGAAAAAGTGAATTTAGTGGCATCTAAGTTTTTTAGGTTAAAAAACAAAGAAAATCACCACGGGAAATGCAAGCATTTTTTTCATATTTCCAATACAGAAAACGAAAATAGATAAGAAAATAATACTTCTAAGGAGAGACAAATGTTTCGGAGAATAAGCCACCATGTGCCAGCATATATCTCTTTATACATTCTTAAGAAGTTATTGTGCATCAGATACGTGTAGCACAAAGTCCCAAAATATTTGAAATTGGCAGAGTCAGGGAGGCTCAAAATGATTTCATAAACCTAATGTTATGTACACAATATGTATATAATCTGGATGGATTCGGGAAACTTAGTGTTATGTACCTGTGGAGTCGTGAATGCATCTGAGGACAACCCAACATGCAAATTCCTAATGTCACCTGAGGTTTAATGGCAACAATTGTAGGGTGCTTCTTATATTCTAGATTAAAAAGGATATGCTTTGTTCTGTAAGAAACAATGTTGAAGCAAATATCCCTACCTGAATTACCGGGCATTTCTATTTTGCTTACTTCTCCAGTTTGATCATCAATCTTGTGGCTATCAAATATTTGAGAGTTATCCATATTCTGGTCCCATGAAAGTGATGATTCACCTCTCTTTCTCTTTCCACTCGACTTGACATCTCTTTGATTCATTGTCTCACTACGATTGTGAGGTTGAGAAATTCCAGACGTAGAATCCAAGTTGGATGGACTCTCACGATCAAATGATCTGTTACTTTGAGTTCCAGACCCTTGGTAAAAGGTTTGTGACGCACTGTTTGATCCACCAAGCTGCCTACCAGAAGTGAATGCATCGTATTTTGTCATCTCATTTTCAACTAGAGTTGCTTTACCCTCATTGCTAACTCCAACCGCTTGGGAAGACCCTGTATTCCACATTGATGCAAGAAGCTTAAGATAATAAATAAATAAATAAAAAAAACAATTGAAACACTCAACTGAAACAAAGGAGAGAGGATATACCAGCCAAATGTGCAGACCCAGAATCTTCCGTTTGGGTACCACCAGGATGAGGAAGACACGAGGACTTCAAAGCTTCAATGTCAAGACCGTGTTGATTGACTACAGTGTCCATGGCCCTGGGAGTTTTAGAAAGACTTTATCAGTAAAACAAAAGTGATAAATCTTTGAAAGCATGAGAAACAGCTTGACGCTGAAAGACCCAGAATAACTAGATTCTAAAGTCTTGAGTTAGATAAAGGCTAAAGCAACTGATTCAGTAAGAAGCAGCCCCCACGTCCTCACAGCGTAAGAAGATTATATCATCTCAACCTAATCAGTAATTCATTAACAAATAACCAGCGACGATATATAAGGAAAACAATACCTAGATATGACTTGATAGGGCATTGTGTTTTCCTTTCCACTGGTTTTCATGTGCTGCAATATCTAGAGTAATCGAAAGAATAAACAAAGTTAAAGCACAGGAATAAAGCTCAAAATTACAAAATAAAACATACACTGAGTGGTGAAGCCACATTACCACATAAAGTTTAGTTGCTAGCTTTGCAGGTTCATCTTTAGAATCTTGAATAAGTTTATGCAGAAACTTAGCTGCTTCCAACTCAATATTATGCGAAGAAGACGTCATCTTAACTTAAATTACACCATCACATAAGAATTCCCTGCATCACCACAAGCATGCAGATATTGATTACACAATTCAGAATAAAACAAGACTAATTCCAACCAATGTGCCCAAAAAAAAAAACTAAACTAAACTCTAGAGTCCATACTCCATACCAAACAAATAAAAGAAAATAGCCCAAGAGCAAGTAAATCATAAAGGAGGAAAATTTATGTACCTAAAAGCAAAACTAAAGCGAGAAGAACCTAACAAAAAAAAAAAACTCAGAGGTCCACAATTCATGTGATAAATCCACGGATACATACAAAATTGTAAAATTGGCTGATGGAGCTAAAAAATTCCCCAAATCGCAAGGCAAAGGAGAAGAATTCGCGAGTTACTCTAGTTAATGCAACTCACAAAACCCTAAATAGCTAAATAACGATCCATCAGTGTAGAAGGAGACGAAGAAGAACAAGAAGAAAGAGAGAGGGAGCTTTACAAATTAGAGATCCGGCTCGAGAAGACGAAGCAGAAGTGAAATTTCAGGTGAGAAACGTTGAGAGCTGACAAGTGAAGAAGCTATGCGTCGTCTCTGCGAAATGACTCTCCAAATGAAGAAATGTATAAAACTTATTTCAGACATTAATCAAGAGTTCTAAACGAGACCCCTTAATGGGCCTTGACCCATTACCATAAAGCCCAAATTGAAAAAGATAAGTTATATCACTAAAAGAGGGCGTGAAGAGATGGATTGATAGACACGGAAAAGAGAGAGAGATTTTGGGAGATTCGATTCGAAGATGTTCGATCTTCCAATTGATATGGAGGAGGAGGTGCTCTCTAGGGTTCCGGTGAAATCTCTGGGGAAACTGCGATTGACCTGCAAAAAGTGGAACACTATAACGAAAAGTGAGAGCTTTTTAAAGAAGAAACAGAGGAATGGAATTGAGGTGGTGATGATGATGGACTATAGAGTTTCCTTGATGAGCGTAGATCTACTCTCTCCGTCTATAGATCCTATAGGTAATCTCAATGCAGATGGAATCAAAATATCTAAAATCTTTCACTGCCAAGGGTTTATTCTTATGCATCAACAAGGACAGAGACAAAGACTCTTCTAGGGTTGTTGTTTGGAACCCTTATTTGGGACAAACAAGGTATATCGAATTACCTAGAAATTCTATCTACCACAAGTGCGTGAAGTACGCTCTCGGATACGAGAAAAAGAATCACAAAATCTTGAGATTCGTGAATGAGTACTTGGAGACCAGTAGGGACCGAATTCGTGAGCTTCAGATTTACAGTTTATACTCCAATTCATGGGAGGTCATTGATGATTTCACTCCAGACTGGTATATTTTGTACAAACACAGTGGCGTGTCTCTAAAGGGAAACACTTACTGGTATGCCCTAGAAGAGATCCCATTTCATGGTCTACCATCACTAGATCACCCTGATTTTCTACTATCCTTTGATTTCAAGATTTGAACCGCGTCTGCCTCTGCCTTTCCGAGCCGTATTTGGAGATACTGTGACGCTTGCTAGTGTTAGAGAAGAGCAGCTTGCGGTGCTGTTTCACCGGGCATCCGTCGTCGAGATATGGATTACTAATAAGATTGAGCCTAATGCAGTGTCGTGGAGCAACTTGTTATTTGCTGTTGATATGAAACCAGTCGCTGGTTTTTGGTTTCCTAATGTCGGTAGGAGTTTCTTCGTTGACGAGGAGAAGAAGGTCGCGGTTGTTCTTGATAAAGAGATAATAGACAAATGTCACCTTCCCGCTCGCAATATTGCTTACATCATTGGAAATAATGGAATCTTGAGTAAAGTGGATCTTGGCGAATCTAGAGACAAGTTTTGTTACCCACTTGTGTGCTCTTATGTTCCAAGCTCAGTGCAAATCCCAAACACACCCTAATCTCTTAATTTTGTTTTGTGGTGTTTACTTATCTCAGTTTTAGAGTATCTCTTACTATATAAGAGGTTCCAATGTAATCTTTCCGGTCCCAATTAAGATGAATGAGAATGAATTTGTTTTCTTTTTCTCTCTTAACAACCTTTTCTTGATTCGTTATTCCTCTAATAGTAAGACTGGATTCGTGAAAAAAATGTCGTTGTTTGTTGTTTAAGCATGTGATCTCAATTGCTATGATCTTAGAATATTATCATTTGACATTTAGAAGCGATGGAAACAAAGTAATATATAAGCATCAATCAGAATCGGTGAATATAAATCAAACAGCAAAATATATAACTATTTTTATTTCATAACATTACAACAAGCCACATGAAAAATAATAATTTGCAAACCATACAAAGAAAGAACGATATCAGAATGAAAACAAAAGAATATAATTCAAACAAAGTTTGATGGTCCTCCCAAGATTCATCATTTACCAATAATCTTTTCTCCTTGGTTCCCATGAACCGACATAACTACCTGCTGCGTCAAGAGCATCTAACTGTAGTTGATGTATTATCGCCATCTCTCTCATCTCTTTTTCAGCCTCCATTAATGACTTTATCCTTGAAGTCGATAATGAGCTTGATTCTCCTTCTTCTTCTCCTCCTTTTTTTGGCCCATTGTCTTCATTTGTCGTGCATGAATGAACATGTGTCCCATAGTCACATTCTTTGCAGTAATACACCCAAAGATTCTCCGACACATCTACTTCGCAAACATCACATATGAACACCACACCGTCCTTACGACCTTTGCATGGTGTGTTGTAAAGTAGAGTGAGTGGGTGTTCGTGATCTTCACGCTTCACGTTCTCGGGGACAAACGCACATCCCACGTGAACATGGTATTTGCACTCTGAGCAATGGTAAGTGAAAGCAGATCCATACTCACCGCACGCATCGCACGTGTAAGTGGATAGGCCATTCGGTGGAGAATGGAGCAAGGTCAAAGGGTGATTTGTGTGAGACTTGTGATGGATCTCACCGGGAAGGTCGAAACATGACTTGTGCAAGAAGTAATCGCACTCTGACTTTGTACACTTGAAAGCTTGCCCAATTAGATCATGTTCGCATCCGGAGCAAATGATCTCATCTTCTTCTTTGGAGTTGAAGACCCGCAACGGATGATTGTGACTCGGGTGTCTCACTGATGGACGGTTAGTTTTTCCTGAACCCATATTGTTCTTGATGGGATTTTGAGGCTTTGAGGGAGAATTGCAAACTATAATTATATATACCAAAAACTGAGGCTATTGACCAAGTTGTAGCTTAGATACATTTGGGAAACTATTTAACTAACATAGTATTAGTTTATAAAAGAGAGTTGACTTTGACATGGAGAAACATATATTGTAATTAACATCAAATTTTATATTGTTAGCAACATAGGTATTATATGTAGGGTTCTACTAGGTCAAAAATCAAAATCTCTCATACTCAATGCTTATCTTCTGCATATATACTCCATTGACTAGACTAGGTACGGGTTAATGCGGCTGACGTGACCAAGGAACTTTGTGGGGGATAATTCTATACGTTTAGGAAGGAATAATTCAAAGTTAAGGAAATTCTTGTAATTAGTAGTCATGAATATAGAAGTTGGACTTTGAGTACTTATTACGTTTTAAGAGGTAAATGCAAGTGCTCAGTTCCATGACAGTATTTTAATTTATTGACGTTTTACGGTAGCTTGTAGCATGTTAGAAAATGACGTGTATGTAAACTTAAACTAGTACTGTAAATTGCAGGTTAAGTATGGACAGAACTTGACTAATAAGATGTCCAAATCTATGTGCCTTTTAGGGCCGTTATGTGACTTTCCGAGTTGATGATATATGACCTTTGGGTTTGATTATGACTTTTTGGGTCGGATTGTGACCTTTTGAAGACAGTTATGACATACATGGTCAGATTGAGATCTTCATGGTCGACCAAGGTAAAATAGTAAAACTAATGTAGAAATAAAAATCGCTTGTTGATATATTGAAGTATAGGTTGAATTGAATTGTTCGTTGACATTGATTTTACATATGAGTAGATATGATGCCCATTCTCCGTATATGTACAACATTCGTTATTCATATTTTTCTTATGATGCAAGTGAAGAGTAGTTGTTTGAATTAGTCCATTCAAGACTATAATAATAGTATAAACTAAAATATTAATTTCATATAGATCAATAATTAAAGAAAGTTTCGTAATATGTTATTTGTTTAACTTACAAAAAATATATTTTTTTTTTTTTCAAAATTCTCAAAGCCCCCTCATAATTAATTACATGTAAGAATTTTGTTTTAACATTTTTCTGTTTCATTCCATACTATATATAGGAGATAAAAGAGCTACTAAAATAGTTATATCGTTACTCATTCATTTTCATTCACTAGAAAAATCTGGCTCTACTGGTTTTTGAATCGAAGACATCATACCAGAATCCGAACCACTACGCGTATATTTCCCACCATTCACTGCTAGCCTAGCCGTCGCAGCCTCAAACCTATAGTGAAACTCTTCTTTTGCCCTCAGCTCAGTCTTGTACTTCCTCTTCCTGTGCCGTCTCCAAGCAGCTTGTATAAAACAAGCCGCCCAAGTCCTCCATTGATGCGAATAAAACCGAAACTTATGTCTCAATTGCTTAGTATGTAGTCTTCTAAACTGTGAAGCCACAAATTGCAAATCTTCAGCTTTCAATGCAAAGGCTTCAACTTCACAAATGGCTTTAACGGTGCGTGTGGAAGACGGTAAGATCACAACGGGACGAGGATCTAGTGCCCATGTAAGCAACTCTTCCCCGCAGAAATCCCCTGGTCCTATGAGACAAGAGTTAAAGAACCCTGTTCTGCCTCCATTGGTTGTGTAGGAATCTAAATGGCCTCTAATGATGAAGAGCATTTCGTTAACCGGGTCGCCTTCTCTTACAAGAAACGTTCCTTCCGTGCATAATGCCGGTTTTAGTCTCTCGCAGATCGCGTCAAGCATTCTTTCGTCCATTTGATCGAACAATGGTACCTATTTCAAAGAACTCTTAGTAAAAGATTTCATCAAGTAGGTATATCAAGAATTGATAAAAACACAAAAGAGAGGCTTACTCGGCGAACAAGATCGAAACAGAGATGTCGTTTTATGTCTCTTCGAAGATCAAGAGGAAGACTTATCAATAAAGCTTCTTCATCGACTCCTCGTGTAGCTAGCCACTTGTATTGATCATATTTTCTAACGGCTTGTCTTAGCTCTGGTGGAAGTTGTCTATGATGCATCCATTGTTCTGTATCTGTCCTTCTTATCCTCCACTCTTCAAGTCTCATTGTTGTTGACTGTAAATAAGTCTGCATATTTCCAATAAGCAATGCAAACAGAACAAGCCCGAGAGTTGCTATGATGATGGCGAAAAGGATTTCGCCAGCGTAAGTGCTCGTGGCGAGGTTTTGTCCCAAAGAGCTAAAGAATATATAAAAACATGTTATGGATAACCTAATGGAGTTAAATCTGCAAAGAACTGTTTAATTCACCTGAGGTTCTTCAAGCCCCACCATAGACAGTAAAAGTACTTGTTTATAAACTTTGATGAAGTAACAGTTGATGTTACTGCATCTCCGAATATACCAAACTCGTAAAACTTGCTTGCTGGTTTGCATATTGTTGTTATATTGCTCCATTCAAACCAAGAGTTCCTCTGTGGATCTTCCAATCTTCTACACTCAAAGAATCTGTATTGACAAATCTGTTTCTCGATGTTGCAAGCATGTCTCCAACAAGCTTCTTGCCTCTCTACTGCTAGCAAATACCAACAAGCTCCTAAAACCTGGAAACAGTTATCTCCATTTTCAGTTTCTTTTCAAGAAAAAACAGAACAGACCTAATCTGCTACATTTAGTCTTACGATAGATACAGTAGACCCTATAGCTAAGAGTTGAGTAACTTACATGGCTTGCTAGCATATATAGCATAAGGTTGTAGGCAGCTCCTGCCCACGCGGTCTCGGTTACAACACCGGTGGCTTTAATGATCTGGCGAGATAGCGGGAATATTAAGAACATCCGTGGAACATACTGGAAAATGATGATGAATCTAAGAACATTCTTGGTGTTTGTCATTGGTGAGCCTCTTAGATTTGGGATTATGATCCAAATCAGAACCTGAAAACATAACAAACCAAGATTCTTAGAGAGTTGGAGAATCACATATATGAATCACTGAAGCTGAAGATATATATACCTGAGGTAAAGGTAAAGCAGCAACAAGATGAATCCAAAAGCTTTTATGAAGATATCTCCAAGCAATCTTTCTTGAATCAATCACAAGCTCACCTCTACCAAATACACGAGAAGGAGGCGCGATATAAGCTGTTCTAAAACGTATAAGAATCTGAGCGATGTAAAAAGCATCAGCCAAAGATCTTATAAGTGTAAGAACCACTTCAAGTCTAACTCCAATAGTGATACACGCTTCATTTCTCATGACCGGTAAGAAAAAAAACAAAGGGTCGACGAATAGAGAAACCAAACATGCTATGAGAAAAATCTTGTTCCATCTTCGTATCGTTTGTCCACGAGGATCGAGTATTTTGGTTTTTACTCTCTCAAGATCCTCAGAGAACACTCTTGAGAGTACTTTGGCTTTCAAGAACTTTCCTTTACTCATCATCTTCACATTATTTATTTGAGTTCCATTGATTTTGAACTTTAGCTTAACTCCAGATTCTCCTCCATGAACAACTTCTTGATCTTCTTGAAATCTATAACATAAAATTTTGGTTATATGTTTGATAAAAGAAGAGGAATATTAAAACAGAGGACAACAAGTCCTAATTACCTCACAGATCTTGAGTTACCATAACCCATGTCTTCTTCTTTATCAAATCCTCTGACTTCACGAGAAGTCCTCTGACTTTATCAATGAAGGAACCATTTAAGCCAACTTGGGAACATTAAATTTTCCAGAAGAAAAGGGAAGAAAGCGAAACCCATATTTGGATCAGACACGTGTGTTTGTAGACAACTGTACGAAAGATCAAATCCGCATAATAATATCAAGAAATGATTAGCAATAAGATTACAGAAGAGAAGCTTAAAGTATGATTTAAAGAGGAATTAGATGAGATGAATCTGGTTTATGGAAAAAAGTTTTAGTTGCTTAGACTACAAGCAAAAAAGCCGTAAAACCCTCCAACAGATAGAGAGATTACTTTTAGGGGAAATGTTCGATGTGAAAACAAAAAAAGGAAAGTTGAATATTAAGGCACCGACACAAGAACACCAACAAAAGAAGCTGTAAGAATAAGAAGTAGGACCAGAAAGAGACTATGTGTTGAGAGAAAAAGAACAAAAGAAAGAAAAATGTTAGAAAGAGATGCTAAAAAAGGTTTCTAGTGCAATGGTGTGTGTGTGGACAAAGTGGAACTTTTTTTGTACGGATCACATGATTTATACACTTTTAAAACGTAGCTACTGTGGTACTAATATAGTTGTTTACACATATGTAATTTATATAAAGTACAAAGCCAAATTATGATGATAAAAACAAGTTGTTGTTTTTTTTGGATGAAAAAAAATAGAATAAAGAAAGAAAGAGTTTGTCCATTTAAATATAAATCTGATTAATTTAAAATTTGTTTGTTGATTAATGTAATGAAATACACACCTCATGTTGAGAAACTGGCATTAAGATGAAGCCGAGATTGAAGGTTAATAGAATACAGCCAATTAGCCAAACCGATCGCGCGCAATTGAAGAAGGTGGAGAATCGATGAACCGAGATCAAGAACATACTCAAATTAGAAATGAACAAGGGAAATATTAGTGAATGTGAATGATCATATGTCTCCACTAGAACGGAATCCAGTATCATCTCAAGAATACTTATTAATGTAGAGATATAACAAAGGTAAAGATTAACGATTAGGAAAATTCACTTACAAGATCAAAAACATCAACCGATTCAAAAAATCTTCGGTTTGATATTTAGTCACTGGTAACTCAATGATTCGAAATCACACTTTAACAATATAGTGTTACAAAAAAAGCCAATCACTATAAAAGAAAAACATATCTCCTTCAATATTTGTGTATGTGTGTCAGTACATGGACATGTATACTAATAGTAGTAACATAGAGTTCAAAAATTAATAAGATGGTGGATTTGTAAGATCCAAGGAGTTGACTCGTTTTTTGGAATCCAGCCATGTGTTTGTACCAGTTCTTGCACGGACCACACTGCTTGACTTTCAAGTTTCTCTTAAATATTTAATTTGGTTCCAATTTTTACGAACTACTGATTAGTTTTACTTTGTTTGTTTCTTTCTAGATATACATCTTGTTTATAGAGCATTTTAGTCCACGCTAAAGTTAGGTTCCAGTTTCCCTCATGTTTTAGATGACTCTTTGTAAGTGTTGTGTTGGTGAATTGAATCAATCCCTAGGCCCTTGATACATACATGCATTTGATGATGTTTTAACTAATTTGTTCAAGTGTTATAGTATTTGCTTCGTCGCCTATAGCAAACCATATTTGTCTTCTATTCATTAAATCTATCCGAAACTACGTTTACGATAGTAATAATTTGGTCACAAATCTCGACGTATTTACTCATCGGATTAGATTGCTTTAATTGCACCACTGTATATTTCGTTAGATTATTCACATGTCATAAAAAATTTTTTAAAAAAATGCCAAACACCCCTCAAAATACGAAGACTATTTGCATATTATATTGAGATTTAAGCTATTACAATAGTATAAGATGAATCGGTCAATGTAGTCTCGAACTAGCAAAATGACAGATTTCAAAACTAAAATAAGTTGGATACACCTTCCACACTTGTTAATGTATAAAAAATCCATCAGTTTTGCATTTTAATTCGTTTCTACTGGAAACTCACATATTTATATATTGAAGATGAATTGCAAAGAAAATTCATTTTAGTAAACGTATACGATATTGTTCACTTCATCGAAATTTTATTATTCATGTCATTTCTCTAGTCATCGAAAAAATGTTTTGTCGCCTCTCTAATTTTTTTCTCTAGTTTTCGACCTTCTAAAACTCAGGACCGGCTATATGTACATACCCATATGTAATTGCAACAATGCAGTAAGAGTATAAAACTTTCCTCTGAAAATGCTTTTGATATTTTTCCTTATAATTCTTATTTGGTTCATTTTTATAGAGTAAAGAATAAATTAAGAGACAAAGCTTGGGTTGGCAATTAATGGACGGTTACATTTGGAATAAATGGGTTTGATTCGTCCAGTCTGTGGAACACACCATATGGGCTTTTCTTGATTGATCCCATCATCCCCCACCTTCTCTTTCTTCGATTATCCAACATGTTGATGTAATGATGTTACTATACTACCCAATTACTTTTCCTAAACATTTGTAAAATCAGTCACAATGTATAAACTTACCATATGGAACGACGACTCTCTTCGATCAAAGATTTTGGTTAACTTCAACTATCTTGAAAAATCTTTGCAAAAGATTGAAAATAGTTCGTTCAAACTTAATACCGTAGATTGTAGCCGGAAAATTTAGCATTTTGCTTATTCTCATAGGGCATGAAAACTTCTAGTCTTCTAAATTCTAATATTAAGTAATCAAGACTATAGAAAATAGTTCTTAGTATTAAAAACATATGAGCAAAACATATGATTATGTTGGATATAACATCTTTGAAATTTTCATACTTAGACTCGGTTTTTCCCAAACATGTGTGTAGGAATATATGATGTATCACCTCTATATCGTATTAAGTCCTCATTAGTGGAGAAGCAAAAGGCTGCATAGCCCATCAAGAGTCGATAAGGATACGCTCCTATTTACCTTCCAACTTAGAGTGGTTGAGGCGGAGAGAAGGATCTTGGCACTAAAAATAACTCAATCAAGTATTGTTCTAATCTCACAATGCTATTTACATATGATAGCTTGTTCTTTTACAAAACAAACTTACAAAGAAAATCATCAGTGACGTAAATTAATAAATCTTCATACAATTATTTTTACATGATTTAGAGGTATTCTAGCCTTTTAGTCGGTTTTGATGCAATATTTGCTATCTAAACTCTACTTTGCATAACATCTAATAATCCAAATTTTATGAATTATCCAAATGAAAAAATGAACATGCCCATTATGTATGTGTAATTGTGTATGCAAGGCCGGTTCCTAGAGTGTAGTGGTTGACACGAACTCTTTACAATACATAATGGCCATGCTCATTTCGATTTTTTTAACAATGAATCAATTCTGACTTAACCATTTTTTTCCAAATAAAAAAATATAGCAAATCTTGTGAATAATAACTCTTGTGTACATTTTGTTAAATATATTTATTAAAATTATCAATTAAAAGTCCTCTAGTTTAGAACAAATCTTGACACTCTCACTTGTAGTAAACTCTCAAGTCTCAACGCTTCACTCTCGTCAGAGTGAGCTTTTTATCTACACAGTGCGAAATGGCAGTTTTTGTTCTGTGCTTTTCTATCTACTTTTTAAATATGTGCAGATGGTTCAAGCAAGACCGGCTTCACATTCGGCAAGCAGAATGACTCGAACCGTGGCTCAGTCAGATCCACTGTTTCCTCTTCCTGTCCACTCTTGCTCCCTCCTCTTGACCATCCCACTTTGCTTTCTTTCTTCTTCTCGTTACTCTGCGAAAACAAATGTCGCCGATAGTAAGGGTCGATTGTTTCAAACGCTAATATACACGTTGTTTTCATGTAAAACATACCTGGAAAAGATAATTAATGGGGAAATTTCTACGTCTGGATGATGTGTCTGGTGTGATGGTTGAAAGAATCTGAACAACTTCTCTCATTGTTGGTCTACTTTCTGGATCCAAAAGCAAACACTCTTTAGCAAGATACGCCATTATCTGCATCTCTTCTTCCGCAAACTTCCCGTTTAGCCGCGGATCAGGCAGTTCCTCGATCACCCGCTTACTATCTTGTAACCGTGGCACAGCCTAACACACCACAGAACAAATAAGTTTCAGAGACTTGAAATTTGTTGGCTAAAGCTACAACTAAAGATTCATAAACCAGTGTTAATTACCCATATAACTAGGCTTTCTTCGCCTTTGTTGTTGCTTGGTTTCTGTATCGGTTTCCTTCCGGTTATAAGCTCGAGTAGAACAACACCAAAGCTGAAAACATCTGACATCTGTGAAGCACATCCTGCAATTGCGTATTCAGGTGCAAAGTAGCCAAATGTTCCTTGTAGTCCTGTGGTTGGAGAGCTTGAACCGCTTTGTAAACCATCGCTACTCAAACACTTAGCCATCCCAAGATCTGTTATCTGTAAAAATGTTATGTGCATTAAAACTTCAAATTTAGCCTCATTGAACACTGAAAATGTTTGTGTATACTTACTTTTGCATGCCAATTCTCATCAAGGAGAATATTTGTGGATTTCACATCTCGGTGTAAGATTCTTGGAGCGGCAGCTTCATGAAGATACTCAAGTCCTCTTGCAGCTCCAAGAGCGACAGAGATTCGGATGTTCCATGTCATTTTCTCCCCTAACTCTCCATCTAAGCAATCTCTTAGACTTCCATAAGACATGTACTCAAAAACCAGAAGCCTCTCTGCATGTTTGCCATGAAACTCCGAACAATATCCAATTAACGGTACCACATGGTAATGATGGAGTCTTGATAATAACTCTACCTGTGAGAACATTAATAAAGACATTGGATCAAATATGAATTCCAAATGAGAAGTAGGAGAAATGAGATTAGTACCTCTGTTGAGAATAGAGTGTCAGTGTCGTCTCCTTTAGGGGTATTTAGACGTTTGATCGCAGCGGTTTTACCGTCTTTGAGCTGTCCACGGTAAACACAACTACTTCCTCCATGTCCTATTACACTGTTACTTGAGAATTTATTGGTTGCTTGCTCTAATTCTGTGTATGAGAACTGAAAGATAGCTCCATGGATTGTTTCAGGTTTGCTCACACAAAACAAAGAAGCATTCTGAAAGAAGCAACCTGAAGAAAACAAAACAAAAACAAGTTCTTATTTCCTCTTCTGTTTAACGTATCAACTCAAAGAAAGTAAGAGGGTAAAAATGATTGACCTGCCACTGAGGAGCTGATGCTAATTTTCGATTGTGAAACCGAGCTTTTACGGTTTATTAAGTTAGCAGAGCTATGCCAGCTAGATTCTCTATCTGAAGAGACTGAAGGGGTTTGTCCAGAAAACTTGTCCTTTCTACAAATGTAACAAATCATAGAGGCAAGGAATGCTAGTGAAATGAGTACACCGCAGAAGAGTAGTATAACTATAACGAGTTTCCTCGATAAATATTGCTTCTTTGAAGATTTTGTAGCACCTGGAAACAAGTAAGTAGACCAACTTATGATATAATCGACTAAGTTTGCAGTAGAACAATGGATATAGTAAACTATACCAGCAGAGCAGTTGCATGAAGTGAAGCATGACGAATTTGAACCACCAATGGCTATAACCGGAAATCCATTTGCAGGACACAAACATACCCATTGATCTCTGTCTGCTAACAAAAGAGAGAGTCAAAAAGTTAGTTTTCTCTAGAATATTGAAAATTTTCTAGTTGGTAAAGAGAAAACGAACCTGGTCTGCAATTACATGATGTGGAACAGTTAGATTCCAGGATATCACTTCGATTGCCCGAAGAGAAACACGTACATGTATAGTTGCTTACACCTAACAAAGAAACGTCATCAATTTAAATGAAACTCACACCATGTTTTTATATATGTTGCTGAGTAGAAACTAACCTCCATAACATTGTTGAATTGATATGAGAACCAAAAGGATCGCAAGTGCGGTTTCCACTCTCATCTTCATTGCCAGCGAGTGGAGATTAGATAAAGACCTTCATGTCGAACTAAGCTCAACCTCCAAGAGTGCAAGAATCTAAAACCTGAAACAAGTTATGTTTAGATTAGACCAGATTACAAGTAGAGTAGAATTTTTATAGAATTCACAGGTAAAACTACAGTGTAATGTGAATGAATGAGTTGGTGAACAGACATCGAAAAGATTCTAACTCTGTTACACCCACTATGAACCAAAAACATTCTATGATTTGGTCAAGAGTCTCCAATTCTTAAAAGGGCCCAGAGTTAGAAGAGAAAACAAGAAACTCATAGCGATAGATATACGGTCCACATCAATCATTTAAAGATCCATTGTCACTCATCTGATTCTGCAAAATCTTTAGTTCCCTCTAAAGTTAGTTGGCTATGTTTTCACATACAGACAACAAACATCATAACACAACAACCAAAACACTAAAAGAACCAAACAAGAGAGCTAATATAGATTACATTACCCTGCAAAGTGGTGAAGTTGAAGTAAGAACTACAGAGTCAAGAAAAGGAAGTTGCAGACAAGAGGATATTAAAAAGAAGTAATGGAGCATCTTGAAGGATATTGATTACTAAAATAATGTGATTAAAGAAATGATTGAGTATAGGATTAGTCAAAGAATGGCAAATACAATAATAAATGGAATGAAAACAGACCAACCACCAATAGAAAGAAACGGGCATTGCAAATCTGAGAGTGACCTTTCAACCATTATAGTAATCAAAGAGGCAGAATCATTGAAAAGCTCTTAACTTTAAACTGTTTACTAATGGCAAAATCTTTATATTATAATCAAAACATCTTAAACTTTACCAAAATTGATAAATATTAGATTTTGTGAATCTTAACAAGAACTATATGATGATACTGTAACTTAGCTCACATGACTCTTTCTTTATGAACTTGACATTGTAGATTCTTGATCCAAAATTATAGACAAACCAAATTAGATAGAGCCAAAAAGGACTTTGCTTTTAAGGAAAAGCAAAACGTTGGTCGAAGCAAACTGTTGAAATTTGTTAGGACCCAGAATTTCCGGTGTCGGTTGTCAGGAACCGGTTTAAAACCCGGTTTTTGATTGTGGGACTCACAATTCCCGGTGTCGGTTGTCGGAAACCGGTTTAAAAAACCGGTTTTCGATTGTAGGACCTGTTTCCTCCACCATTGACCGAAAAAATCTAACTTTTTGATGGAAAGAATCATGTCCCACAAATTCAATGATGCTCTCTCCAAGTAAAAGGTGAAGTTTTTGGGGAACCCCATTTCATGATTTCTTCATACATGTAGGGAAATGAATTGAAAACGCATATTTAATGAGAAACCCACCTTAATATGAAGAAGCAACAATGTCGATTTTTGAGGATTTGGAGCTTGCTACAGCTTATAGTAGAACAGAGAGTACCAGCATTGGAGCTAAAACGCAAACGCGAAATGGAGCAAAACCGCGTTTGTAGTTGAGTTTCCAGCAAAGATAAAACTTTTTCCTTGAAGGAGAAACGAATCCCTTTCCACAGTCAAATCAGAATGAGAATTAAGAAATCTAAAACGCGAAATAAACAGAGGAGTCCACGCGACTGCGTTTGCGTTAGCGTTTGTGGTCGAGTGGAGTCACTAAACTAGTGAACTGATGTATCGAGGGGGGCGATTTTAAAAAGAGTTCATTTATTAGAGATCGGGGTATGTCACGTGCCACGTGGCGCTAAATTGATATCAGAGATTCGCTGCATGAAAAATATTTTCAAAACTCGAAGTAAGGAGAAAAAAAGTATTTTGAAAATTCCTATAGAGTAAAAATAACAGAATTATGTAAATAAATTTTGATTAAACTGCAAATTTGTGAAAAATATTTTAGTTAACTTACTTGATATTCTCCAAAAAATTAGTATTCGAAATGATCCTTCGTACAAGGCATTCTCAAATGTTTTAAAGGGCCTCTCGAACTTATATATTCCCTTAAGAGAAACTTCAAAAACTATATACTGATGTTATATACTCCCAAAGATTTGTCACTAGTCGTCATCTGAGAGATAGACCAAGCTACTGTTTGACTTCTTTTGTTGTTGCTTTTGTTGTTCTTGAGCCAACCTTGGATATGTTGATGGTGCAGCAGCAGAGTTGGGAGCTCGAGATGATCTTAAATGAGGTGCCATGGTCCTTCGCGCTATACCATGCACTGGTGGAGCAGAAGCTGGTTGATAAGAAGTTGGAGTATGGTTGGAGATTAAAGGCGGTGGTCTTGGCTGAGGTGTGTTGCAGGGCGGTGATTGCAGAGATATAGCTTTTGATGTGACTGAGGGTCGAGGATGGGGAGTTGAATTGATTTCTGTGTTTGATTGTTTTGCTGGTGGTTGAGATACTGGTTTTGGCTGAGGCGTTTTGCTGCGTGGTTGATGTAAAGGACGGGCTTCTGTTGTGACTGAGGGTCGAGGAAGGGCGGTTGAATTGATGATATCCGTCTTGGATTGTACTGCTGGTTGCTGAGATATTGGTTTTGGCTGAGGAGCCTTGCAGCTTGATTGATGTAAAGGAGGGGCTTCTGCTGTGACTAAGGGTCGAGGAAGGGCGGTTGAATTGATATCTGTGTTGGCTTGTACTAAAGCTTTCTGAGGTATTGGTCTTGGCTGAGGCGTGTTGCTGTGTGGTTGATGTAACAGACGAGCTTCTGCTGTGATTGAGGGTCGAGGAAGGGCGGTTGAAGTGATATTTGTGTTGGATTGTGCTAATGCTTGTTGTGGTATTGGTCTTGGCTGAGACGTGTTGCTGTGTGGTTGATGTAAAGGACGAGCTTCTGCTGTAACAGAGGGTCGAGGAAGGGCGGTTGATTGCATCTGTGTGTTTGATTCTACTGCTGCTTGCTGAGATATTGGACTTGGTTGAGGAGTGTTGCAGTGCGGGAGAGGAGCTGAAAGATTTGGAGGTGTAGCTTCCGCTGCTGTGACTGAGGGTCGAGGAGGAGCAGTTGAATTCATAGGTTCAGCTGCTGTGACTGAGGGTCGAGGAGGAGCAGCCGAATTCATAGGTTCAGCTGCTGTGACTGAGGGTCGAGGAGGAGCAGTTGAATTCATATGCCTGTTAGTTTGCACTGCTTGCTGCTGCTGCGTTGAATGTTGAGAGCTCCTGGGTGCTAAAAAAAGGGAAGAGAATTAGTGTCGCTGTTTAGCTCATTTGCTTTATCCAATTATACTCTTCAACTTTACCTCTTACGGTAGCAGTATCAGTGGCTGCACTCTTCACTGGACAAGTAGACTTGTAAGCATTCGCCAAGAGACTGTTCATAACAACCAAACTCCTTAACGCTTCATTCTTCTTCGCTTGAGCGTTATACGCAGCATCTACCTCTTGGGATTTCCTATCATACTCACTGCGTGCTTCCGCCATCTTCCTCTCGAGTTCAGCCTTCAACTCTAATGTCTGCTTACAAACAACGAGACAATGAGCAGAGAGGACAGGAAACCGAATAAAGATAGATTAACCAAGAATTAGAAAAAGACTAACCGTCTCTTCAAAGCTTTTCAGTAAGGTCCCTTGTTCTCTGCTCAGCTTCTCCAGCTCGTGGTCACATATGTCACTGAACGAAGATAAATGTAACCGAGGACTCTGTCCCATATGATTGTTGGGAAGAGACGTAACCGCTGATGCATTGACTGTTAATCTGCTATGTAAGACGTTAGGAGGCTGAACACCACCTTCAACGACATCCTCTGAATGGTTAACTACACAACGATCACAACATACAAAAATCTTAACATTCTAGCACACCAACTATAATTAAAGCATAGCGATCACTATCAATGGGCAGATCCTGACCTAAAGGAGTCGATGTAGAAGTCCAATGCTCCGCTGCTGTTGTGATATTTTGGACGGGAACTGACGAAGATGGTGGACAACCCGTACCTTGAGCTCTCTGTAGACGAAAAATCTAATTCGTAAGCACAATAAACGATCTGAAACCAACAAAGAGTAACAGTCGTTTTCAAGAAGCAGCAAGTAACCTGATCTGATCTAGCAGAACCTTGAATATCTAATATAGAGGCATGGTCTGGAAAACGACTCGAAAACTCTTGAACCAAAATGGCATCAGCATCATGACTTGTTCTATTACTTTCTTCTCTAATCAACGGCGCTTCCTCTACATTCAAAGGTAACTCTAAGGAAGCAGCTCCGGAAACTGAAACCGGTGGCATCACTGTGTCACAAACCATATCTTCAGTCAAAACCTCAGGTATATTTGCTGAAGACACCATTCCAGGCCCATCTAGTTGAGTACTACCCGATTTACTCTGCGCTTTTGGTAAAGAATCTGTAACTTCTTGAGTTTCCATTGGAACCATAACATCAAATTGCTTTCACCAGTGAAGAGGTTTAGCTACACATCATAACATATCTCAGTCTATTAGAGAAAACAAAACCAAGCTATTCAAATTTACAATCTTTGAAGAACACAAACACACTAATCACCGAGAAGTTGAAAATGAGAGTGACACTTTAACAATCATAGTAGCAAAACATAGAATCAACGAAATTAAAACCATATTATATATAAAAATCGTAACTTTATTCCCAAATTTCATATATGCTAGATTGTGAAGAACCATTTTTTTCAATTCGATTTTGAAATAAAAAAGATCCGTGAAAATAAAATTGCGAGTTATTGTTTGAGAATTGAAAGAGAAGAAAACCCAGAACCGAAAATAGACTTAACCCTACCTTAAAATGAAGAAACAAATGTCGGATTCAAGGTTCTTCTTCCTCGTCTACGTGAAGTCCAGGTTAAGAACAGTTAATAGAATCAAGAGACATGGAGTATTTAATTAAGCTGTGTTGGGCCACATTTATTAAGCTGTTTTGGGCCTTCGGCCCATACCTCAATTTCGATTGGGTTTGTTGATATAACATATACATATGTTTTTTTTATTTTTTGTTGTGTCAGTTTCGAACAGTGTTTGTTTTGTCATTCTCCCTCAACAACAATGCCCGTCAAGTGGTAAGCTTTGATCCAATTTCGTTTTCCAAAATCTCGATTTTTTTCGTTTCTGTTCTGATTACTCTTCCGATTCTTGTATTTGGGTTTTGTTTTTTTCTAGGGTTTTACATTGGCAACCAAACCAAGGATCAACAGTAAGCAGCCAAATCCTAAACGAAGCAACACAATGTGTAGAGAGCATCAATGGTGTGAAAGAAGGAAGATGGAAAGCAACACTCAACTATTACAAACCCATGTTAAAAGACCAAGCGAATCAATTGGAGTTTCCTCGTGATTTTCTAGGGATTTCACTTGCGGATCAGCCGAATAAGTACTATTTCATTATCAGGACGCAGAGGATTGTCTTGGAAGCTGATTCTTCGATTCAGTTGATTATGGAGAAGCTTCAGTCTTATAAATCTAAAGTGGCTCTTTACTTTGATGGGTTTCAGTATCAGCTTGGTGATTTTAGGTTGAGAGTTGGTAAAGTTGTTCCTACTCATTCTGAGAATGTTAGAGGCATTGTCATGGAGGTAAACAAAGTTTCCAGCTTTTTCTTGTTTAAGACAGATATGATGAACACTGAACAGTGGTGATTAATTTTAAAGATGAAAATCTTGTTTTTCTACAGATTTTTCTTGTTAAAAGAGTTTCTTGTAATATCTTTTAGTGATGATCCTTGATGCTGTTTATGATGTTAAGACAGATGATGAAAATTGAACATTGTTGATTGTTGACTATGCATCTACAAGTTTCTTTAGTCTTGTTTCGTGTAATCACAATGATGATGAAAAAATCCTTGTTTTCTTAAATCCCTATAGTCTCAATGCTAATCTAATCACCTAAAGGGTATATGGAGCTGTTCCCTTTTGGTGATTGTCTTGTTTCTTGTAATCTCAATTTTGAGTTTGTGTGTTGTTACTTGCAGGTGGAGTATCTTCCTATATCATCAATGGAAAAGGCACAAAAGGTGATGGAGGAGTTCTTGGAGATATGGAATGAAGCTCTGGCTAAAAGGTCGTTGCCGGGTAAGTTTGTGAACATAGATCTCAACTTTGGGGAGTTTGGACTTGGAGACATCTACACTCCACAACACACAGCTGTTCGTTACGCTCTCGTGATGGCTCACATGATTGCTACCGTTCAAGCTGTGAGAGGCTAAACCAAAACATAACTTAGTATTTCTAGGTAAAATTATGTGCTTTGCAATATTAGTGATTTCTTTCTTTGGTCATGTTTATCTATAAGAAGCATTGAGAAAAAATGAACTTATAAAAGACTTTGATAGAACAAGTTGCAAACTCCAGAAAAAACTTGAGATTATAGCAGATTGTGATTTGAATTTCGATTAATTGTGTAACTCATTCGCATATTTTTTCATTTAAACATGTCTATGTCATATGCTTTTAGTGACAGTACAAATAAATCGAAACAAAACTGAAGTTAAAACCATGAAAATGTAGAAAAGAGAATCTCTTGGTTTGTTTCTTCAACTCCACAAAGCAGAACAATTAGTGGGACTGAAAGAAATCACATTTGAAGAAGGATCATAACCCACCAAAAAATTGTTCTGCGCTCTGTTCCCAAAGACAGCAGGCATTGACGGATCATTACACCCAATAGCCAAACAAAAGATTCCTCCGGTAATCGTTTCGAGATACATATTATACTTATCCAAGACAAGATCCGCACCGCCAGAAAAATGCATTGTGATCACGGGAAAGATATCTATGGTGTCCGAGTAGTAGCAAAGCAAGTTGTCACTGCCCATGTCAGGTACTTTAACTGCTGTCACAACCTGTTCCACTGCCTCCCTCACTAGGTTGCAGTAGCTCATTGGAAAGTACGTGAGAGTGGTTCCTGAGTCTATAAAAATGTTCCCGTCTTCGGCATGAAACGGTGTCCCCAATGTCGCAATCAGGTTGTCCTCAACGCTGACCGCGTCTAGGTTTAGATAATAGAAAGGATTATCTTTCTTGATAAACATATCGGCTGCTACCGTTCCATCTCCTGCCACAATGGCATTTGTTCCAAAATTGATCTTACTAGTTCCTTGACCAGAAAAGCAGTAAGAGATAAGACCTGGGTAGGGTAAGTCCATCTGAGATATAAGCGACAAAGGTCCCATATTTAGACCAACAATGCCGGAAGAACTCGATGCAAACCCTGAGTACTGGAGGTTTGTGTTGTCGAGGCCACAACCAATTTTTGTTTCAGCCATCACAAAGGGCTCTCCTGAAGTGGAAGGTATCGTGACCGTCTCGGTTGCCAAGATTCCCTTGGAATAGGTTTTGTCCGCGTAGATAATCTCGTAATGACAAGAGTTTCCATTGCATCTTTGTTCTCTGAAGGTTGAAGATTTCGAAGGGTCGAATATAGGAGCGAATTGGCTGTAGCAGTTAGGACAAGGCATACATTGTGTCCATATGATGTCACTTCCCGTGTCTATCTCCGCTACGATCTCGAAAGGAGGAGTACCGACTTGTAGTTTCATTAGATAGATGCTGTAGTCATATAAAGTATCGGCGTAAGGTGATGCTCCTTGCAACTGATTTTTGGACAGCCGAGACGAAGATGAATTCGAACGACGCTGGATCAAGTCAATGGTGAAGCCGTGAGGTGATGAGGCAGTGGTCGTGAAGAGAAAACATGTAATGATTTGAAGAAAAAGAACGATCATTGTGGTTGCAAGAGACATTGATTGATATCGAGTAATATTTTTGGTTTTTCAGACACAATGTAATGTTCTTTATTAATTCATGCACATATTTATACATGTTAGACCTTTTGTCGTAATTGTTAATTTTTCCAAATTTGTCAACTTTGTTCAATTTTGTTATTGCCATTACGTCTTCTAACTTGGGGGAATTTTACATTTTGTTACTACTAAGTTTTATTTTTCTCTCTAGGTTTTACATTCTTTTATATTTACTTTTTGTATTAATGGAAATTAGATGATCACCTTGCTATAGCAAAATGTATAATTTCTTGGAAATTTTAGTATAAAGTTATTGTCGATGAACCTAAAGTACTATCTAATATTAATATATTTGATTTAACTTAAGTTAAATTTTTCACTACTTAATAATATCATCATTGGTGAGATACCCAAAGAATATTTCATTAATATAATATTATTTATTTCCAAAAACTTTATGTTAATTTTTCATTAATATATTTTAACATATCAAATTACATTGTAAATATATCGAATTGTATGAATTAGTCATATTTCTTTTTAGAAATAACAATAATAAAATCATGAATATTAATAATCTTAATCGTAATAGCAATAACTAATAATTGCTCATACGACACGACACACACATACAACTTAACAAACCAACACCCTGTGTAAGTCATACAAATCAGTAAATATGTATATATCACTTCATTCTAGCTTGGCCTTAATCCAACTCTGGAATAGAACTACAAAACCAATGTTTGAAGTGTAAATTTGACCATATGAGAGAGCTCGGTGGGAGGAGTTAATTATCACAACTTGTGGCTGCTAGGGCTCTAAAGAGGTTTGGAATATGAGACTTTACGTATTATAGGTTTCTTTCTGTTTTTC
>Ga0041059_1000686_pt1 | contig 26407 bp, 32 predicted proteins | sample AraColnosormetaG_FD_56232 | JGI IMG/M metagenome (GOLD analysis project Ga0041059, IMG submission 56232) | Arabidopsis roots microbial communities from North Carolina, USA - Col MF nosort | ecosystem: Host-associated > Plants > Roots > Unclassified | place: USA: North Carolina | collected... | reverse complement strand
GTTTTTTAGGTTTGTTTAAGGAATATGTATTATGTACCATGGTAGCTATTTATAACCATGGTTACATAAGGATTTGTGTAATATTGATGATACAAAAAGCGTTATTGAGAAACATTTTCGTGAGATGGTGATTAAAAACATAGCATCTTGATAAACTAATGGGGTGTATGTGTTTTTGGATGCGTGTGAATGAATGCATCTCTCTCTCTCAACAAGTCAGTGGGACAACTAAAACTTGTCGTCGTGTCGCATTGGCCAGCACACAATCCGTGAATTCTATTACAGTCATAATTGCTTCTCTTTTAATGCTGCTCATATGTGTACATCTTTATTTATATTTTGTGTTATAGATTAGATGCTTATACCATATATATGAAGATGTGATTAACATAGGTTGTTCAATCTGTATAAATTAAAACGATTTAATTCATACCAAAATTGAAAACCCCAATTGGTTAGTAATTATGTACTTCCCAAAAGGCCAAATCAAGTAAACAACACATTAGATATTATCAACATTTATTTGATTTTAAAATTTGTTAAAGGTTAACACAAGTGGATACTTCAATTATATCATTTTTTGGAAGAAAGACAAAACGGAGTTATTATATTTTTTTCCAAAACTTGGCTGGCTTCAGAAATCAGAATTTAGGTTTAATAAAGGCAGAAAAGGACTTGTGGCTGATCAATTGTGAATACTTAACTAACCATTAATTAACAATCAAATTCGAACCATTACACACAGACAGACGACAACTTTGACACGTGGCAAAACGTAATTGGGTTATTTTCGGGTGAAATGGATGATACGATGCAGCCAAGAACCAAATTTTCCCACAATTATTATTGTTCAGAAAAGAAAAGAAAAAACACTCAAATGAAAGATCTCACGTGCGGAACCAAACTATGACCTTTGTCTGACCATTGCGTTTCTCTCTCTCTCTCAATTGTTCTATGAACTTTTTTTGGTAATTCTCTCTATCCAGAAGTGGAGTTAGTAGTAAACGTTGGTCTTTGTTGTGGGTCTGAAAGTATTAGCGTCGCTGTTTCCAAGTAATCCTAAATCAGTTCACAAGAATCTGATTTGAACAGATTGTGATGTTCTGTTTTCTTTCTCTTTTTTCCTTTTAATTCTCGCAATATGCAAAAGTATGAGTCTTTTTACCCGAGAAAATAGCAGTTTTCCCGAGAAAATAAACCAGAGGTCCCTAAAGCTAAAGCTAAAACTAAAAGCTAAAGTAGTGTGGATTTTCTAGATGCCAAGTTTCGTTTTTTGAGCCTTTTAAGCTCTTTTCTGGATTTCGTTTTTCTCGTTTCGCTCTATTCTTCGCCGAGCAAGTAATCATTGCCGACAACCCCCAGAAAAATCGTAGATTTCTTCAATCGGCGATTTAAAAAATTTGAACTTTTTCTTTAAAAGCTTTGAGCTCTTTTTTCTTCGGATTATTTTCAAAATGGGTCTGTGTTATTCAGTAGATAGGACTACTGGGAAGGAACCTGGAGAAGCAAGCTCCACCGCCACTACGGCGGAGACTGTGGAGGAGAGATCAGGCTCCGGAAGATGGCGGCGGCCGAGAGATTTAAAGGGTGGCGGCGATATCGAAGGGATTCCACAGGTTTTGGGTCGTTTGGTTTCGAATGGTTCAAGTAAGATTGCATGTCTTTACACACAGCAAGGCAAGAAAGGGACTAACCAAGACGCCATGCTCGTCTTTGAGGTTCGTTTCTTTTATCTTTCCAAAAATTCATCTTTTTTGCAACCCATTTGGATTTTATCAATACTCAAGAGGACAATTTCAGGGTATTTTGGTGGAGAAATGTTGTTCAATGTATGAGGAAGCTACTTGATTTGTTTGGATGTGTTTTGTTACAGATCAAATGGATCTTCAGAACATGATTGCATTAATCTTTTGTTGCTAGTGCTTAGTAAGAGAGAGAGAAACTTGGAATGATTCATCACTTTTCTGGGACCATTACAAAGCTTAGTGCTTTGAAGATTGAGGTGGCTTTGTTTTGCCATTTGTGTTGTTCTTGTGCTGTCTTGAGTCTTTGACCTGTTTCTACAGGGACCACTAGTTACTTGACACTTAGATTCTATTTCTGCTTACTTCCTTTTGTGTTACATTCACATATCAAGACAAGTTTCTAACTTATGAAAACTACTTCACTTTCCAGAACTTTTGTTCGAGAGACGATACAGTGTTTTGTGGTGTATTCGATGGACATGGACCATTTGGTCATATGGTTGCCAAGAAAGTCCGAGATACATTGCCCTTCACACTCTTAACCCAGTTGAAAATGACCTCAGAGTCAGATCAAAGCAGCTTAGTTGGTGCCAATGGTTTTCAGATCAAATGTACAGAGGAAGAAGAAGTGCAGACAACTGAGTCTGAACAAGTGCAGAAAACTGAGTCTGTTACTACTATGGATGAGCAATGGTGTGAGTTAAATCCAAATGTGAACAACGATGAACTTCCGGAGATGTATCTGCCTCTTAAACATGCGATGCTCAAGTCTTGTCAGCAGATAGATAAAGAGCTGAAAATGCATCCAACTATTGATTGCTTCTGCAGCGGAACAACTTCAGTCACTTTGATCAAGCAGGTTCTCAGCTTAGATCTGCTTGTAACCAAAAGACCATCATCGATTGTATATTAATTGCTGTAATTGTTCATAATGATTTCTTTTAGGGTGAGGATTTGGTGGTTGGAAATATTGGTGACTCGAGAGCCGTTCTTGCCACAAGAGACGAAGACAATGCTTTGCTCGCTGTACAATTAACTATAGACTTAAAACCGGATTTGCCAGGTACTTTATTACAAACCATGATATTAAACTCTGAGAGAAGCCAGAGGCAAAAGTTTCTCAACTTTCGCTTTCTATGTGTACTGTCAGGTGAATCAGCGAGAATCCAGAAATGTAAAGGAAGAGTCTTTGCATTGCAAGACGAGCCTGAGGTAGCTCGTGTATGGTTACCAAACAGTGATTCACCTGGTTTAGCAATGGCTCGAGCTTTTGGAGACTTTTGTCTCAAAGATTACGGATTAATCTCTGTTCCAGATATCAACTATCGCCGCCTAACGGAACGAGACCAATTCATTATTCTTGCTAGCGACGGGGTAAATTAAATCTTCAGTTACTAGCCACTAAATTGCAAACATTTTCCAAATCTTTAGAGCTGAAAAATGTTGTGTTTTCTGAATTGTATTAAAGGTATGGGATGTGTTGTCGAACAAAGAAGCTGTTGATATCGTTGCCTCAGCTCCTAGTAGAAGCACAGCGGCTCGAGCTCTAGTGGACACAGCGGTACGATCATGGAGAATCAAGTACCCAACTTCCAAGAACGATGACTGTACAGTAGTCTGTCTCTTTCTACAAGATTCATCAGTAGCCATGGAAGTCTCAACCAATGTAAAGAAGGATTCACCCAAAGAAGAGTCTATAGAGAGTGTCACTAACAGCACAAGCAAGGAGGAGGATGAGATTGTCCCCGTTAAAGACGAGAAAATCCCTGAGAGTTGCGGGATTGAGTCGAAAATGATGACAATGACACTTGCGGAATGTATCTCGGTTGCACAAGATGATGAAGAGTGGTCTGCTTTGGAAGGATTGACGAGGGTTAACAGTCTCTTGAGCATTCCAAGGTTTTTATCTGGTGAGCTCAGATCAACTAGTTGGAGAAAATGGTTGTGACTTTTTTTTGACTTAAGTGATTCTAAGTTAATGCCGACAAAAACACTTCATATCACGATGTTCCAACTTTTTTTCTTCTTCTCTTGGAAGTGATTTGCAGATATATAATCTTTCTTGTTTAAATTAGTCTTTCAGACATGTGAGAGATTGGTCATGTTAGCTGTAGATAAAGATCATAGTGAATTGGATCTTTTCTTGGATACTCTCTGTCTTTATATTTAATTAACTCTTATTACTACATGTTAGACACTTGGAAATTGAAGGAAGTGGCTTTTACGTTTTAATTATTTATTTTTGTTTTTGGAGATGGTTGGGTTTTTGGGAACTTTTTTTTTTATGGGTTCCACTATATTCTCTGTCTATTCTCAGCATAATGATCAAAGAAGGTTGCTTTGATTACAAAACAGAGCTTAACGGTAACCTAAGTTTACATCATTAATTTTGTAGTGGCTATTTGAAAGAAATTATTTTCTCCTTATTTGGAGATGTAACACTCAAGTGCTTTAATAACTAAAGTGCTTTGAAAAAAAGACACATGAACCGTTAAATTGACTTCGAAGAGAAGGAAAATTGATTGAAACCAACTTTTCTTGGTGTCACTCGTGTTCCTATTGGCACAATTCTCAGTACACATTTTTTTTGATGAGACAATTATGAATCTTGTCTCATAAGGAAGCTACTTTAATCTGTTTCTTCTTTCTCTATGATTTCACTTAAATATCAAACTTCAAGAACTCATGTCTCTTGAGGAACAATATGGTGGGTTCCAACACCGTAACCGCTACATCGCGGTTGCTCTTGATCTGTTTTGCTTACTCATTCACTGTCTTCTCAATGATTTCATCAGTGACTGATCCTCGTGATGGTATGTGATGACTTATGTTTTTTCCTTGCGTTGAATACGTTCGTGGAAATGATTGTAATTTACTTGTTTTGTTGCCTTTTATTAGCGGCGGCTCTGCGTTCTTTGATGGATCAATGGGACAATACGCCGCCTAGTTGGGGAGGTTCTGATGATCCTTGTGGAACTCCTTGGGAAGGTGTATCTTGCAATAACTCCAGAATCACTGCTTTGTGAGTGTTCCTTAATCATTCACTCGTGTTTCTGTACACATGTGTGAAAAAGAACAAAAAATTAGAGCACTTCTCTTACTAATTTTGGTAACGTACTGAGCAAGCAAGTCTTTTGTGTTCAGGGGTTTGTCAACAATGGGTCTCAAAGGAAGACTTAGTGGAGATATTGGAGAACTAGCTGAACTAAGATCATTGTCAGTCTCTTTAGATGAATCATCGATGAATACAAGAGAAAAACATCTTCTTTTTTTTCTGACCTGAATTGGCGACTTTGTGTTGTTTCAGGGATCTTTCCTTTAATCGAGGACTAACAGGTTCACTTACTTCTCGGTTAGGAGACCTGCAAAAGCTAAATATCCTGTAAGAATCTCTCCCGCGCAAACAAGCTAAAAGTGATCTCGTAGTTCTTGTTCTTTCTCTTCCTTGTGTACATATCTAAACAGTTGTATTGGTCTTTTCAGTATTCTTGCTGGTTGTGGCTTCACTGGTACCATCCCAAATGAGCTTGGCTATCTCAAAGATCTATCTTTCTTGTAAGAAAATAGCATTTTGCAGTGTTTGATATTGTCCTCAAACCAACTCATGTTTGATGAGACTTGCCACTTTGGTTCCACCATGTTTTCTCAGGGCCTTGAACTCGAACAACTTCACGGGTAAAATCCCGGCGTCTCTAGGAAATCTCACTAAGGTTTATTGGCTGGATCTTGCGGATAATCAGTTGACAGGACCCATTCCAATTTCATCAGGCTCAAGTCCTGGTCTTGATCTTCTTTTGAAAGCCAAACACTTGTGAGTAATTTTATTTTCTCTGCAGACATCTTCTTCAGCTTCAAGTACCTTTCTTCTGATGCAAATGTTATAAAAACTGCAGTCATTTCAACAAGAATCAGCTCTCTGGGACCATTCCACCAAAACTTTTCAGCTCTGAGATGATACTGATCCATGTGTAAGTCAAATACACTTCTAATAATATTACATATTTGTCAAGCTTACGGTAACTCATCGCAACAGATTTATTTCAATATTAGATTATTCGATGGAAATCGATTCACAGGAAGCATACCTTCCACTTTAGGACTCATTCAGACACTAGAGGTTCTGTGAGTAACATATCATCACTATGTCCTTAGTTTCATGTATCTTCCCTATCTTCAAAAAGATATAACTCTTGTATTTGCAACAGTCGGCTTGACAGAAACACTTTGACCGGAAAAGTTCCAGAGAATCTCAGTAATCTCACAAACATCATTGAACTGTAAGTGTTGCCAGAGTTATGATATTACTATATAGATCATATTAGACATCACTTATGAATGTATACATCTTTTTTTCTGTCTCTCAGGAACTTAGCTCACAACAAGCTCGTTGGATCATTACCAGATTTGTCAGACATGAAGTCCATGAACTACGTGTAAATTTCTCACCAACAGAGAACGTCTTTATCTACATTTATGCGTTTGTGTTCTCTGATTAAATGTGATGTCTGTTACAGAGATCTCAGCAATAACTCATTTGATCCATCAGAGTCTCCTCTCTGGTTCTCAACCTTACCTTCACTGACCACACTGTAAGTGCTGCTCTGCTACAGTTTACAAATCAGAACATTCACATATGGGAGCTCTCTAAATATGTTACTATTTTCTTGTATTTAGTGTGATGGAATATGGATCTCTTCAAGGACCACTACCTAATAAGCTCTTTGGGTTCCCACAGCTTCAACAAGTGTAAGTTTCAGCTTTTAGTCTCCACTGAAATTTGGTTACAGCTTTAGACATCATCTAATTGCTGAATTGGATTTGCACAGGAGACTGAAGAAGAACGCATTCAATGGAACACTGAGCTTGGGAGACACAGTAGGTCCAGAGCTCCAACTTGTTGATCTACAAGACAACGACATATCCTCTGTAACACTAAGCTCTGGATATACCAATACATTAATGTACATAGCTTCTTTCTTCTTAAATGTTCAATCAAACTGTCTATATCAACCTATTAAAGAAGCTCTCTCTTGTTGCAGACTCGAAGGAAATCCTGTATGCACAACAGCTCTCTCCAACACAAACTACTGTCAGATTCAGCAGCAACAAGTCAAACGAATATACTCGACCAGTCTTGCTAACTGTGGAGGAAAGTCTTGTCCATTAGACCAAAAGGTCAGCCCTCAGAGCTGTGAATGCGCCTACCCTTATGAAGGCACACTCTACTTCCGAGGGCCTATGTTCAGAGACCTGTCCAATGTGAACACATACCATTCTTTGGAGATGAGCTTGTGGGTGAAATTAGGACTCACTCCAGGCTCGGTCTCTCTACAAAACCCTTTCTTCAACAATGATGATTATCTTCAGATACAGTTGGCACTTTTCCCACCTATGGGCAAGTATTTTAACAGAACTGAAGTTCAGAGAATTGGATTTGACTTGAGTAACCAAACATATAAACCTCCTCCTTTGTTTGGACCTTACTACTTCATTGCATCTCCCTACACATTCCCAGGTAACATTACATACGAAGCTTATACACCTTTTTGGAGTTAAACACATCGTCTAACAATCGAATAATTTTTGGCAGCTGATGGTAACGGACATTCCTTGAGCTCTCGGATGGTCACTGGGATAATAACTGGTTGCAGTGCTTTGGTCCTGTGCCTTGTTGCGTTAGGAATATACGCAATGTGGCAGAAGAGACGTGCAGAGCAAGCTATCGGTTTGAGTAGACCATTTGGTAAGTCCGATGTTCTAACAGGTGAAGTTATCTTAGAAACACTACCATTTTAGATTCTCTGAGGTTCACCTGAAAAAAAAGAAACTCTACATTAACTTACATGATAGATTTACTGTTAAGTAGAAGACTGACAATGATATTTTGATTCACTCAGTTTCATGGGCATCAAGTGGAAAAGACAGCGGTGGCGCACCGCAGCTGAAAGGGGCACGATGGTTCTCCTACGAAGAACTCAAGAAGATCACGAACAATTTCTCTGTGAGCAGTGAGCTGGGTTATGGAGGTTATGGAAAGGTGGGTTTTTGAAAGATCGATCTTGAAACTATCTAGGGCTTCACTTTCAGGGTTTGACAAGTAACGCTCCTCTGTTTCTCTCTGTAATCTCCGCAGGTGTATAAAGGAATGCTTCAAGATGGGCACATGGTGGCGATCAAAAGAGCACAACAAGGATCAACACAAGGAGGGCTCGAGTTCAAAACAGAGATTGAGTTGCTTTCTCGAGTTCATCACAAGAACCTAGTTGGGCTTGTCGGGTTCTGCTTCGAGCAAGGCGAGCAGATTCTAGTCTACGAATACATGTCCAACGGATCACTAAAAGATAGCTTAACCGGTACTGAAAAATCTGGCCTTTAGGTGCTCAATAAATCACAAACACAAAACTTGACCATTACGTATTGTTTTTAGGGCGATCCGGAATTACGCTGGATTGGAAAAGAAGGCTGAGAGTGGCTCTAGGATCGGCAAGAGGACTCGCATACCTCCATGAACTGGCGGATCCTCCGATCATCCACAGGGACGTGAAATCAACTAACATTCTTTTGGATGAGAATCTGACAGCCAAGGTTGCTGATTTTGGTTTGTCCAAGCTGGTTTCAGACTGCACCAAAGGCCATGTTTCAACACAAGTTAAAGGAACATTGGTAAGTTTTAGATAAATCAACGAGTCATATTGCTTTCAATTTTTAGGAACTTTTGTTTCTGATGATTCAATGGCAGGGATATTTGGACCCAGAGTACTACACAACACAGAAACTTACAGAGAAGAGTGATGTGTACAGCTTCGGTGTTGTAATGATGGAGCTGATCACAGCGAAACAGCCGATAGAGAAAGGCAAGTACATTGTTAGAGAGATCAAGCTTGTAATGAACAAGAGCGACGATGACTTCTACGGACTGAGAGATAAGATGGATCGTTCGTTAAGAGACGTCGGAACTCTGCCAGAGCTCGGCCGGTATATGGAACTAGCCCTGAAATGCGTAGATGAGACGGCAGATGAGAGGCCAACGATGAGTGAAGTGGTCAAGGAGATTGAGATTATCATCCAGAATAGTGGGGCGAGTAGTAGCTCCTCTGCATCTGCGTCGTCATCCGCTACAGATTTTGGTGAGAAGCTTTTGTACGGAGGTACTTTGAAGAAGAAAGAAGCAAGAGACGGAGATGGAGGCGGAGCGTTTGATTATAGTGGTGGCTACTCTGTTCCGACCAAAATTGAGCCCAAGTAAATATCAACATCTCTTGTGAGATTATTTGTCGTTACTTTTTGTATGAATGAATGGAAAAGTCATATTGATGAAAACTTGTGCGAGTATTGTTGACCTGAAACACTGTGAGGCTAGGCCCATTAGTAAATCGTGATTACTAAAAGAAAATCTTAGTAGTTGGGCCAAATAAATTAGAACTGTAAACTGTCCATGTATAGACGTCATTTGCCTTTTCAGCCCAAAAACGGTAGCGTATTAACATGAGCCACCACTGCCACTGGACATATACACATTTAGCCCATGTTTTTAGTAATCGTGTTTATTAGTAATTGGGCTCAAGTAAATCAGAGTAGTTGATATTATTAGGCCCATAAAAGCCCAAAACGGAAAGCCACCTGAGAAGCAGTGGGGACGCAGATTCCTATAAAAAGCAAAATGCGTCCTCGGAAAGGAAGAAGAAGAAGAAGTCTATCTCACGAGTTCCCGTTTCGTGAATTTCTCTCTCTCTGTGTGAACAAAGACGAAGAAGACGAAGTAACACTGATAGAAACCCTAGTTTTTTTTTTAAATCCGTCGAGGCGTAATGTCGTCGGAGCTGCAGATTTCGCCGGCGATTCACGACCCGCAAGGTCAAGAGAAGCAGCAGCAAGCCGCCGGAGTCGGGATTTTGCTTCAGATCATGATGCTTGTCCTCTCTTTTGTACTCGGTCATGTCCTTCGCCGTCATAAGTTCTATTATCTACCTGAAGCTAGTGCTTCTCTTCTAATTGGTTTGTCTTCTTCTTACTCCTCCTTTGCATTGCGATCGTCCTTTTCGTTTTCCATCGATTGTTTTGTTTGATTCCTTGTGAAATTTGTGGAATTGTAGGGCTGATCGTTGGTGGTTTAGCGAACATCTCGAACACGGAGACTAGCATAAGGTTCGTTGAACTTTTTCTCATCAGTTTTTTTAGTATTTTCTCAATTATTTATTACTATTTTTATGTCCTTTCCTCCATTGACCTGGAAACTCAAACGATTGTAAATTACTCACTGATTACATACACGAATACATGTTTATATGTGTGTAAGTGTTCTTCAATGCTAATCTATTTTGTTTCTTCTGCAGGACATGGTTCAATTTCCACGATGAGTTCTTCTTTCTGTTTCTGCTGCCTCCCATCATATTATATCCTTAAAATCGAGTTTGTATCTGCCTTTAGTTTTACTTACGCCTCTGTGTAACATAATCTTTTCAATGAATCTCAACTAGGCAACAAAATATGTTGTTTTCCTTGACGTACTTGTTTGCACCCAGTCAGGCTTCAGTTTACAACCTGTAAGTGCAGAGACCCTCATGTCTTTATTGCTTTTCTTGTTTTACCATCAAAGATCGCATCCTCGCTTTTAAGTTCTTGATGATGCTTACGTTGTTGTTGGGTTTTATGCAGAAACCTTTCTTCTCAAACTTTGGAGCCATTGTCACTTTTTCAGTGCTTGGAACTTTTGTAGCTTCCATGGTTACTGGATTGCTTGTGTAAGTATCTCTTTACTGTGAATGGCTAATGTTTGTTGACGGAAAAGGTTGCCTTTCCATTATTCATAATTTCTTTTTTCTTCTGAAGGTACCTTGGCGGTGTGATGTTTCTCATGTACAGACTTCCATTCGTCGAGTGTCTCATGTTTGGCTCTCTTATCTCAGCCACTGATCCTGTCACTGTATTGTCGATATTTCAGGTACTTTCTTTCACTGCTTTACGGGGATATCCACTATTTTTGAATAGTAGTAGTTTTCAACCGCTTCTTACTACTGTGTTTTTTTACAGGAACTTGGTTCAGATGTAAATTTGTATGCCCTGGTGTTTGGAGAATCAGTTTTAAATGATGCTGTAAGTAGTTTTTGCTAAGTGAATTCTGGTTCCTTATATGTATATATTAGGATGAAATTGTCACATTACTTATCAGGTCTTTCTCTTTCCTATGTTGCTTTTGGCAGATGGCGATATCTCTGTACAGGTCTGTTAGTAATTCAAAATAGGGTTTGAAACACGATAGTCAGATGGTAAGGTATTTTAACAAGGCTATAAACTGGGATGCAGGACAATGTCCTTGGTGAGAAGTCATTCCTCTGGACAGAATTTCTTTATGGTGATAGTCAGGTTTCTCGAAACGTTTGTCGGTTCAATGTCTGCAGGTTTGCTTTAATCATCTGCCTTACTTTTTATTTGTTCCTAATATTTCATGCATAGTTTGGCTCTTTCAACTTGAAATGGCATGGTAGTATTTGAGTTTGAGAATGCTGCTGATAAAATTCGACGTTATGATTCTTATGAACAAGTTTAACTAAATTTGACTTTTCAAGCTTCGCAAGATTTTCTTATGTCATTATGTATTCTTAGATTTGTGCTCTGTGCATTATTAAAAAAAAAATGTGCATCTGCAGGCGTTGGAGTTGGATTCACCTCTGCTCTCATATCCTTTTTGTGCTTTTAGATTCTTCTGAAACATTTCACTTCATTCCATACACATAGACGAGTTGTTAGCCTTAATGTAAAGCACCTATTCAAGTATGCAGGACTGGATGTTGACAAGTGAGTGACTGTAGTCTGTGTTTGAATTTCTTTATTTCGGGTTCTAATGGTCAGCAATGAAATATTTTATTCTGATGTACTCTCTCCTTCTTTCAGTCTACAGAACTTGGAGTGCTGTCTCTTCGTACTTTTTCCATATTTCTCGTAATAAAACTCTTCTCTTCTATACTAGCTATGTGTCAATATATTTCACTCTCATAGAAATTGTGCAGTTTGTTAACTTTTTTTCTTTGTGCCAGTTACATGCTTGCTGAAGGTCTCAGTCTATCTGGCATCGTATCGATTCTATTTACAGGGATTGTGAGTTGTCATTCAATTACATGAGTTCTATGTGCAATGATTTTCAGCCGAAAGTAAAGTAGTATAATGGAAACTGCCTGTGCCTTCCAGGTCATGAAACATTATACCTACTCAAACTTGTCTGCAAATTCTCAGCGATTTGTGTCTGCATTTTTCCATCTGATATCTTCACTGGCAGAGACATTTGTGTATGTATTTGATTCTTATTTTCTCATGCATATTAATAGTTGGTTTCTGTAATATGCGTCAATGACGTGACCTTCTAATTTCAAATGATCAAATTTGCAGGTTCATCTACATGGGTTTTGATATTGCCATGGAAAAGCATAGTTGGTCACACTTGGGATTCATATTTTTTTCTATTGTATCCTCTTACTCAAGTTTTACTGGATTGGAGTTGAATTATTTCCTTAGTTTATATGTTGTTCCTTAACTTTCTTTTCATCCTTGGTGACGAACCTCAGTTATTTATCGTAATTGCAAGGTATGCTTTTTGTTTCACTTTCATGACCTGTATAAGTACATATATTCATTTCCGAATAGAATTTTGTTTTATGCTGTCTGATAGTGTTTACTCTTTGGCATATTTGTCTTACTCAGGGCAGCTAATGTGTTTGGTTGTGGATATTTGGTCAATCTGGCACGACCTGCTCATAGGAAAATACCAATGACACATCAAAAAGCACTTTGGTACAGTGGTAAGATACTGCTCTGTGTTCCCTTGAGTAGTTATTGTTTCTATTCATCAGTAATAAATACAAAGATATGTGGATTTTGCATAGGACTTCGAGGTGCTATGGCATTTGCTCTTGCTCTGCAATCTGTTCACGATCTTCCAGAAGGACATGGTCAAACTATATTCACTGCAACTACAGCCATTGTTGTTCTGACGGTAATCCATCCTTCTTTAGGAACTAGAATTTGCTTTAAACTGAGTGTTCCGATCAAAGGTTTATGTTGCTGATAGCTGAGCCAAACTATATTGCTTGCAATGTGATCCTTGACGCTACTGGAAATGATTGCAGGTGTTGCTGATTGGAGGATCGACTGGTACAATGCTAGAAGCCCTAGAGGTTGTAGGTGATAGCCACGATACATCCTTAGGTGATGTAAGTCAACTGAATATAAATGGCCATTTACGTAGACTTCATGTCCTAGATGATCCCTCCTATTATAACGTGAATCTCGGTTTCTTGGTGTGGAAAACGAAATGATTGATATGTTTTTGTCAGGGATTTGAGGTGGTGAACAGTCGTTATATGACTAGTTATGATGATGAAGATACACCGCCAGGAAGTGGATTCAGGACAAAACTAAGAGAGTTCCATAAGAGGTAAATGACGCATTAACTCATGCCTCTCAACATTTTGTCGGCATTCAAACAGATGCATTCAAGTCTCTTTTAATAAACACAAGAATCCCATTTGTTTATTGTTTTGTTTGTATGCAGTGCGGCATCATTCACAGAACTAGATAGGAATTACCTAACACCGTTCTTCACAAGTAACAACGGAGATTATGATGATGAGGGTAACATGGAGCAACACCATGGTAACAACATAATTCTCTGATCTCTTGTTTCACTATTATTTTTGTTGTTATTCCGCACCCAAAACCATGAAATTTACAATTGGGGTTATTGCAGAAGAACGAATCCCATTTACTAGAAGAGGAAATCTAAATAACCGCGGCTAAGTTTCCGAGATGAGAAATCTAATAGTGTTTTTTCAGCGGCATATATATGTACATAAAACAAACTGGATGTATGGGAGGAGGTAGTGACAAAGGATTTGTTCTAAGCTAGGTTTCTCTATAATATGGTACTGTGTTGTTGGTGTAAACCTGAATGGATATTGTTAGGTTGAAACTAATTACATTCACACAAAGAAAGAAAAAAACTTGAAGAAGGCCATGGCTGGTTTATACTGAACCACGAATTTTGTTAGTTTTAAACTCTTAGGGAAAATGCTATAATGCCTTTTTTGTCTTGTAGTCGTGTTTGGTTTGAATTAAAAAAAAAATAGAGAACGTCACGGCACGCCAAAAGTGTGGACCTTGTTTATTCGCCGGAAGTAAGTAACCAAAAACGCTTCTAATCTTTCGTTTACAACAAATATCTCTCTCTCTCTCGCTCTCTCTCGCTCTCTCTTTCTTCTTCTTCATCTTCTTTCATGGCTGTTACTGGCTGGGCAATCACAATCTGAATTCTTTCTTCCTCCTTGTCTCTCTGATTTTCGCCGAGTTTTGGGGGCTCTTGTTGTTACACGATGAGTCTGGTGGTTGGTCAGTCTCTGGGTTTAACTCTAGTCGGTGATGGTCTTTCGTTACGCAATTCCAAAATAAATGTCGGAAAATCAAAGTTTTTCTCGGTAAATCGGAGGAGATTGGCGCGTGCGGCCCTGGTACAAGCTAGGCCTAAGGAAGACGGAGCGGCGGCAAGTCCTTCCCCATCGTCGAGACCGGCGTCAGTTGTGCAGTACCGACGAGCTGATCTCGCGGATGATCTTCAAGCCGAGGCACGAGCTTTGGGTCGTGCTATTGATGCTTCTATTTACTCTCCGGAGCTCATCGCCAGGAAACATGGCTCTCAGCCTTTCAAGGTTAGCTACTTGGTCACTTTTTGGAGTTTCAAGTTTTGTAAGTTACTGAGAGATGCAGCTCAATTTGGGACTTAGGCTTTGCGGAGAAGTTTGGAGATATTGGGAGCTTTGGGTGGTTTCGCTTTGAAATTGGGGATTGACCAGAAGCAGGGCAACTTAGAGAAGAACATGAAGAAGAGAGCAATCGAGCTCCGGCGGATCTTCACTCGTCTCGGACCTACTTTTGTTAAATTGGGTCAAGGTTTGTCCACCCGACCCGACCTCTGTCCACCCGATTACCTTGAAGAACTTGCAGAGCTTCAGGTTCTCCTCTTTCCTCTCTCTGCTTTACGTATATGTAATTAAGAATCTTCTGTTTGAAAATAGGTAAAGAGAACATCTCTAACTTTCTCTATATTATGTGCTTGAGTGTCTAAGTAGGATGCTTTGCCAACCTTCCCTGATGCAGAGGCATTTGCTTGCATTGAGAGAGAGTTGGATTTGTCGCTAGAGACCATTTTCTCGTCTGTATCTCCTGAGCCAATCGCAGCAGCTAGTCTTGGCCAGGTTTACAAAGCTCAGCTGAGGTATTCAGGTCAGGTTGTTGCTGTCAAAGTTCAACGCCCTGGGATCGAAGAAGCCATTGGCCTTGATTTTTACCTTATTAGAGGAGTTGGGAAACTCATTAACAAGTATGTAGACTTCATCACTACCGATGTCCTTACCCTTATCGATGAGTTCGCCTGCAGAGTTTATCAGGAGCTAAACTATGTCCAGGAGGCCCAAAATGCCAGAAGGTTTAAAAAATTGTATGCAGATAAAGCAGATGTTCTTGTGCCTGATATATTCTGGGATTACACGAGCCGCAAGGTGCTAACAATGGAATGGGTTGAGGGAACTAAACTGAATGAGCAACTTGCCATTGAGAGTCAGGGATTGAAGGTTCTGGATCTCGTGAATACAGGAATCCAGTGTAGCCTAAGGCAACTCTTGGAGTATGGCTTTTTCCATGCTGACCCTCATCCTGGTAATCTCTTGGCAACACCTGATGGAAAACTTGCCTTTCTAGACTTTGGCATGATGAGTGAGACACCAGAGGAAGCTAGATTTGCTATCATAGGCCATGTTGTCCATTTAGTGAACCGAGATTATGAAGCCATGGCACGAGATTACTATGCTCTGAAGTTCTTGTCCCCTGATGTGGATGTTACTCCTATCATACCAGCTCTCAGAGACTTCTTTGACGATGCACTTAATTATACCGTGAGCGAGCTCAATTTCAAAACTTTGGTTGATGGTCTAGGTGCTGTCTTCTACCAGTATCCATTTAATGTCCCGCCCTACTATGCTTTGATTTTGAGGTCGCTTACTGTGCTTGAAGGTTTGGCACTCTACGCAGATCCTAATTTCAAAGTACTAGCTGCTTCATACCCATATTTTGCCAAAAGGCTTCTCACTGATCCAAACCCGTATCTAAGAGATGCCCTTATCGAGCTACTATTCAAAGACGGAAAATTTAGGTGGAATAGACTCGAGAACCTTCTACAACAGGGAAGTAAAGATAGAGACTTCTCAGCAAAGGATGCTCTACAACCAGTTTTGAAGCTTTTGCTGGATCCAAATGGCGAAGAACTTCGATTGTTAGTAATTAAAGAAGCTGTACGAGTCAGTGAAGCAATTGCGCTGGGCACTGTTGTTGATACATACAATTCCCTTCCTGAGTTTCTGAGATCTCTTGTCTTCAATGGAAATGGGAATGGCCCTCTTACAATGAGTACCGCGGAACTTCAAAGTACGCTTGAGCTTCGGGATCAGGTCTCCAGAATCTGGGGCCTTCTTCAATCTTCAGAAAGCTTTGATCCTGCTATTTTGCAACCAATACTACAGGTGACTTCATTGATCTTGTGCACTGAGACTGGTACATAACATAAAATTGATTGATGAGCTAAACTCTTATATTTTTAAAATCAGGTGTTACAACAACCAGAGGCACGAAGACTTGGAGGACGTGTTGCAGGCGGTGTAGGCCAACGTCTTGCAGCTCGGTTTCTGCAACAACTTCTTCGAGCCACAACACCATCTTCTGCACCATCCCCATAGGTCCTCTTTTCTTCTCAGTGAAATGGTAAATTGTATATTAAGGCGAGACACTCGCAAACCACAGAATTGTTTCATGTTACAGTAATATAGTATCATTCTTTCTCTTTGTATTGTACTAGTGAAAAAGGACCAAAGTATAACCAATGAGAAATACCTCCAAAAAATAGGCATTTAATTTGCAAAATTGTGGGATTTAACAGTTTGATACACAGTTGAGCAATGTACAGTCCAAAAACTCAAGTGCTCATCCTTTTTAATGCTGGAGGGAAGGGCTCTATGTAAGTTTCTCGTTTCTGATTCGCTGCTTCGAGCTCGAGCTTGTCCCTTTTATTGTTCATCAAGAGAAGCAAAAACAACGCAACTTGTTGAGCTCCTAGTTCTCTCTTAAAACCTTCATGCTAGAGAACCTACTTTCACTTGAAGACATAATCCAGAATCAACATGATTACTCCATTAGGAAAACAATGAAAAAGCAAATGCATACAAATTTACATTTATCCAGATAATACGAAAAACTGCTTCTACACCGCATCTTCAGTTACAATGACATCGAGCACAACAAAATCAGAGGAGATAGCAGCCAATGAATAAGAATTAAAATTGATAAATTTATGATCAGCATGCCATCGAAGGCTTATTTATGCTGTTGGACATTTTGTGGGCCTATAAGTATCTGAAAACTAAGCTTCTTCTAGCCCAATGGGCAGTATAAAGTCTGCCCAGATGTGACGCGCGTTGTTGTGCAGCTGTGAAATCTAAGTTTTTTACCCACTCTCACAATGAGCGCGTCGACGCCACCTCCCCGAAATCCCTGGACTATACGAAAATTGCTGTTTTCGCTAAAATAAATAAACTGGGGCGCGTGATGGGTATTTTCACTTTGAAGAAAAAGAAGTTAAGTCTTTCGGGCCTATTTTATGGAGCCCATGTCTGTTTTATCTGTGGTTAAATTTTTATGATAAAATAACAAGCCCATAAACAATTAACCTGGTTATTTCGTATACGCTATTTTTGTCACAATACGTTATTTTTCCGTATACAAAAACATTAAAAATTTATAAACATCAAATGAACCAATATATTGAGAATCATGACGCGCGACTTTTGTTTACAACTTTTTATTTGACAGTATTGAAATAATGTTACCAGAAAACTTTATTTAATCTTTAACTTCGACCCAAACCTATAGGTCTTTTTAAGAAAATATGAATCTATTTATTTGGTTATAACAATTTCGAGTTGTGAAATACAACAAAGCAAAAAAGTTTCTATTACTTTTGTTAAGAAAAAATTTCTAGTTAAATTGATTTTGAAACAATTAGAGATGTTTAATTCATATTCTAATCCGGAATCAAACAATGAAATCACCCCAAAGGAGGTGATTGCCAATGCTCCCCATCATAAGCAGCGCCTACAGAGCTAAAAGGCCAAGTGGCTAACCTTACAGAATGTGACTGAGATCAATTTTTCCACACAATAAAAAAATTGATGGTCACTTTATAAAAAAATGATTGCCATCTTGACCATTATGTCTCTGCATTGTCCAAGCCACTAGTTCTCTTTATTGAACCAAGTAGGAGCCATACCATATATAGACAAATGTCAACTTAGTTTACAATTCGTGGTTGATACGAAGGTAATACAGATTATGTACTTCTGAGGGTTTCTTACACGCAGTGGTATTCTTCTTTGCCTCACAGACACGAATCAATCGATAGAAGGAATAGAAAACAACCATTAAGCACAGAGGATAGGCTGAGAGAAAAGGATGAGCTTTCACAAGTTGCCACCACATTGGCATTACAGGTACTTAACCAGCAGCCAAATTACAAGAGCAAGACCAACGATTCCAAGCACAGACAAGAGCATAGACATGCATGAGCAACCACTTTTCATGCTCTTGTTCATCAAGGCAAGGCTCTTTTGAACACGCTGCAATCATCAAGAAACACAAACAGGCTACATCAAATCCAAGACGAGATGTGAATCACATTAAACTAAAAAATTATTGCTTTTTATGATAAAAAAAAAAAGCAACGACCGAGAGATTCTTAGACATAATAGACCAGTATATTGTTAAAATCACTTGCTTGCCTTCCTATTGTTCTTTAGCTTATCAATGGACCAGCTTAAGCTAGTGACTAATGAGACTAATTTGTTCGAAGCATATACTTACCCGTAAGCGAGAGTCAGTGATATCCACATCGTAATCTAAGTCATCCTGCATGGAAGAAAGTCCCATTTCGTTAGAATAAGAAATCAAAATCAACAAGAAAAGCAATGAACAACAGCGGAGACATACAATAAGCCTTGTCTGCAGGGTGAGCTCCTCGTTAACAGCGAGAGCAATGTGTTTGGTACTCATGACTGTTTCCTCCAACTTCTCAAGTCCCTCGTCTTGTTCTACTCATGGAAATAAAATACAATCAAAGAGAAATTAATACAGACGCCAAGATCATTACTATGGTCCTAGAACAGTGTTACATACCACATCTTACCTCTCATAACTTGCCGTTGAAATACAACAATTCCTTGGTTGTCCATGCCAGAGACTCTATTTATCGCATCATCCGGCTTTAAATCTGTTCCAAACAAGCTGTCTCTGTTTGCAAAGTTTGACATATTCAAAGCAGAGGCCACCTGATTTGTTTTTGATCTCAAATTCCCAACCATATCCTTGCGACGATTCATCTCTTTCTCCGAACTGTTTATCAGCAAATTGCATACACATAAACCATAATTACATAGTTCAAGACCAACATGAAACTTAGCGTTGTCTAACATGAGGAGTTTGAACAGGCAACCAGAATCAGAATGGCTTACACATGCTGCTTGCCAGGAACCTTGACAAGAAGGGATTGCAGACTGTCTAATCGAGTCCCCAAAATGGTGATCTTTCTTCGAATTGCAGAGGCACGACGTTGAGCATCAGGCCCGGTTAACCCGGAGGCATTCCTTTCAGACATCATGCCATTAATATCCTCAGAGAGTTTCAAAGCCTCATTGTACTCTCTCATCCATGGATCCGAAGAAGAGGCCATTGACCTGAAAACAAGTACCTAACTAATTAAAACACAGCAATACTTATCTTCTACATAAAGATCATGTAAAGAGAATCACAAGTAGCTCAAAGAAGTATTTGATCATGAAAAAAACTAGTAGCTTCAACAACGAAACTCTTGTGACCCAATGAAAATCTCGTACATGATGAACAAGAATCTTAACACAATTACCATAGACCGTGTAAAGAGCTTTTCACAAAAAGGCAACAAATTTAGAAGCTTTTAGTAGCGAGTCACAATGATATGAAAACAAAATGAAAATAGCAGTGAATAAAATCAATTTCAGATGGAAAAATTAGGTATCAGCATAGACACAAAATCTTCGGCCATCATCCGAAAATTCAGGTGGAAAAATAAAAACTTTACTGTTGCGTAGAAAAAAAAATGAGACGGCGGAAGCAGAAACTAGAGTCGAAAAGAATCAGCCACTGAGACCCAAAATCTGCGATACCCATTATTTATAAATTCATAATCAGGGAAAATCGGAAAGATTTCGCGCCAGGAAAAACACCCCAAATCAAAGAAGCGACGGAATTGACCTAAATTTACATGGTGAAAGGAATCGAAAAGCTTACCCTTTAGACTATATGCACCGCGATTTGTGATTGTGGCGGGTCTTCTTCTACTTTGAAGATCGAAACGCGATCGTCGTGCTGACTTTGCAGGCACGAAAATAATGATTAGTCCAAAATCTGTAACGCAACCAACAACAACGCCAACGAAGATTTTAATTTATTTGAAGAATGAATTCAGATTTTATACCAGCTGTATCAAACGACTACGTTTTCCTATCTTTGTTGACGGCTCGTTGAAGATGCCTGGATTTAATACTGATTATATAAAGTTAGGGTTGAGATGACATAACAGAAATAAATTATGGGTTCAAAAGTATAAACACATAAACAATAATAATAGGTTTATTCATCTTTGGGCTTCCTAAATTAAATGGGTCGTCATAAAAAGGGTAATACTTTTAAGGCCCATTTAATATACTCATGAAACGACGCCGTGCACAAGATTGGTCTAGTTGGCATCTACCTACCTTTTTGGTATTCATCCTCAATATGCAATTTATCCATCAACAATGAACACTTGTAATTAATTTAAATGAAATCTCTTAGATTGTTTGGCTAATATAAATTTTCATAAAATGTTTTATATAATAAATACCCGAAAAATGGTAGTATTTAATTTCCCTCCTTGTTATAAAATAGCCAGGTGATTCAGTAATTCACCTGAACCAAACGGTGTACAACACATATATATATATTGTATACTAAAGGTAATTGCGTATCACTTTGAATTTTATACGTACACTTAATTAGCCATAATGGGGATTCTAAAATAAGATTATAAGTTTCAGAACATGTTGGTATCTCTATATGATTAAACGCTCATTAATAAGGGGTTTAATGCATGACGTCTTCGTGAAGGCAACGGCACATCTCAATAAGATAATATTGGGCCAACAGAAACTTGTAAGTTTCATAAATTGTTTTACGAAGAGATTATTTACCGTGAGAATCCAATGTTTTTATGTGTTTCGTGTATCTTACATGGAATTTAGGAAATTAAAAGTTACCATTCATATCATATTCGTTTTTATCTTTAATAGTTTTATGTAATTCGTTTGGGGAAAAAAGTGAGAAGAAGATAAATTTTGAGGCGAATCTCAAGAAGAGAGAGTGAAGTCAAACGAGGGACCTTGAATTGTGGATTTGGTGTTGGACCATCACGTGCTCTCCTCCACGGCCTTTCAGGATTTTGCTTCTTCTACCGCACGTGCCACACTCCTCCTCCTACGTACCGGTTTCCATTATTGCTTTTTTCTTCTTTGCATTCCAATTCTTCTTCTTATTCTTTTTGTCAAAGGCTCTAAAGTCTCTATATCTATTTGTTCGTTTAGTGAACTTTTTTATTTATATCAAATGGATTATTTCATAAACTTGTAAGAGTTATATTTCAGGAAATCATATCCACAGTTTTGAAGATCGATCCCCCATGCCTTTTTATATATACAAATTCAGTTATGATTGTTTGACGCAACTGCAGATAAATCATGTGTATACACATTATAGGGAAACATTAATAGTAATCCTGCTATTTGCAGAACCTTAAGAACGTCTGTGAACTGAACGTACGTTATTATGTATTAATATTTCAACTTTAAAGTTTAAACTAAAAAAAAATTAGCAGAAGAAAATTACATGAAAATTGTCTTACAAAATGTTAAGAAAAAAAAACGCTAGTGGAAATGCGCCAATATTACTTGCACGTTCAATCATATAGTATAATTAGCTGTTCATTTAAATCCCATAGTTTCTCTAACGTTTTTTTTTTTTTTGATGAACACTCTAACGTTATTCATATAACTAATATGGTAAGTAAGGAGCAAATATGGAACTTTAAGGATTAAGATCATTTGTAGAAAATCTTATTTCTAAATTTCCAACGAAACTGCACTGAAATTGATGCATTAAAAAAGTAAGTGGGAGCATAATTCAAGGTACGATACATCATTTTTCTTCCCAACATTTGACTGCAATTTTGAGGGCATAGAAGCTTCAATTCCTGTTTTGTTTTGTCCTTGGGATACATAAACCAGATCTTGTATTATATTATATTTACCATGTACTATATAGTATTCGAAGTTCATTCTCATTAATCGATTCCTACTTGTTTTCAAAGCAAATTAGTCAGCCTTACTATATAACAGCTGTAATCCATAGTGATTACTGATTAGTATAGTTAATCCTCATAATCATACTTACGTCACAGTAGAAAATAATAATATTGTAGCTATCTAATACGTAATATATACACAATTCTCTTCTTCTTTTTTTTTGTCAAAGATAGTATACACAATTCTTTAGATGTATATCTAGGTATTTATACTCGATGATTTGTACAAATATGTAAATCGAAGAACTTGATATTAATTAGAAACAAAAAACGAAACATAGTGTCGAAGAAAAAGATTATTTTCGGCACAACATCATGCACAATCTTCATTCGCTATAGACCTTCTAAGCCCTAGCTAGGCACAACATTGGACATGGAACGGTGAATCTTCAAAATTATTTGCAGATCACCATGTAAGAGAGATACATATATATAGTCTAGATAGGAATGATCTGATCATCTTAGCTGATGTTTATACCAATATGAATAGGTTTATATATGTGGCAAGAAAAATTATTTAATGGAAACTGCCTATACATATTAAAGTATTTCTCATATATTTCTGTGACCAGCTTTGGTTTATTAAATTTAATACAAAATAATAGTGGCACTGATCCATAGAAGCCAAGCTTCTCTATCTTTCTCTTTCCACACTTTCTTTCTATCTCAAAGAAGAAGAAAGAGAGAGAGAGAGAGATAGAAACCCTAAACATCGTGCCCTTGAAGCTAAGATATCTTCAGCTTTGTAGAAATTCATTTTGCTTACTTCATTGCGCTCTCTCTCTTTCATTGTCTTCTACCTCTTGCCTCTAACAGAAGCAATACTTTCCGGCCTCCAAGGTTCGTTTCTTTCCTCATCCATCTTATATCTTTCATTGTCGTCATCATCATCTGCATCTACATATATATACACACACGCACTCCCTCACACTTCCTCATATATATCATGTGTACTTTTCGTCTTAAACATCTCTCTATTTTCATTTCTTTTCTTTGATTACTTAAGAACATGACTAAGTCTCTATCATTAAACCTCTCTTGTTTAAGAAGCAGACAAAGATCGTTCAGTTTGCAGCACCTTCATGTTTCTCTTGGACATTCAGGTTTTACTTATGTGGGTATATGTAATAGAAGATTCATCTTTTGTTTTAAAATTAAAGGTTAATAAGTTGGAGCCTTTGTTCTTCGTGACTATATGCATGCATTTGGTAAACCTAGGGTTTTGATTTTTAGATCTAATATAACCCAAACCCCAATTAACACCTTGAGATTATTGGATACATACTTGCATGGTCAAACCCATTCATTTCTCAATTTGTTAAAACTTAAAACCTTCAATATAATGTGTGTTTCTTTCTTTGGGGTTAATTAATATTTCATTAGGGCAAAGGTCGAAAAGAAAGCGTCAAAGTTTGCTTAAAGAAGAGTAAGGATAATGGAGATAGGGTCGTCATCCACGGTGGCTGGCGGAGGACAGCTTTCGGTGCCTCCGGGATTCCGGTTTCATCCAACGGAGGAGGAGCTTCTTTACTATTACCTCAAGAAGAAGGTTTCTTATGAACCAATTGATTTAGATGTAATTAGAGAAGTTGATCTCAACAAGCTGGAACCTTGGGAACTTAAAGGTAAAATTTATAATCCCCTTATAGTTAACTCTTCTTTAACTATAATTACCATCACCTAATCCACACATTTAATGAATGACTATTAATTATTTCTTGATCAGTATATTAGTATATAGACTATCACAATCAACGTCATATAGATTTTAATTATATATAGAGCGAGTGCTGTAAGATTAGATAAAATCTGGGGAATTATGTCGTTGGCCTGCACAAGATTACAAGTTAGATGTCAAAGGACAATTATATACATAGATTGTGGTAATATTGTCTAGGGAGTTTGTCTGTGATCTCTATGGAAACATGCATCTACTTGTGTCTTTTTAAGTTTGAACAGTTCTTCTCATATATGCTGATAAATTATTTTCCAGTTTTTATGGAAACATGAAACCTTATACGTGTGTGTGCGCGTTATACACCAAGAAAGAGACAAGTTGTCTATTCACTTATGTACAGAAGACCAAAGTGTAATGTCTTGTAGTATATGACTACGAATGTATATTTTGTAATATTATTTTGTACTACCCTCAAAATAAGTCAATGGTTTTTCACAATGAAGACATATAACAACCCATCGCCGTAAGCCGTAAATATATTTATTTGAAATGTGTGTTTAAATATATATATATATATACTTAAGACTATAATTAACAATTGTATTTTTTCAATTATATTTATAACAAATTTTGTTGTTGTGTGTATGTAGAGAAATGCAGAATCGGGTCGGGTCCTCAAAACGAGTGGTATTTCTTTAGCCACAAGGACAAGAAATATCCGACTGGGACCCGAACGAACCGGGCGACAGCAGCCGGGTTCTGGAAAGCTACTGGTAGAGACAAATCCATACATCTCAACAGCTCCAAGAAGATTGGACTTCGTAAGACTCTTGTCTTCTACACTGGTCGTGCTCCTCATGGCCAAAAAACCGAATGGATCATGCACGAATATCGCTTGGACGATAGCGAAAACGAAATTCAGGTACAACATATCACAATTAATGTTTAACTCTCGAAATCTCTAATCATAATGCTTAAAGTGGATTTATCATTAATGTGTAATTTGCAGGAAGATGGGTGGGTTGTATGCAGAGTGTTCAAGAAGAAGAATCATTTCAGAGGATTTCACCAAGAACAAGAGCAAGATCATCATCATCATCACCAATACATAAGCACCAACAATGATCATGATCACCATCATCACATTGACTCCAATTCAAACAATCATTCTCCTTTGATCCTACATCCTCTGGATCATCATCACCACCATCATCACATTGGACGACAAATCCACATGCCATTACATGAGTTTGCAAACACTCTGAGCCATGGCTCAATGCATCTACCTCAGCTCTTTAGCCCTGACTCAGCTGCAGCGGCGGCTGCCGCAGCAGCATCAGCCCAACCATTTGTGTCGCCAATCAACACTACGGACATTGAATGTTCACAGAATCTACTGAGGTTGACTTCTAACAACAACTATGGTGGAGACTGGTCGTTTCTGGACAAGCTTCTCACTACAGGCAACATGAATCAGCAACAGCAGCAGCAAGTGCAGAACCATCAAGCAAAATGTTTTGGTGACTTGAGTAACAACGATAATAACGATCAGGCTGATCATTTGGGTAACAACAATGGTGGTTCTTCTTCATCTCCAGTTAATCAAAGGTTTCCGTTTCACTACTTGGGAAACGACGCTAATCTTCTCAAGTTCCCAAAGTAGATCAATCGGATTTGTTGAATCTCATGTTTTTCGATTTTATTCTCTCTCTTTTTTAGCTGTGCGAACTTGACACAGCAACCAACTCACAGTTCGAGGAATCTGTTTGTTTTTTTGTTTTTTATAATTCTGTCTTACATTTACGATATTCTGTTCTGTTTCTCCGAAGACTAATACCTCATCATCACAAAGGTGCTTGAAGGTTCAATTTCGTTTCCACCATCATTTTGCACTTCAGAATATAATTTTTGTTCAGCAAAATCTCACAAACTAGTGTTCAATTCAGATAAACCGATCTGAAGCGAACATAATTAATCTGGATTTCGAATAAGTGAAAATAAATATTCATGCCTAGAAGATGCCATAGAATAATGTGGTGGACGATAGAAAAAGAAATACTTTTGATTAAAAAGATAGAAGAAGAATCACACACTTTAAAGTAGAAGAAGAAGCAACTAGTATAACTTTGGTTTCATAATTAAAGCCCAATTGAAAGAAAATGAAATTTCGTTTTTTCTATTGAATCTTTTTGTCTTAAAATAAAGAAATATAACCGACTCCAACGGCTTTATTGTAATCTCTCTATACAACATGGATCCATCGATTGGGATTAGACCTAATTAACACTTTTGCTTTCTAGATTAAAAAAAAAAAACGCTCTCACGCAGCTTCTTCTAATTCTTTCTTCTTTGAGTGAAATAAAACCAAAACTCTCTAATTCGATGATGATCCAATTAGTAGACATTGAAGACGTGAAAAGCCGATGATGATCATCTCTGCAACATGATCCGTAAGAGTTAGATTGA